>JABLTL010032715.1_pt1 | contig 24444 bp, 16 predicted proteins | sample 7160151 | NCBI WGS metagenome assembly JABLTL01 (sample SAMN14651223, study PRJNA627086) | human gut metagenome | isolation source: feces | host: Homo sapiens
GAACTTAGCGACCGTTTCCTTCATCTGTTCATCAGACAAAACGGGAGTCAAAATGAAAACGGTTTCGTATTGATTCATACTACTTAAAATTAAATAATGTTATTAATAAATTCTCGTTGCTCTTCGAGTGATTTCGGATGCCAAAAGCACCCTTTTCTCGAATTGCGGTGCAAAATTACGACTTTTTCTTCAATCAACCAAATATTTTTTGTACTTTTGCACTAAATATCAGATACTTTTATTGTATTTTAAAGATTTTACAGAGAAATGAGCAAGTTTAATTACCCTAAAATGTACGGAGCGACGAAAAATGTCCTCCAAACTGTTGCCGCTTCGGGAATCACTATGATTGTGCTCGGAGTGGTCATCCTAGCCTCCTGCTTCATCTTCAATTTCGAGAGCAACCTCCCTCTCCTGGCAGGTCTCTTCCTCATCATCGCAGGATGTGCTGGCTTCGTCTATTCCATCAAAAAGGAAGACAAGCATTAACATCTTCATAAAACCAGCAATCCGTGCAACCTGTGCCCTATCATTTTGAAGACACGGATTACACGGATCAATTGGTTTTATTTTCTCAGGTACTTCTGATACCCTATCTTTCTCTTAGTCCTGCTCAGGAGCGATCAACTTATAGCCCTTGCCATGGATATTGATAATCTCAATCTGAGGATCCTCTTTCAAGTGCTTACGCAACTTGGTGATATACACATCCATTGAGCGAGCGTTGAAATAGTTGTCATCTATCCAGATGGTCTTCAAGGCGAAGTCACGCTGAAGAATGTCGTTGGCATGAGAGCAGAGCAATGACAAGAGTTCGTTCTCCTTGGTTGTCAACTTAGTCTGCTTGTCATCGATGGTAAGCAACTGCTTCTGAGTATCGAAGGTGAAGCGACCGATGTGATACAAGGTTGACTCCTTGTTCTTCTTGCCACGTACGCGGCGAAGGATAGCCTCTACACGGAACACCAACTCCTCCATAGAGAATGGCTTGGTGATGTAGTCGTCGGCACCCAACTTGAAACCTTCGAGGATATCCTCCTTCAAGGTCTTGGCGGTCAAGAAGATGATAGGAAGGTCGGCATTAGACTGACGAATCTCCTGTGCCAAGGTGAAACCATCCTTCTTAGGCATCATCACGTCAAGCACTGCTATATCAAACTTATTTTTAGAGAACTCTCTGAAACCTGCTTCTCCATCAGGGCAAAGAGTGGTAGTATAGCCCTTAGCCTCCAAATATTCACGGAGCAACATACCCAAGTTCTCATCGTCTTCACAAAGAAGCATCTTTATTTTCTCTTCCATAGTCGTATATTTTTATTGTTAATATTCTATTTATTATTTTTCATTTATAATTGTTCGTTTACCTAGTCATGTATCACTGGCAACTTGATGGTGAAGGTTGTACCCTTGCCAAACTCGCTTTCCACCTTGATGTCGCCATCGTGCAGGTCAACGATCTTCTTGACATATGCCAATCCGAGTCCGAAGCCCTTCACATCATGCACATTGCCAGTGTGCACGCGATAGAACTTATCGAAGATTTTCTTCAAGTTCTCTTTCTTCATACCGATACCCGTATCCGTGATGGACAGGTAGAGATACTGGTCATCATTCCAGGTCTTCATCGTGATGTTGAGCGCCTCATCAGGCTTGCGATACTTCACGGCATTGTCCATCAAGTTGAAGATGACATTCTGGAAATGCACCTCATCGACATAGATAGAGGAGTCGATAGCCTCAATGTCGGTATAGACCTTGCCGCCGGTATGCTCTACACGAAGGGTGAACGAGTTGGCGATATTCTCCACCATTTCATTCAAGTCGAGTTCCTTCTTCTTGAACACCGCCTTCTTCTTGTCAAACATACTCATCTGGAGCACCTTCTCGACCAAGAATCTCAAGCGTTTCGACTCATCATTGATAACCGTGCCCAAGTGTTTCTGCATCTGCTCACTCTTGGAAACCGATGGGTCGTTGAGCATCTGGGCTGCCAACGAGATGCTGGCGATAGGTGTTTTCAACTCATGCGTCATATTATTGATGAAGTCATTCTTGATCTCCGTATATTTCTTCTGTCGGAATATCACGACGATGGTGAAGATGAAGGTAATCAACAACACGATGGTGAAGATGATGCTCGGAATCATAAACCTCACGCTGGAGAAGATGTAGCTGTCCATATTAGGGAAGTGAATCTTCACGACACCCATCTTCGACTGTGGGTCGTTGCGGAACAACACTTGCGAATAACTATATTCCTCGCCCTCGTCGGTATAGTCTGGGCAACGATAGACCTCTCTGCCATCCTGCGTTGTCACCGTGAAGTGATAAGGGATGTCGATGCCATTGTTCATCATCTCCGCCTTGAGGTCTTGGTCAAGTTGCTTGAAGTTGATGCGTTCCTTCAGAGGTTTGTCGGATGCCGAATAGAGGATGGAATAGACCACCTCGTCGAGCAATGCCTTCTGATAGACATATCTATTCTTCACGATTTCCTGTAGAGACTTCTGTGTCTCATTGATGGAATTCTTGTCGCTACGCAGAATCATCGCCTTTGGTGTATTGGCAGGGTTGGATGCGATGGTCTTCAACTCGAAGGAGGAATAGACCGTGCCGTCCTTGCCGGTGACCGAGTACTGATGAGAATGCTGAACCGTACCATCTGGCTGTCCACTTCTCGTGCCCACAGAGTCCTTGCGGTTAGCCCTGCGCTCCGTCTCGTTGACATCTTTCTCCAAATAGCGCAACGTCTCGTTTAGCTCCAAGTTTCTTGAAGCTTGATACAAGGCTCTATTGACCGACTCGTCAAATTGTTCCTTCTTCATATCCACCATTTCCTGGATATATCCCAACTGTAGGAACAGCAAGGCGAGGAACGAGAACCCCATGATTATAGCGATTGTCCAAATAGTTCTTTTCTTCATGGGGGCAAAGATAGGAAAAATCTTAATCGGTTAACACTTTTCCGTTAACAAATTCATCGCAATTAAAGAATATTAAGAAAAGAAAAGGTAGATGATTATATATTTAAAACTAAACATCACCTTTGTGGTAGAAAAAAGAGAAGAGCGGGATATGCCAGCCGACACATCTCGCTCTCCACCTTAATATTATATATATCACTGCAAGAGATAGAATTTCTCTCTTCCAGAAATCATTTTTTTTACTCAGCCTCCTTTGCCAACTCAGCCTCGTGGTCAGCAATCAACTTGCCCTGAATATCATTAGGTACAAGCTCGTAGCTAGCAAACTTGGTTGTGAAGGAAGCACGACCACCCGTCAAGGAACTCAAAGAGATAGAGTAATTGGAAAGTTCCTTCAGAGGAATCTTGGCACTCAGCTTCTGGTAGCCAGCCTCGCTGTCCATACCCATAATGAGAGCACGACGACCTTGCAAGTCGCTCATCACATCTCCCATGAAGTCGGCAGGTACATAAACCTCCAAGTCATAGATAGGCTCCAAAATCTTAGGACCAGCCTGCTTGAATGCATCGCTGAAGGCATGGCGGGCAGCCAACATGAATGAAAGTTCATTGCTATCTACTGGGTGCATCTTACCATCATAAACGATGACACGCACGTCACGAGCATAACTACCTGTCAAAGGACCATGCTCCATACAATCCATGATACCCTTCAAGATAGCAGGCATGAATCGAGCGTCGATGGCGCCACCCACCACAGAGTTGAGGAATACCAACTTACCACCCCACTCCAAGTCAACTTCCTCACGGCTCTTGATGTTCATCTTGAACTCCTGACCATTGAAAGTGAATGAAGTTGGATCAGGCATACCCTCAGCGTATGGCTCAACGATGAGATGTACCTCACCAAACTGACCGGCGCCACCACTCTGTTTCTTATGACGATACTCTGCACGAGCCTTCTTGGTAATAGTCTCACGATATGGAATGCGAGGCTCCTCGAAAACGACATTGAGTTTTTCGTTGTTCTCCAAACGCCACTTCAAGGTACGAAGGTGGAACTCACCCTGACCACGTACAATCACCTGTCGCAACTCCTTGCTCTGCTCCACGATCCATGTAGGGTCTTCCTGGCGCATCTTCAAGAGAGCAGCCATCAACTTCTCTGTATCCTGGGCATTGACAGCCTTGATAGCACGAGAGTACTTAGGGTTAGGATATTTGATGAAGTCGAAACGCCACTCAGCATCCTTGCCATTCAAGGTATTGCCCGTCTTCACGTCTTTCAACTTCACGGTACAACCGATGTCACCAGCATTCAACTGCTCGACAGCCACACGGTTGGCACCAGCGCAAGCATAAATCTGTCCGATGCGCTCCTTGCTACCACGGTCGGCATTGGTCAAGTCGTCACCCGGCTTAACGCAACCGCTCATCACCTTGAAGTAACTTACCTCGCCGATGTGAGGTTCCATACCCGTCTTGAAGAAGTAAACGCTCTCAGGGCCATTGCTGTCAGGAGCAATTTCCTCACCACGAGTATTGTGCAACTTAGGCATATCGTCAACGAAAGGAACCACATTGCCCAAGAACTCCATCAAGCGGCGAACGCCCATCGACTTACCTGCGCAAACACAGAATACAGGGAAGATGCTACGAGTTACCAATCCCTTGCGGATACCCTCACGCATTTCATCCTCTGTCAAGCTCTCGCTCTCGAAGAACTTCTCCATCAATCCCTCGTCGTTCTCAGCAGCAGCCTCGACAAGAGTCTTGTGCAATTCCATCGCCTTGTCCATCTCCTCCTCAGGAATTTCCTCGATGATAGGAGCACCGCCCTCTGGCTTCCAAGAATATTTCTTCATCAGAAGTACGTCAATGAGAGAATTGAAACCAGGACCTGTCTCTAAAGGATATTGAATCTGTACGCACTTAGGACCATAAATCTCCTTCATGCTGGCAATGATATTGTCGAAGTCACATTTGTCGGAATCCAACTGGTTGACCAAGAAGATGACAGGCTTGCCCAACTTCTCGGTGTAACGGAAGTTGTTCTGTGTACCTACCTCAGGACCATACTGTCCGTTGATGAGGATGACAGCCTGATCGGTCACGTTCATAGACGTGATAGCACCACCCACGAAGTCATCACTACCTGGGCAATCAATGATATTAAGCTTCTTGTTGTTCCACTCTACATGAAAAACAGTAGGGAATACCGAGTAGCCGTATTCCAACTCAACAGGGAAGTAGTCGCTCACCGTATTCTTCGCTTCTACAGAGCCTCTACGTTTGATGACGCCTGCTTCAAACAACATACTTTCGGCAAGTGTAGTCTTGCCGCTACCCGCACTGCCCAGCAGCGCAATGTTTTTAATCTCGTTAGTCTTATAAACTCTCATGACGCTTATAGATTTTAAGGGTTATACATTTATGTCAATAAGTCAATAAGGAAAGGAGGGACAACGTCCCCTTTTTCTATTTCAGCCTCTAAGTTAGGCATTTTTTCTGAGATAAGCAAAATTTCACGCCAAAAAATGCACTTCTTTTAAAACATATTAGTAATTTTGCACCTTATTAAAGACTCTTTTCACCCTTACACCTTATTATATATAGGGAAGAGCCGAGTTTGATATTTGGAGTTACAAGCAAAGAGAAAATGACTGGACTATACATACACATCCCCTTCTGCGAGAGCCGTTGCATCTACTGCGGCTTCTACAGCACCACATCCCTCAAGATGAGGGACACCTACGTGGATGCTCTCTGCCAAGAGATGGCTATCCGACGCCAACAAGAATACGCTGACGAGAAAGTAGCGCTGAGCACCATCTACCTAGGTGGTGGCACACCGAGCATGCTCCATGGCGGGCACTTGCGCCAAATCTTCAAGCATATCCAGGAGAACTACACCCTGATGGATGACATGGAGGTGACCATGGAATGCAACCCAGACGATGTCACGCCAGCGTTCTGCGATACCATCCGAGAGCTGCCCATCAACCGGGTCAGCATGGGCGCACAGACATTCTCCGACGAAAGACTTGCCTTTCTGCATAGGCGTCATCGCTCCCAGCAAGTACCTCTAGCCATCGAGCGCCTACGTGCCATCGGCATCCACAACATCAGCATCGACCTGATGTTTGGCTTCCCTTCCGAGACCCTCGAAAACTGGGAGAAAGACATCGACACCGCCTTGTCGCTAGGCGTGGAGCATATCTCGGCATACAGTCTGATGTATGAAGAAGGCACGCCACTCTATAGAATGCTAGAGGAAGGAAAGATCAGCGAAATCGATGAGGAAGTGAGCCTAAAGATGTATGAGCGACTCGTAGAGAAGCTCACCCAAGCAGGATTCGAGCATTACGAGATTAGCAACTTCGCCCGCCCCGGCTATCGCTCACGTCACAACAGCAGTTACTGGCACGAAATCCCTTACATCGGTTTGGGCGCAGCAGCCCACTCCTACCGACGACTTCAGAAAGGAAATGGAACATGGGACATCACCAGGAGCTGGAACATCGACAACCTCCAAGCATACATCCACGAGATCCAATCGGGCAATCTCCCGTCAGAGAAAGAGACTCTCGACCTCTACACTCGCTACAACGACATGATCACGACAGCCCTGAGAACAAGCGATGGAATAAATATGCAAAAAATGAGAAATGAGTTTGGCGAGAAATTGGCAACAAGACTGCTCAATGAGGCAAAACCCAAGATAGAAAGAGGACTCATGATATTAGAAGACAAAAAAGGCTCACCTTCATCCCTACATTTGAAGCTGAGCCAGAAAGGTATATACATCTCAGACGACATCATGGGCGACTTTATGATAGTCTAGCCCAAACAACGTCTAATTGGACCATGGTTGACTAGTCACGCCACGGCTCCAGTTTTTCCAAACTATGCGACTTTTTGTAACGCTCATAATAATACATCTTGATTCTCTCAACTGCTTCTGCCTCAGATTTTTTCTGCGACAAATACGGCTTCACCATCTGCATCAGAGCATAAAGCAAAACCACGACCACAATCGTGATTCCCATCGAGACGATCGTGCTGGCTATCCCCATAAAAGTTTGGAGAAGAATACCCACGGCAATAGGAATGAGAAAACAAATCCAATCGATAGGCGTATCCAGTCGGTTGGAGTCAAAATACTCTTTTCGTAATCCCTCAGGAGCATTCAATATCAAATGATTTTGGTGCTTATTCCAATAATCTACAAATTCTTTTTCCATTCAAATGACAGATAAATCTATGATGATTAGTTATTGCACTTGCAAAAGTAGCATAAATATTCATTCTTTGCAAATTTTCTTGCAATTTACCCCCCAATTAAGTCTATTTAACAGCTTGAAGTGTATTTTGCCCAATTATCCCATAGATTCATCCTCAAAAAACTCAAAAAACTTTTTGATTATTGTCCATTTTGGTGTAACTTTGCAGTCAAATAGAACATTCAACAAAAACAGAGAATCAAAAGACAATGCAAAATCAGTTTTCGCGTACCCAATTATTGATGGGTAAAGCTGCCATTGATACGCTCATGGGAAGCCGTGTCGCCGTATTCGGCGTAGGTGGCGTGGGAGGTTATGCGGTCGAGGCGTTGGCACGTAGTGGTGTCGGCGAGCTGGACATCATCGACGACGACCGTGTATGCCTTACCAATGTCAACCGCCAGGTTATCGCTACCCTCAGCACCGTAGGAAAGCATAAAGTAGATGTATGCGAGGAGCGTGTACATGACATCAATCGCCGCTGTATCGTTCATAAATACCAAATGTTTTACCTCCCAGAGACTGCCGATGCCATCGACATTTCTCAATTTGACTATGTAGTGGATTGCATTGACACCGTCAAGGCAAAACTCGACCTCATCAAGCGATGCCACGACCAGAAAGTGCCTATCATCAGTTGCATGGGAGCAGCCAACAAAATGGATGCCACCGCCTTTCAAGTCACCGACATCAACAAGACGAAGATGGACCCACTCGCCAAGGTCATCCGCAAGAAATTGCGCAAGATGAACATCCATAAGCTCAAGGTGGTATATAGCGAGGAGGAGCCTTTGCGCCCTATCGACGACCCCAATATCAGTTGTCGTTTCCACTGTATCTGTCCTAACAAGGATATGCGCAAGTGTACCGACCGCCGTGACATCCCTGCCAGCAACGCCTTCGTGCCTGCTGCCGCCGGACTGATCTGTGGCGGCGAGGTCATCAAGGACTTGGTTCGTATCGCAGGCACTTGGCGACTCACCCCAGAGATGATAGCAGAAAACCCTGAGGCCAAGGCTGCCGCCGAGAAAGCTGCCGCCAAAGCCGAGGCACACCAAGAGAAATATAAAGCCATCGCACTTGCCAAGAAAAACGGCACGTGGGAAGACGACACCGTCAGAATGGCATTGCCCTTCGACTAATTACAATATAGTTACGCTATCATAAAAACCTCGGGACTTTTTTATAAAAACCTCGGGAGGAAATTACAAAAAAGTCCCGAGGTTTTTTATCATACATCGAGATGCTTATACAAGAGAGAAACGATTAGTACTCTCTTTCTATGAGTTCCAAGCACATACGGCTGTTGTGGTAAGGACACTTCCAGAAGCCAGCCTTGTCATCATCAAGATTTAGGCTACCATCTTCGAGCACTGCCCAGTGCCACTCTCCATTCTTGGCATCCAAGAGATGCTTAGCCACATAGTTCCAGCACTGGATGGCAACCTCCAGAGACTCCTCCGTACGGAAATACTGGTAGAGGTCGATATGTCCGATGATATTCTCACACTGCACCCACCACTGGCGTTGCAAGTCATATTTGTCATCATCCTTCCAGTGTTCATATACCATACTGCCGTCTGGACGCAAGCCTTCGTCAGCAGCATCAGCGATACGGCGGATAATCTTCTCTATCTTCTGAAGCACTTGTTTGTCGCCCAAGACCAAAGCTGTCTCGTGAAGCAACCAGGAAGCCTCGATGTCGTGACCGAAACTCTCGATATTGCGCTTGCCCTCCCACTCGTCATTGAAGAAGAGGTCGAGATGGTAAGTCTGCTTGTTCAAGAGTTTATCTGTGAAGATGTCGAGCAAGTTGCGAATACTCTTCTCCAGTTCCGGAGTCTTCCACACACGATAGAGATTGGTGTAAGGCTCGATGATATGCAAGTGCGTATTCATCGTACGGCTGCCATTCTCGTCCTTGTCGCTCAGTCGCATGTCGGCGATAGGTTGCCAGTCACGTTTCAACGCCTCAATATATCCATTGTTCTTACTGTCGAAAGCATGGTTTTCGATGTCATGATACAGAGAGATGGCGATGTCGAGTGCCTCCTTGTCACCGGTGGCACGAGCATACTCCGACATACCATAGATGGTGAATCCAATGGCGTAGGTCTGCTTCTTGGTGTCCAAAGGATTGCCCTTGTAATCCACACTCCAGAAGACGCCACCCTGCTCCTTGTCGAGGAAGTGATCACGCACGTAGTTCTTAGCTCTTGTGGCAGCCTCCAGGTACTCAGGCTTACCGATGACACGATAGGCAGCCGAGAAAGCCCACAAGATGCGGGCATTCATGATGGCTCCCTTCTCTGCCTCAGGGTGTACCTGCTCTCTGCCATCCACACGACCATAGTAACCACCATTCTCATGGTCGGTCACATGGTCTATCCAATAATTGAGGATGTTCTTCTCTAGCACATCCCTCATTGCTTGTTTCAAATTATCCATAGCGGTATTTAGTTGAAAGTTATTTCTTGATAGGGAACAACCAGGTGAGCGCCATCAGCAACAAGGCGATGACGGCTGGGAACAAGGAGAACAATGACCATACCATCGTCAGCACAGAGTCGGTGACAGAGGCTGGGTCGATCATCGTGTTGCCCATCGCATCCGTAATCATATTAGCTCCCGCCCAACCCAACAAGAGGGCGATGAGAGAACCGGAGATGGCGGTACCAAACTTCTGTGACATCGTACCAGAAGAGAAGATCAAACCAGTAGCTGAAGTTCCAAACTCCTCAGTATGGTAGTCGGCCACATCGGCATACATAGACCACATCAAAGGAGAGTAGATGCCGATGCCAATGGAAGTAAGAATCACCAAACCTATCATCACCCAGATATAGTCAGGACTCATCGGGATGAAGAAGAAGAGGACGGAGAGGACAAAGCAAAGTGCTGAAGCCCAGAAGAAAGCCATGCGCTTGCTGCCCACCTTGCGAGTAAACCAAGGAGAAACACCACCAAAAATCATACAAGTAACCTCACCGAAAGCCATAAACACGGTATAGTTGATAATCAAACCCTCGACAGTGACGTTGCCATGCAAGCAGTACTCAAACATATAACCAGCTACGGCATAGCGGAAACCATTGAAGAAGTTGGTGCATACGGCGATAGCAGTCATATAGAGCCAAGCCTTGTTGCGAACGAGATCGACAAACTGGTGGAAGGAGAACTTCTCCGCACGCTTAGGCTGCAGACGCTCCTTGGTCAAGAGTCCACAAGCCAAGGTCATCACAGCAGCGATGATACCGAGCACGGCACCTATCACAGCATACTGATGCGCATCCGTGCCCCCTACAAACTTCTGGAGATAAGGGAAAGAAAGCAAGGTGATGAAACCCATGGCATAAGCACCTACCATACGGAAAGATGAGAATTGGTTCTTCTCGTCGTCATCCTCGGTCATCACACCCAGGAGCGAACCGTATGGCACATTCACCATCGTATAGACAGCCATCATCAGGAGATACAAGGTATAAGCGTAGATGCGCTTGCCCACAGGTCCTAAGTCTGGCGTATAAAGCAACAAGGCGAAAATCAATCCAAAAGGAATAGCGCCAAAGATAAGCCATGGACGATACGTACCGAAACGTGACTGGGTACGGTCTGCCAAGCTACCCATCAATGGGTCGGTAACCACATCAAACATACGTGCTATCAACATCAGAACCGCAGCGTCGGCAAAAGAGAGACCGAACACATTGGTAAAAAACAGTGGAAAAGCGATAGACATCACCTTCCATACAATGCCACCCGCAGCGGCATCACCCATAGCATACGCTATTTTTTCTTTTAAACTTGCCATTTATCTACTATTTATTATTTATCATTTATTATTTTATCATTTCTATCCATGCCACCGATGGGCATACGCAAAAGAACCTTCTTCCTCACTCCCGAAGAAGCGAGAAAGAAGGTATCCCGAATATCTTTTTCCTAAAGACGACTAACCTTTCCTCCCGCATGGAGGTATATAACTAATCATCTTTTACTCTTATACACGAAAACATTACTTGCCCAAAGTCTTCTTGTTTTTGGCTACCAATGCCTTGATGGTCTCCACGCTCAAGGCAGTGCGATAACCATCTGCTGGAGTATTCATGCAGTAGTCCACCAACTTGTCGATGGTGGATGTAGCCACATGCATACGAGTATCAGAGGAAGCATAGTAGATGAACACCTTGCCATCCTCGTCAGCTATCCAACCATTGGCGAAGACTACGTTCATTACATCGCCGATATACTCGCCACCCTCAGGTACAAGCAAGTAACCACCTGGCTCAGCGATCACCTTGGTAGGATCTTCAAGGGAAGTCATGTACATATAGAGCACGTAGCGGAGACCGCTGGCGCAACCACGTACACCATGTGCCAAGTGCAACCATCCCTTGTCGGTCTTGATAGGATGAGGTCCCTCACCGTTCTTTACCTCCTGGATGGTATGATAATGACGGGCGTTGATAATCTTCTCCTCTGTAATCTCAGCGTGGGTGATGTCGTCAACGAGTGCCCAACCGATACCGCCGCCTGAGCCGGTATCAATAAAACCATCCTGTGGGCGAGTGTAGAAGGCATACTTGCCATCCACAAACTCAGGATGCAATACCACGTTGCGCTGCTGGCTCTTGGTCTTCAAGTCAGGAAGACGCTCCCAGTTGACCAAGTCCTTGGTACGGGCGATAGCTGCTGTAGCAGTGGCAGCGCTGAGGTCGCCAGGCTGACTATCATCGTGACGCTCCGCACAGAAAACGCCATAGATGTAACCATCCTCGTGGGCAGTCAAGCGCATATCATAGATATTGGTAGCAGGCACGATATCCTCAGGCATAGTGATAGGCTCATCCCAGAAACGGAAGTTGTCGATACCGTTAGGACTCTCAGCCACAGCGAAAAAACTCTTGCGGTCGGCTCCTTCCACACGTACCACGAGCAGATACTTGCCATTCCACTTGATGGCACCAGAGTTGAGCGTAGCATTCATCATGATGCGCTGCATCAAGTATGGATTACTCTTCTCATCGAAGTCGTAACGCCACTCCAATGGAGTATGCTCTGCTGTCAAAATAGGGTTCTTGTACTTCTCGTAGATGCCGTTGCCCCACTCTACAGGTTCGTTCTTGCGGCTCAACAACTCCTCATGATGAGCACGCAAAGCCTTTACTTTGTCTTGAAACGTTGTCATATACTAATTATTTTATTATGATTCGTACTTTTATGATGTTTTAAGGATTAGTCCTTCTTGCAGCAAGATTTTCCTTCCGCTTTCTTGCAACAAGGCTTCACTGCCTCAATGTCCTTGGCGAAAAGCACCTTTGGCTCCTTATAGAACTTCTTGAAGTCCTTGACGATAGCTCCATCCTTCACGCCAGGCAGATAAGCTTCCTCTGCAGGCTTGTCCCAAGCATTGCGCCAGAAGAGCACATAACTGAGTTGATAGTTCTGGAGCACAGGCCAAAGTGCCTTGGTAAACCAATCTTTCTTCTGAGAGATGCCACGACAACCAGTCTCTGTCAAGGCTGCCATCTTGCCCACCTTCTCCGAAGCGAGCTTCATGACATCCAAGGTCTCCTGCAAGTTCTTCTGATAGTTGGCGTCATCATTGTCAAACTCATAGATGTCAACGCCGATGAGGTCAACGAAGTCACCTCCTGGATAACGCTCCAAGAAAGCTTCCACTGTTTTCTTGTCACTCAGATTAGGTGACCACGCCCAAACGATGTTGTTGCAGCCAGCCTTCATCAAAGTAACATAAGTCTTGATATACAGCATATTATACTGGTATGCAGTGCAACTATTGGCACCCCACCAGAACCATCCGCCGTTCATCTCATGCCATGGTCGAAATATCACTGGTACTTTCTTGCCATCGGCAGTCTTCAAAGAATTTATGAACTGACCCACCTTGCCGAGCCAAGACTCAAACTTCTGTTGTTGAGCACCGCCTTCGAGCACCGCCTTGACCGCATCGCCCTTAGGATCCCAAGCATTCTCGCCAGTCACCGGATTCCAAGGATGCCAACTCAAGGTGACGATGCCACCACGCTGGTGCTGAGCGATGATCTCTTGGCGCATTCGATCGAAAGGCACGCCGTCAAGATTCTCCTTGCTATCCAGTTCGAGCTTACCCAAGTCGAAACCCATGATGGCAGGATAATCACCTACGGTCAAGAGCACGTCACTCTTTCCCTCGTCCCATTTCCAAGTAGTGCCATACACAGGATCGTCCTGGTGTCCGAGCATGATACCCTTCTCTTGCAAAACGCCCAAGCGCTTCATCAACTGTTTCGCTGGAGAACAACACTGAGCATACGCTCCTTGCAAAGCGAGGCAACAGAAAGCCCCCATCAACATTCTTTTGATTGTCATATTGTATATATTGAAGTTTAGTAAATATTCTATTTCATCAACTGCTTGGTCAAGAAGTCTTGCCACTCATCATACTGCTCCTGATACCAGTAATGACCCGTCATCTGATAAACGCTTAACGACTTTGGAGCCTGAATAGTATTATAGAGTCCATAAGCAGAAGTTGGAGGAACCGCCTCGTCATTGTAACCGAAGCTAAACCAAGCCGGAACAGTGATGCGACGAGCGAAGTTGACCCCATCATAATAACGAGCACCAGCCACACGAGCCTTCTCCACCTCCGTGAGTTTCACTTCCTTTTCAGCCAAGCCAAACTTACCCTCAGCCTTGTAGAAGTAGTGAGGCCAACCGCCTGCAACTCCATGAAGCTCAGCCTCATAGTCACACATTGCATCGTGGATGGCACCAAGAAAAGTGACACGCTTATCGAGGGCTGCCACTGCGAGCGAGAGGAAACCACCTTGTGAAGCACCAGTCACACCGAGGGTTTTACCATCCCACTCGTCAAGGGAAGCAATCATATCAACACCACGTACAGCACCTGTCACAATACGCTTGTAGGCATTGCGATCCGGGTCGTCCAAGTTGGTGTTCCAATATCCTTGCAAAGCACCATTGGCAAGGTCATCATATATCTTTTGCTCCATCGTCACGGGTACGCCATGTACGCCAATTTCCAGCACGATGCACTTGCCTGCAGCAGTATAGTTATCGCCATAGTAAGGGCGAACGCCAGCACCGGGCACACGGAGCAAAGCAGGATATTTGCCTGGCTTCACAGGAATGCTCAAGATACCATACATCTTGGAGCCCCAACGGTTGTTGTTATAGCTGATTTCATATACGTTCACATCCTGTGTGCTACGTTCAGGGAGAAGTCGTTTGGTAGGATTCAATCCGGTCTGACGAGCCTCGCTCAAGGCTTTCTGCCAGAAAGCATCGAAATCTTTAGGTTCTTGAGCGAAAGGTTTGATTTTCTCCGGAGAGAAGGATGCAGTACAAAGTCCCTCATAGTCCTTACCTCCCACATGAGCAATCACTTTCAAGCGATAGAAGCCTGGAGTCTTCATAGCACCGCTCCATTTCATCGTTCCATCCTTTAGGGTGATACTTTTCTTCACGTCTGGATACATCACTGGTCCCGCCTCGAAATCAACCTTTACATTGTCGAGCAATGTGCCTGACTTGCGCACATTCACCACGAAATTGGCTTTCTCACCCACTTTGTAGTTCCAGTCCTGATGGTCAGGAGCCACGCTCACTACGATGTTGTAGCCTCTTATCTGTGCGCTAACGCTCAAGGAGCCTAGCACACAGAAGAGGATACCTATAATTATTAACCTAAAATCCTTCATAGTTCGTTGTTTGTTGTTAAAATGATTGGCAAAGAAATGCCAGGTTAGACATGTTAGTTATCTATCTTTGTTATTCGGTTGCAAAGATAAAGCAAAAATCAGAAATATCTTTGTACTATTTTGCTAATTGCTTATACTTTCTTTGCAAGTTGAAAAAAGTTGTGGATTTTGTCTAGCAAACGATAGAGCCAGAACATGACTCAAGCAGAGAAATCGCCAAAGAGAAGTTATCGTTTTCCTGGTTTCATCCAAACTGATAGCTCATGAATCACACATGAATATCCTTCAACATGGGCAACCTAAACAATCTATGTGAGATTTACGCCCCATCCATCTTGCATATATATATAAATAAGAACGGGTACATTTATTATACTCTGCTGCAACACACAAGAGGTATTATAAAAAAAATGGCACAACTGATACAATAACAACACTCAGCACATGCCCCAATCTTGAATAATAAGTGTAGCGAAACACCCTATACAACAAAGAAAAGAGTCAAAATTGCACTTTTGCAAAAAAGTATCAGCAATAGGCAAAAGATATGAAATGAAATATGCAAAAATGTAATAACTTTGCAACCGAATACAAAAGCCTAAATAAGAAACTTAAAGAAAATAACATTAACAACAATATAAACAATCACAACAATGAAACAAAGTAGAATAACCTAGAGCTTCTCTCCTCGCTTTCCAAACCCTATCAGAGCAAGGAAGACAACAGAGAATCTTACTTAATCTTGGAACTCTAAAGATGAGTACCAAGAAGTTTTAACCAACTAACAAAAAGAATGTATGAATTCAAAAAGTAGAGAAAAGTTGCTTGCTGGAATAGCTGCCTTGAGTCTCCTCGGCATCTCACCTCAGCAAACTTTCGCAGCCCAGATTACAACCAATCAGGCTGTTCAACAAACCAAGAAAATCACTGGTACCGTCACTGATGCCATGGGGCCTATCATCGGTGCCACAGTAAAAGTAAAAGGTACAAGCAATGCTACCGTTACCGACATGGACGGTAACTATTCTATCAATGTGTCTGCTGGTCAGACGATAGAAATTTCTTACGTAGGCTATGTCACCAAGACCTTTAAGGTGGGGGGGCAAAACAAGTACGACATTACATTGGCAGAGGACAACAACAGCCTTGACGAAGTTGTTGTTGTCGGTTATGGTACCATGAAGAAGAGCGACATCTCTGGTGCCTCCGTTTCAATGGGTGAAGACAAAATCAAAGGTTCTATTATTACTAACCTCGACCAGAGTTTCCAAGGTCGTGTTGCAGGTGTGACATCAGTTGCGACTTCAGGTGCCCCAGGTTCTTCTACTTCAATTCGTGTTCGTGGCCAAGCAACAATCAATGCTGGTGCCGAACCACTTTACGTCATTGATGGCGTTATCTTCCAAGGAGGAGGTTCAAGTGGTAGTAACCTCGGTTTAGGTGATGCCTTAGGAAATGGTTCTGTATCTACAGTTTCTCCTATGTCAACTATCAACCCTGCCGACATCGTAAGCATGGAAATCTTAAAAGATGCCTCTGCCACTGCCATTTATGGTGCACAGGGTGCAAACGGTGTCGTTCTCATCACTACTAAGAGAGGTAAAACTGGAGAGGCAAAATTTACATACGATGGTATGGTGGCATGGCAACACCAAGGTAAACGTATTGACATTCTCAACCTACGTGAGTTCTCTGAATACTACAACGACTTTGTGACAAATGGTTGGATCAGACAAGACCAAGCTCGTACTGATTTCTCCGATCCTTCTATTCTCGGCAGAGGTACTAACTGGCAAGACGCAGTATTCCGCACTGCTTTCCAACATCAACATCAAGTTGCTGCACAAGGTGGTACAGACAAGGTTAAATATTACGTGAGTGGTGGTATGATGGACCAAGATGGTACCATCATCGGCTCTAATTTTAAACGTATGAACGTCCGCACCAACTTAGATGCTCAGCTCAAGAGCTGGTTGAAACTTGGCTTAAATGCAACTTATACTCATACCAAAGAAAGACTTTTGCACGCTGACGGTACAGAAGGTGTTATCACTTATGCTTTGACAACACCTCCAGACATTTCTATCTATGACGTAGATGGAAACTACACTTCTGTTGTACGTAATGGTTGGACATCTCCAAACCCTATCGCATTAGCCCTAAGCAAAGATATCGGAATGAAACGTAACAAGTTGACAGGAAATATCTTTGCAGACATTACACCTATCAAGAATTTGGTATGGCATGCAGAATTAGGTTACGACTTGTCATGGAGTGATGCCGAAGTATTTACACCAACCATCATACTAGGAAACTGGACACAAGACACCAACAGCTCAAGTTGGCAGAAGAACAATAGCAAATACTGGCAGTTGAAGAACTATCTTACATATAATGGCAAGATTGGCAAGCACTCATTCACAGCCATGGTGGGTCAAGAAGCATGGAAAAGCGATTGGGATTATACATATCAGTCTGGCACCAAGTTACCAAACAATAGTATTCATCTGCCATCTTTAGGTTCCAACACCCCTTCCATCAAGTCTGGTTTTGGTGTAACGACCATGTCTTCATTCTTCACTCGTGAGACATACAATTACGATGATCGCTATTTGGCAACCTATACGTTCCGTCGTGATGGTAGCTCCAACTTCGGTCCTAAGAATCGCTGGGCTTCTTTCCATTCATTTGCTGCAAGTTGGCGATTCAGCAATGAGAAATTCATGCAGTTTGCTAACAAATGGTTGAGCAATGGAAAAATTCGTATAGGATGGGGACAGACAGGTAATGCCAATATCGGTCCATACAAATGGGGTACTACCGTTACCAAGTTCCTCGTTGGTCAGACTAGCGTTGCTTATCGTCCTACCAACATTCCTAACACCTCCATTAAATGGGAGACTCAGGAACAAACCAATATCGGTCTTGACCTTGGATTCTTCAATGACAAGTTGAACATAACACTCGATTGGTACAACAAGAAGTCAAATGATATGTTGATGCCATTGCAGTTGCCATCATATATGGGTACTCAGGGAAATGGTTCTTCTAGACTGAATGCGCCTTGGGGTAACTTTGGACAGATTGAGAACAAGGGTCTTGAATTGACAATCAATGCACACCCTATTTCTACCAAGAATTTCTCTTGGGATTCTGAGTTCAACATTTCTTGGAACAAGAACAAATTAGTGGGACTTAGCGGCACAACCAATGCCAACATCATCGGCTATGGTCAATGGAACGATGTAGTTTGCGTTAGTAATATCGGTAAGCCTCTCTATCAATTCTGGGGCTATGTTACAGATGGCGTTTACAAAGACTACGAAGATATCAAGAACTCACCAAAGCCTGCCACTTATAAGGAAGGAGCACTTAGCAAGGGTACTACTGTTTGGCCAGGCGACCTCAAATTCAAAGACATCTCAGGTCCTGACGGCAAACCAGATGGTGTTATCGATGATCACGACAAGACATACATTGGTAATCCACAACCAAAATATACGTTTGGTTGGACCAACACCTTCCGCTATAAGGACTTTGATTTGACATTGTTCGTCAGTGGTTCTGTTGGCAACAAGGTAATGAACTACCTCAATATCAGCATGAGCCGTATGAACAATGCTTGGGTAAACCAAAGTGCTTCGGTAAAGAACCACGCACAGTTGGCGCCAATCGATCCTAACAAGGATTATAGCATGGGCTACAAGGGCAACAATGCTAACCTCGTATATAATTGGTATGATGACGTAGATAACGTACGAGTCGTAAACCCATTGACCAACATTCCACGTTTGGCTATTGGTGACCCTGCTGGCAACTCAACAGTTATCAGCGATAGATACGTAGAGGATGGCTCATACTTGAGAATGAAGAACATCACTTTAGGTTATACATTACCTAAGAAGTATGTACGTTTCCTTCATATCGAGAGCTTGAGAGTCTATGCCAACATCCAGAATCTCTTCACCATCACAGGCTACAAGGGCTACGATCCTGAAGTTGGAGCAAGCACATCAGACGCAAATGGTTATAGCTTTGGTGTAGATAATGGACGTTATCCATCACCAACCGTTTACTCTTTTGGTCTCAACCTTGCATTCTAAACAATTAAAGAAAGAATCATTATGAAAAAATATAATAATTTCAAAGCAGCAACTTGCGCTGTTCTCCTCGGAATGAGCTTGTCTTCTTGCGGCGACTTTTTGGATCAGCCAGACAACTCAAACTACAATGCAGATACATTCTACAGTGGAGACAACGAGTGTTATCAAGGAGCAAATGCACTCTATAGTATGCCATGGTACGACTTCCAGCGTGGCTTCTTTAAAGTAGGAGAAGTGATGTCAGGAAACTACTATTGGTATGGTAGTGACGAAACGCAGTACTGGAATTGCAACGTATCAGCCAACAATGCCAACCTTAAAGATATGTCCTATTCTCTTTGGACTGTCAATGCATACGCCAATACCATCTATGACAAATTGAAAGGTGCGAAGGGCGCAAGCGAGAGCGTAAGAAACGCTTGTATGGGAGAATGCCTTACGTGGAAAGCCATGGCATACTTCTACTTGGTTCGTACATTTGGTGCAGTGCCAATCATCCACAACAACACAGACATCATCGGTGCTGGCACATACAACGACCAGTACAAGGCAAACATAGAGGATGTATATGACTACATTATCATGACACTCAAAAAAGCAATCGAACTTTTGCCTGAGAGAGATGCTACTGGTTTAGGAAGAATCGATAAATACAGTGCAGAAGGATTACTAGCAAAGGTATATCTCACCAAAGCTGGTTTCGATCCCAATAGCACCACATACGAAAGAGGCAGTAGTTCTTACATCAAGACTACAAAACATGAGCGTAATCAAGAAGACTTGGACAATGCTGCTAAATATGCAAAAGATGTCATAGACAATAGTGGACGTCAACTGGAAAGTGCTAGCAACTACCCAGCTATGTTCTATAGCGCATACAAAGGTCCAGAGTCTTTGATAGCTTGGCATTGGAGAGCAACACGTGACCCTTGGGCAAGCCAGAACACTTTGCAGAGCGACTTAGCCATTACAGGTTTCGACGAAACTGGTAACACATGGGGAGGATGGGCAGGACCATCCGTTGACTTAATAGAAGCTTTTGGTGAAGACCCAACAAGCCAAACCCGCAACAACACTGACATCAGACGTAAAGCAACTATGATGATGGCTGGTGATGTTTATGATTACTTCTATACAGACTGTGGTGGATTCGACTTCCTTAAACACGTATATAAAGGATACGAGAATCACCAAGGTAATGGTGAGTTGCAGACTCCAACTGGAGCCAACTGCGCTAAGCACCTAGTAGGTGATGCAGCCGACCACCAAAAGCACATTAACTGTGCATTCGACATCATGGCATACGGCAACTACACACAATTGTTACGACTTGCTGACGTATATTTGATTTATGCAGAAGCAAAGATTGGTAACAGCGGTTCTACAACAGACGCTTCTGCCATCGACGCCTTCTTCAAGGTTCGCAATCGTGCCATTATGACATACGAGCGCCCATCATCTATTACTTGGGAAGATGTATGGAAAGAGCGTCGTCTTGAATTGGCATTGGAGGGTGATCGTTGGTATGACTTCGTACGTAGATATTACTACGATCCAGATGCTACAATAGCAGAGTTGAATGCTCAAAAGCGTAACGAATACTATGGCTTGAACGATTTGTACGAAACATGGTATAACAAAGGTGCCAAGAATGGTCCATGGAATGTAACAAGTGATGTTCGCTACAATGACGACCCTGGCAAACACCAGAATGTTCAGCAGAGCAGTTTCACTATTCCATTCCCTACAGAGGATGCTACACAGAACCCTCATTTGCTTGAGGCTCCTCAGCACATAGACATTTCACAGTTCGCTTATTAAGTAGAATCTCCAAAAAAGAATCATTATGAAATTAAACAATAAAGTTCTAAGCTTCATTCTTCTGGGTGCAACAATGATGGGCAGTGCCAGCTTGACCAGTTGCGTTGACGAACCAGATAAATATGAAGTTGCAGGAGGTAGCCCTTCTATTGACTACATCCGTCTTAGCGATGTCACCAAGAAAGACTCCATGTTAACTGGAGCTTACATGGGTACTAACATCTGTTTGGTGGGTAACAACCTCAGAAGTATCAAGAAGATTTTCTTCAACGACCAAGAGGCTATACTGAACACAAGTTTCATAACAGACCACACCTTGCTTGTTGATGTACCAACGACACTGACAGACAATCCAACCAACAAGATTTACATGTACAACAGCAAGAACGAATGTACAGAATATGATTTCAAGACACTCGTGCCAAATCCTGTTGTATCATCTTTGAACAATGAGTTTGCAAAAGATGGTGAAACTGTTACTTTGAAAGGTGACTACTTGTTGGATTACGAGAATGCACATCTCAAGATTAGCTTCCCTGGTAATGTGGACGTAACCGACTTCAAGAGCATTTCAAAAACAGAAGTAACATTCGTCGTTCCTGAAGGAGCACAGAAAGGCTTTGTCACTGTAGAGAGTATGTATGGCAAGAGCAAGTCGCAATTCTATTTCCGTGACGATCGCAACATTCTCTTTGATTGGGACGATGATGGTGACGAAGCATTGGCATCAGGTCACGGTTGGCGTAATGGTCACCCAAGAAATGACATTGAAGGTGTAACACCTTTGGACGGCAACTACTTGTACTTAGGTGGTTCTGATGTCAACTTCGACTCTTTTGCAGAAGATGACTATTCTTTCAACTATTGGCCAGAACCTAGTGCAGGTTATCCAGAGTTGAACACATTGATGAAGTGGAAAGATCTCGACAATATGCAAGTGAAGTTCGAAGTCAATGTTCCTAATGAATGGAAAGGCTTGTCTCTACAAGTTTACTTAACAGGCAATGACCAGGTGACATACGCTACAGCTAAAAATAGCTACCTTACTGACGACACCTTCCCTCGTGCTCTTTGGACACCTTGGTATGGAACAGAAAAATCTACATTCACAACTTCTGGATGGCAGACTGTATCTATTCCTTTGAAAGATTTCAAGTATGACAGATATGGAAATTCTTTGAGCAATAGTCTCAAGTTTGAGAACCTTACTGGTATGACTATGTTCCTCTACACAGGACCATACAAGACCGAGTCTGAGACATGCTCTCCTACTATCTGTATTGACAATATCCGAATTTGTCCAATAAATGAATAAAACAAATGTGCTGGCAGTTTTTTTTACTGCCAGCATATCAAAAACTTTTAAAAGTCGATCATTATGAAAAGACAAAATAAAAAATTCTTCTGGTTTGTACTGATGTTAATATGCAGTACTTTCATGTTTACGTCTTGTGACAGAGACGACTTGAACACCGACCAGTATGGCAACCAGATTTCATTGTTGTCTTATGGCCCAAACCCAGTAGTACGTGGTGGAGTCTTGACCTTTAAAGGAAGCAACCTAGATCAAATTACAGAGATAGACCTTCCTGGCGCAGACCCAATTACCAGCATAAATATTGTCACTTCTGGTACAAAGTCAGAAATCAACATCGAAGTACCTGCCGAGAAATGTGAAACAGGTATCATCACATTGAAGACCGCCAAGAATGGTGAAATTCAAACTTTGACACCTATCACCTACATCGAGGACTTAAAGTTCACAGGCTTCTATATAGGAGAAGACAAAGAGAACAAAGTAGGTAAAGTAGGCGATATTCTCACTATAGAAGGTGACTACCTCAACAATATTACATCTGTTATATTTAATAACGGAACAACAGTAGATGCGGAAGATTTTACCGCCCATACACGTTATCAGATTTCATTAGCGATCCCTGCTGAAGCTAACAATGGTAGATTCCAAATCAGCGATGGTGATAACTATATGTACTCAGAAGGTGAGATTACAATTAATGGACCAGAAATCGATCCAGAAAATGCAATCGCCAAGACTTTGATTAAAGCTGGAGAAATCGAGACTTTGAAGGGAACTGCACTTGACTTGATTGCAAGTATCGAACTCAATGGTGCAACAATTGAGGCTAAAGATTTCAAGTCACAGTCTGCAACAGAAATCACATTCGAACTTCCTGCTACAGCAACAGATGGCGAAGTTAAGGCTATCGCTAAGAATGGTACATCTATTAGCTTCGGTAAAATTGAGACAGTCGTACCTACCAATTTAGTTGCTACCCCATCACCTATCAAAAATGGTGCAGAACTTACTATTACAGGTAAGGATATGGACTTGATCACAGGCATCGCATTCCCTAATGCCAAGGAATCTAAGCTTAACAAGGTAGAGACAACAAAGGTTACCTCCACTGTACCTGAAGATGCACAGGAAGGTGACATTACTTTGAGTCTTGAAAATGGCAAGACCGTTACAGTAGCCTATACATTGGTTAAGCCAACCGTTACCGCTTGTACTCCAGCAACCATCACTGCTGGTGAAAGAACCATCATCAAGGGTACAGATCTCGACCTTGTGAAGAGCGTCACATTCCCTGGCGATGTAGAGCAGACCGTAACAGACTTCAAGGGTACCGCCAATGCCATCGCAGTAACAGTTCCTACAGCTTGCGCCGGTTCAGGCTTCAAACTCAACTTAAAGAATGGTACTACTGTCAACATCGATGGTCAGCTGAGTATCAAGGCTGCTACAGATCCAGCTATTGCATCTGTTACACCAGGTGAGGCTATCGCTGGTTCAAAAATTACCATTACAGGTAAGAACTTCCAGAACATCCAGAACCTCTATATCGGTTCTTACAAGGTAAACCGCTATACTTCTCGTACCAATACAGAGATTGTATGCCAGGTGCCTGCTAATGCAGAAGTTGGTACCTACAAGATTATGATGGAAGACCCAGACGGCAACAAGATTGAGGGTCCTGAGTTCAAGGTGGTTCCTGCAGAAAAGGATATCGCAACAATTGCAACTAATATGAACGGCAGCGCCATCACGTATCCATACACCTTTACTTGGGATGACGCCGGTCGCTTCCGCATCATGAAGACTGATCTCATCAATATGGGTGTCAAAGTAGGTTCTAAGATGCTCTTCTATAAGGATGCAAGTGCTACTGGTCAGATACAGATCAACGATGCAAACTGGGGTACCATTGAGACTGTAGTTGACTGGGACGGTAATAAGGATTGCATTGTGAAAGTATTCGATGCAGCCATGATGGCAGCTGTGAACAGTACCACTGATGGTTGGAGTGATACAGCCTTCATCCTCCAGGGCGGTCTGGCGGGCGTTACCAAGATTGCAATCCTCCCATAAGATAGATATATTTAACATAAAAGACGCATTTATGTGAAATATAATTTGTAAATTTGTGGCGTAGTTATATCAACTGCGCCACATTTTTAATTTAAACTAAAACATCAACCCGATATGAAGAAAATAGCATTATCCTTACTGGTGGCTCTGAGCTGCATCTCAGCCAAAGCTGCCGACGGCAAGTCGCTGTTCGTA
>JABLTL010105428.1_pt1 | contig 24443 bp, 20 predicted proteins | sample 7160151 | NCBI WGS metagenome assembly JABLTL01 (sample SAMN14651223, study PRJNA627086) | human gut metagenome | isolation source: feces | host: Homo sapiens
AGATTTTTCCATCTCTTTTTGCTGTATTTTAAGAAAAAATTACCAAAAAGCAGGAAATGAGCAGGAGTAGATATAGGAAATTAAGAAAAGGAATGGTATAATAGGTTTAAAACAAATATGTGAGAGCATATGTAAGGGGAAAGTATATGAAGAAATTAAAAACAATCGCTCAAAGAAAAAAATGGAATATGATACTTGGGATCTCAGATATCATAATGATGATCATAGCATCATATCTTGCATTATTAACGCGATTTGAATTCTATCCATCACAGATTGCACCGATTTTTTTGAAAAATGCTGCAAAATACATGCCGTTGAATCTCTTTTGCAGTATTGTGATCTTTATGGCATATCGATTGTATTCAACGCAATGGAAGTATGCAGGAATCTCCGATTTTATTAATGTCGTTAAAGCAGCTGTGATCGCAGCAGTTTTCCAGTTGATCGGAATTTATATGTTACAATGGGAGATACCAAGAAGTTACTATTTCTTGTATTTGGTATATCTGCTGTTGGGAATGTTTTTTATCCGATTACTTGTCCGATTGATTCAGGGAAGTGAACCACTCAAAGTGAAGGACATTGGCAAGAAGAAAGTTCCGGTAATGTTGATCGGAGCAGGAGAAGCAGGAAGCATCATTTTAAATGAGATCAAAAAGAGTACATATGTGACTAAAACGATCCGTTGCATCATAGATGATGATCCAGCGAAGAAAGGAACATATTTATCTGGGATACCAGTGGTTGGCAATCGTAATACGATCCTGCGCAATGCAGTTAAATTTGATGTTGAAGAGATCATTCTGGCAATTCCGACAATAGAACCCAAGGACCGCAAGGACATCCTTGAGATCTGCAAGCAGACAGGATGCCGTCTGAGTATTCTTCCGGGTTTATATCAGCTGATCAACAGTGAAGTTACAGTATCTGCTCTAAGAGAAGTAGAGATTGAAGATCTGCTTGGAAGAGAGTCAGTGAAAGCCAATCTTCCATCAATCATGAGCTATGTCAAAGACAGAGTCGTATTTGTCACAGGGGGAGGCGGATCGATCGGAAGTGAGATCTGCAGACAGATCGCAAGATATCAGCCGAAGAAGTTAGTGATCATTGATAATTATGAGAACAACGCCTACGAGATCCAGATGGAATTAAAGAGAACACATCCAGAACTAGATCTGAAAGTATTGATCGTATCTGTCCAGAATCATCTGCGAATACACAATATTTTCGAAGATTATAAGCCTGATATCGTATTTCATGCAGCAGCACATAAGCATGTGCCATTGATGGAAGACAGCCCGCATGATGCGATCAAGAACAATGTATTTGGCACATTTAACATAGCCAAAGAAGCAGGAATGAGCGGCGTAAAGAGAATGGTACTGATTTCCACGGATAAGGCAGTAAGACCGACAAATATCATGGGCGCTTCCAAGCGGATCTGTGAGATGGTCATTCAATACATGAATAGCTTATACGATACAGAATACGTTGCTGTAAGATTTGGAAATGTTCTTGGAAGTAATGGAAGTGTCGTTCCGTTGTTCAAGAAGCAGATTGCCAATGGTGGTCCGGTAACAGTTACACATCCAGAGATCATCCGATACTTTATGACGATCCCAGAAGCCGTCAGTCTGGTGTTAGAAGCAGGAGCTTACGCAGAAGGCGGGGAAATATTTATCCTTGATATGGGAGAACCAGTCAAGATCTTAGATCTTGCGAAGAATATGATCCGTTTATCAGGACTTACACCAGGAGAAGATATAGAAATCCAGTTTACTGGCTTAAGACCAGGGGAGAAGCTGTATGAAGAACTTCTGATCGATGAGGAGAATAAAAAAGAGACAAAGAACAAACGAATTTTCATTGGAAGTCCAAGGATGATGGAGACAGAACAATTTAGTGAACTGATCGCTGAATTAGATCATGCGGCATTTTCCGAAGATCCGAATATTCGTGAAGTTGTAAAAAGATTAGTTCCAGAGTATACATATAAACAGACAAATCAACAGACAAAATGACAGGGGGATGAGACAGCATGAAAGAACGTATATATATGGCATCACCAACGATGCATGGGGAAGAACAGAAGTTTGTGCAGGAAGCATTTGACACCAACTGGATCGCACCACTTGGGCCAAATGTCAATGGCTTTGAACGTGAGATGGAAGCGTATACAGGAATCGCACACTGCAGTGCACTAAGCGCAGGAACCGCAGCACTGCATCTGGCGGTGAAATTATTAGAAGTCGGGGAAGGAGATACCGTGATATGTCCTTCGCTGACTTTTGCTGCAACAGCGAATCCAGTCGCCTACGAAAAAGGCAAGATTGTATTCGTGGATTCTGAACCAGAGACATGGAATATGTCACCACAGGCATTGAAAAGAGCATTGGAAGAACATAAAGAAGCAAAAGCAGTGATCGTTGCACACCTTTATGGAACACCAGCCAAGGTAGACGAGATCAAAGCAATCTGTGAAGAATATAAAGTTCCACTGATCGAAGATGCTGCAGAAAGTCTGGGAGCAACATATAAAGGAGTCCAGACAGGAAGATTCGGAGTCATGGCAGGATTTTCATTCAATGGAAATAAGATCATCACGACATCAGGCGGTGGAATGATCGCATCAGAGAATGAAGAATACATCAAGCATGCAACATTCCTGGCAACACAGGCAAAAGAACCGGTCCGACATTATGAACACAAGGAGATCGGATATAACTACCGAATGTCTAATATCACAGCGGGAGTTGGAAGAGGTCAGCTTCTGCATCTGGATGAACACATTGCGAAGAAAAAAGCAATCTATGAGACATACAAAGATGCTTTCAAGGATTATAAACAAGTGCATATGAATCCATATGAAACATGCAGTGAACCAAACTTCTGGTTATCATGTATGACGATCGATGAAGACAGTAAGACAAAACCATTAGATATCATAGAAGCTCTGGAACAAGAGAATATCGAAAGCCGTCCGATCTGGAAACCATTACATCAACAACCAGTATTTAAAGGGTGCGAATTCTATTCTCATTACGAAGATGATAAGAAACCAGTATCAGAAGATATCTTTGACCGCGGATTATGTCTTCCAAGTGATATTAAGAATACAAAAGAAGATATGGATCGGATCATAGGAATCATAAGATCCGTACTGGACCGATAAGAACAAAATGTAAACGGAGTATATATAAAGATGTATCACCAATATATCAAACGATTTTTTGACATCATATTGTCACTGTGCTGTATCATTGTATCAAGCCCGATCCTGCTTGTCACAGCACTGTTAGTAAGGATTAAATTAGGGAGCCCCGTGATCTTCAAACAAGAAAGACCGGGATATCATAACGAAATATTTACACTCTACAAGTTCAGAAGTATGACAGACGCCGTCGATGAGAATGGTGATCTGCTGCCAGACAAAGAACGTCTTCCAAGATTTGGACAGATGTTAAGATCCACAAGTCTTGATGAATTACCTGAATTCTTCAACATCTTATTTGGACATATGAGTTTTGTCGGGCCAAGACCATTATTGAAACAATACATAGATTTCTACAGTGCAAGACAGAAACGACGTGCAGATGTAAGACCAGGACTGACTGGACTTGCACAGGTGAATGGGAGAAATGCCATCAGCTGGGAAGAAAAGTTTGAATTCGACCTTGAATATGTGGATAACATTTCATTTCTTACCGACATCAAGATCATATTAAAGACTGTGACCAAAGTCTTAAAAAGAGCAGGGATCAGTGCACAGGAATCTGTGACAATGTATGCCTTTCAGGGAACAAAGAAAGACCAGTTTTCCAAATACAAGAAAGCAGGACACTTAAAGATCTTATTTTCAAGCGTGGCAGATCAGGTCGAATTTATCGATACCTTCCGCTATGCTGTCGGCAGATTAGGGGTGAAAGTAACATTTGTCGGCTGTGATCATTCACTGGAAGCACCAGCATTATATCGCTGCCATAAGCACTATCAGGTTTCACAGCCAGGGGAAGAAGGTTATGTCACAGAACTCTTACATATTTGTAAACAGGAGAAGATCGCTCTGCTCATTCCAAGAACAGAAGAAGACGTTTTTATCCTGTCACAAAGAACCAGCGAATTTGAAGCTGTCGGAACAGAAGTTCTCATTGCAAATGAAGAATTAGCTCTGCTGTGCAGCAACAAACGCTGGACAGCTCGTTTTTTTGAAGAATGTGGTCTTAACGCACCACAGGTCGTAAGCAGTGCCAATGACTATACACAAGGATTCCCAGCAATGTTTGCAGTATTGGATGAGATGGATAATCTGGAGAAAAGCATCATGATCCATGATGAACAAGAATTAAGTTTTCATGCATCAAAATACGCGAATTACACGATACGTCCATTTTTAAATGGGAAGATGTATGAAATCGACGTATTCTGCAATCTAGACGGAAGCCCGGTTTACATCACACCAAGGGCAAAGGAAGAAGTCGAGGGAAAAGAAAGTGCAAGATACAGAGTTGTAAGAGATCACAAGATCGTAGAAGAAGCAAAGAAAGTGATAAAGAAATTAAGGCCATCCGGATGGATGACGATCTTTATGCTTCGTGAAGAACATACAGACAAAGATTATTTTATTCGAATGGAACCATGGTATCATCAGGCAAACACCGTATCGATCAAGGCAGGAGCCGACGCACCATATGCAGCACTCTCCATGATGTTAGGTGAACCAATGGAATACAAAGAGGATGCAGCCGATGACAATGTTATTTTCACAAGATTTGAAAAAAGTGTATGTTTAAATACAAGAGAAGAACCGATCGTAGAGATTCATGATTTTAAAGATCTGTATCATTTAGATGAGGGAATTGGTTCAGTGATTTTTGATCTGGATGACACATTATACTCAGAGAAAGATTATGTACGAAGCAGTTTCCGAGTGGTAGAACGAATGCTTCCAGAAGTGAACAATATCTTTAATAAGTTATGCGCAGCACTGGAAAAAGGGCAGCCACCACTGGAAACGGTATTAAAAGATGCAGGAATGTATTCGGATGAATTATTATTAAAATGCAGAGAAGCCATCAGGGACCATAAACCAGAGATTTCATTGTATGAAGGAGTCAAAGAATTATTCTTTGAACTACACACGCAAAAGCGAAGTATCGGGATCTTGATCGATGGAACACCAAAAGTACAGCGAGCCAAGATAGAAGCCCTGGGGTTAGATAAAATGGCAGACGAGATACTGATCACAGACGAACTTGCAGGACATGGAAATGTCATGGAATTCAGGAAACCAAATGATCTTCCATTTCTGATCATGAGAAAACGATTAGAAATACCATGCAGGAACATGGCATTTGTCGGAGATGATATCGAGAAAGATTTTATTGCACCGAAAGCATTAGGAATGGAATGCTATTGGAAGAAGAATGAGGATGGGTTATATGAGTAAAGAACCAAAGATAAAACCAATCGTGATCGTTGGAGCCGGTGGTATGGGAAGAGATACTCAGTGGCTGATCGAACGGATCAACGAAGAAGAACCAACATATGAGATTCTTGGATACATAGACGATGGAATCCAGCAAGGTAGCATCATAGATGGCTATCCGATTCTTGGAGGAATGAAATACCTCGAAGAATACGACAAAGAACAAAAACTTGCCGTCGCCTTCGCTATAGGCAATGCAAAAGTCCGTGAAAAACTCGTTTTAAAATGTCTGCCAAATCCAAACTTATGGTATCCTAATCTGATCGATCCATCCGTGATCACATCACAAAGAGTGCATCTAGGACAAGGAAATATCATTTGTACATCCGTTATTATGACAACGAATATAGAGATTGGTAATTTTAATCTGATCTGCAACCGGAGTATTGTCGGGCATGATGATGAGATTGGAGATTATAATACCCTGTATCCGGGAGTTTTACTGTCAGGAGATGTCCATTTAAAGACTGAGACAGAGATCGGCACAGGAAGCCAGATCATACAAGGGCTGCATATCACAGACGAAGTGATCATGGGAGCAGGAAGTACAGTAATCGAAGATATCAACGAAGCAGGAACTTATGTTGGAGTACCAGTAAGAAGAGTAAACGATGAAGAATAAGAAGATATTAATTTTAGCAAACCTAGACGTAGGATTATACAAATTCAGAAAAGCACTGATCAAAGAACTCATAGATCAAGGAAATGAAGTCTATATATCCCTGCCAAAAGGAATGTTAGTACAGAATTTAAAAGAAATGGGATGTCATTTTATCGAAACACCAGTAGATCGAAGGGGGATCAATCCAGCAACAGATCTTAAACTGATGATGAGATACTTTAACATCTTAGGCAAGATAAAGCCAGACCTCGTGATCACCTACACGATCAAACCAAACATTTACGGAGGGATCGCAGCAAGATTCAAAAGAATTCCATATGCAGTCAACATCACAGGATTAGGAACTGCATTTCAGAATGAAAATATGATCAAGAAACTCGTCGTATTTTTATATAAACTATCCTGCAAAAAGGCAAAAACGATCTTCTTTGAAAATGAAGGAAATAAGCAGGTGTTTATAGAAAATAATATTATCAAAGAATCCAGATCATGTACTCTCCCAGGAGCAGGGATCGACCTTGATGAATACAAGATGACACCATACCCAGAAGAATCAAGAAACATCCGGTTCTTGTTTATCGGACGTGTGATGAAAGAAAAAGGAGTCGAAGAACTGTTCAAAGCAGCAAAGAACATTAAGAAGATCTACCCAGAAGTATCGTTTGATATCGTAGGACCAATGGAAGATGATTACAAGGAACGAATTCAGTCATTGGTCAGAAATGGGATCATTTATTATTATGGCTATCAGGAAGATGTCAAACCATTCATTAAGAAATGCGATTGCTTTGTATTACCGTCGTATCATGAAGGCATGGCAAATACACTGCTAGAATGTGGAGCGATGGGAAGACCATTGATTACCAGCAGGATTCATGGGTGCATGGAAGCAGTGAGAGATGGCGAGAATGGATATCTGGTGGATGTGAAGGATATTAAGGGATTGGAAGAGAAGATGATGGAATTTATTGAACTTTCCTATGAAGAGAAGAAACAGATGGGAGAGAAGTCACGGAAGGTGATGGAGAAGAGGTTTGATAAGGAGAAGGTTGTTGAGATGACTTTGGAAGGACTTGGAAGATAGGTAAAGGAAGGAAGAACATTGAAGATTTATTGGCTGTTTTTATTATTAGCGACAATTATATGTTTTTGGAATGAATCTAGTGCAAGGATTACATGGAATGGGACAAGATATCAGAGAAAGGCTTACTGGAGTCAGGCAATCATCTTTTTTGCAGTTGTGATCTTTTTCTGCGGATTGAGAAGTGGAATTGCGGATACAGGGACATATATACAAATGTTTAAAGGTTATCCATCAAGTATTAGTGGAATGGATTTGAAATCTGTGAATAAAGATAAAGGTTTTTTTGTAATATCGGTTTTATTTAAACAATTTATTTCAAACGATTTTCATGGATGGCTGTTTCTGATCACACTTATATCCGGAGTCGCATTGATGATTGGCTTAATGCGTTATTCGGAATACTTTGGATTAAGTTGTTATTTATTGATCGCAAGTACTATGTTTACCTATTTTGTTAATGGGATGAGACAGTTTATTGTTGTTACGATATTCTTTTGTGCAACATATATGATATTAGAAGAAAAATGGACTCAATATGTGATTTTGATTTTATTGCTTTCGACAATCCATGGATCTGCATTGATTTTATTGTTAGTATATTTCCTAAGAAATGTAAAGCCATGGGGTGTCAAAATGAGGACGGTCATATTTCTTTCGTTGATTGCAGGAGTCTGCTTTGACAAGTTATTTCCGTTGTTTGGAAATTTTTTAGCAGAAACACAGTATAAGGGATATGTTGATTATATTTCATCACAAGGAAAAGGAAGTAGCATTATTCGACTGGCAATAGCAATGATTCCTTGTGTGATCGCTTATATGGCAAGATATGCGATTGAAGATGAGAATAATAAACTTATTAATTTTAGCATTAATATGTCTGTAATAAATTTTTGTCTATATATTATTGCAACATTTTCAAGTGGAATGGTAGTTGGACGATTAACAACATATTTTGATATTTATAATCTGATATTATTACCATGGCTGATGCATCATGCGTTTACGGAGAGGAGCAGGAAGATGGTAATTTTATTGTGTATGGCATTTTATTTGATTGTATTTTATTTTCAGATGGTTATAACATGGGGAATGCGCTATGAGAGTGATATCTTAAAAATTTTTTGTTAAGATGAGGAGGATATAATGAAAATTGCATTTTTATTGACTTTGTATGCAAATGCAAAACAGAGTAATATTTTTATAAAACAATTGTTACAATATGAAGATGCATATGTTTTTATACATATAGATGCTAAAAATAAAAGACTTGAAAAAGAATTATATAGACATGAAAGAGTTATTATTATTCCTCAGAATTATTATATAGAGTGGGGAGATTTTTCACAGATTGAAGCCAATTTGGCATTGATTAATTTTGCAAATAAGTATAGTGAATTTAAATATTATTCAGTACATAGTGGTAATGATCTTTTGGTTCAACCATTAGAAAAATTAAGTAGTTTTTTAGAAAAAGATAAAGCATATGCATATTTGGACTGTGACAGACTTCCTAATGAAAAATTTCAGTATGGGGGCGGACTTGGAAGAATTGCGATGAAATGGCCCAAATGTTTTAGAAAAAAATATAGACAGCATTCAGTTATGAGATATTTGAGAGCTATTTATGGAAGACTCTATGGTATAAAGATATTAAAAGGAAAAAAATTGCCTGAGAATATGACATTTTATGGGCAATCTGATTGGTTTACTCTAAGTGAGAAGTGTGTAAAAAATATAATTTTATATTTGAAATTGAACCCAAACTATTATGACATATATAGAAATTCATTAATAGGGAGTGAATTATTTTTTAATTCAATGGCATTTTTAACAAAAGAAGATGAAGATATTATAAAACAACACAATAATTTAAGATATATAGATTTTGTTAATGTTGATAAAAATACACCAGGTTCACCTAAATTATTAAAAGAAGAAGATTATGAAAAAATTAAAGCCAGTGGTGCCTTTTTTGCAAGAAAAGTAGATTGTAATAATAAAGAATCGAATAAGTTGATAAAAAAATATATTGGAGAGTAGTAAATGTATAAAATTTCGGTAATAATGGGGATATATAATTGTGAAGAAACATTAGGAGAGAGTATAGATTCACTTATGAGTCAAAGGTATCAGGATTTTGAATTAATAATGTGTGATGATGGATCAGTTGATCAGACATATAATATTGCAAAAGAATATAAAAAGAGATATCCCAATAAGATTAAGCTTTTAAAAAATGAGAGTAATAAAGGATTGAATTATACTCTAAATCGTTGCTTAAAAGATGCAGAAGGAGAATATATTGCACGTCAAGATGGAGATGATATTTCATTACCAGATAGATTTTTTAAAGAGGTTCAATTTTTAGATGATAATTTAGAATATGCAATAGTTAGTTGTCCAATGATATATTTTGATAAAAATGGAGAATGGGGTAAAGGAACTGCAATTGAAAAACCGCAGATAAAAGACTTTGTTTTTCATACACCATTTTTTTGTCATGCACCGTGCATGATGAGAAAAGCAGCATTGATGGATGTGAAAGGATATACGGTAGATAGAAAATTACTGAGATATGAAGATTGCAATTTGTGGTATAAAATGTATTCAAAAGGATATATAGGGTATAATTTAAATGAATATTTATATAAAATGCGTGATGATAGAGATGCAATGCAAAGACGTACATTTGAGTCTAGAATGAGAGCTGTATATGTTCAATATACGGGATTTAGAATGGTAAAAATGCCGTTAGTATATTATTTGTATTTACCTTTTGAGTTTATGAAAAGTTTGATGTTAGCAGTTATGCCAAAGAAGATTTATCAAATAATACACAAAATAAGAAGGAGATGATTAAGATGATAAAAATACTTTTTTTTATTCCAACATTGATGCATGGTGGAGCAGAGAGAGTTTTGATAAATTTAGTTAATAATTTGGATCAAAATAAATATGAAATTACGGTGCAGACATTATTTGATACTGGTGTACATAAAGATAAATTAAGAAAAGAAATTAGTTATAAAAGTGTATTTCCTAAATTATTTAGAGGAAGTACAAAAATATTTCAATTGTTTAAGCCTGAATTTTTATATAAAAAGATAATTGGAGAAAAATATGATATTGCAGTATCGTATCTTGAAGGATCAACGGCACGAATTTTATCAGGATGTCCTTATCAAGAAACCAAGTTGGTTTCTTGGATTCATGTAGAATTAAACACAGAAAAAATGGTAAGTATAGGATTTCAATCATTAGAAGAATGTCAAAAACAATATGAAAAGTTTGATAAAGTTGTGTGTGTATCAGAAACAGTAAAAAAAGTGTTTTTAGAGTCAATAAAAAAGATAGATAGAAGTAAGGTGACTGTTTTATATAATGTAAATGAAACGGAAATGATAAAGGATTGTGGCAGAGAAGAGATAGAGAATAATTTATTTAATAACAATGAAGTTAACATATGTTCTGTTGCAAAAATTATTGAACCAAAAGGATACGATCGTTTGGTTCGGGTACATAAAAAATTGAAAGCTGAAAATTATAATCATCATATTTATATATTAGGAATAGGTGAACAGAAGAAAGAGTTAGAAAAATTTTTAAAAAAATATAATTTACAGGATTCATTTACATTTTTGGGATTTAAGGATAATCCATATAAATATATATCAAAATGTGATATGTATATTTGTTCATCTAGAAGAGAGGGATTTAGTACAGCTGTCACGGAAGCATTAATTTTAGGATTGCCAACAGTAAGTACAAATTGTTCGGGTGCAGAAGAATTATTAGGAAAAAATAATGAATATGGAATTGTTGTAGAAAATAGTGAAATAGGTATATATAAGGGGTTGAAAAAAATGTTGGATAATCCAATATTAATGGAATATTACAGAAAAATGGCATTTGAAAGAGGGAAAAAATTTAGTAAAAAAGAAACATTACAACGGACAGAAGAGATGTTTAACGATCTATGGAGGATAAGTGAACAGGGATGAATATAATAAAGGAAATTTTATATCGAATCCGTGGAGAATACACCACAGAAAAATTAATTTCAATGGGAATGAAAGTAGGACAAAACTTCGGAAGATTACATGGAGTTATTTTAGATCCATCTCACTGCTGGCTAATTGAGATTGGAGATAACGTAACAATGGCACCAAGAGTTCATGTCCTATGTCATGATGCTAGTACAAAAGTTCATTTAGGATATACAAAGATAGGGAGAGTTAAGATAGGAAATAACGTATTCATCGGAGCAGAAAGTGTGATCATGCCAAATGTAATGTTAGGGGATAACGTAATTGTCGGAGCAAACAGTACGGTAACCAAATCTTTCCCAGATAATGTGGTAATCGCAGGAAGTCCGGCAAAGATTATTGCCAAGACAGACGAATACCTACAGAAACAGAAAGAGCAAATGAAATTTGCACCATGTTATGATGAAGATTATACTTTAAGAGGAAATCTCACAGAAGAAAAGAAACAGCAGATGCAGCAGGAATTGGAAGATAAGATAGGATACGTGGATTAGATATGGATGAGAAATTAGTAAGCGTGATCATACCAGCATATAACATTGAAGATTATATTGGACGATGCCTTGATTCTATAATTTCACAGACATACAAGAATCTGGAGATAATCGTGGTAGATGATGGATCAAGGGATCATACAGGAGAGATACTGGATAATTATGCAAAAAAAGATAGAAGAATCAAAGTAATTCATAAAGAAAATGGCGGCGTATCATCTGCAAGAAATAAAGGGATTGAAGCGGCAGAAGGAGATTATATAGGATTTATTGATGGAGATGATCTTATTGAGTCTGAGATGTATAAAACTTTGGTAGATCTTCTTGAAGAAGAAAATGCAGATATAGCACATTGTGGATATCAGATGGTATTTCCAGATAGAGTGGATTATTACCATAATACAGGAAAGAAGAAGATACAGACAACGGAAGAAGGATTAAAAGATTTATTATCAGGAGAGATGATTGAACCAGGATTGGTAAATAAGCTTTATAAAAAGGAACTGATAAAAAACTGTAGATTAGATGAAACTGTAAAAATCAATGAGGATTTATTAATGAATTATCAGTTATTCAAATTATCTCAAAAATCTGTTTATTATGATATCACACCATATTCATATATGATCAGAAGTAGCTCAGCTACAGGAGCCAATTCTTTGATCAAAAAAAGAGAAGATGCTCTTCGCGTTTTAAATCAGATAAAAGATGATTGTATAAATAATAATTTATTATCAATTATATATAAACGATATATATATTTGTTAATGGCAATTTGCAGAGATGATTTGAAAGACAGATCATACATAGAATATCAAAAAAAGCAAAGAAAACAGTTAAAAAAAGAATTAAAAACAGATATATTTAAATCATGTATTCCTAAAAAATTAAAATATATGAGCTTGTTTTCCTGTTATCTTCCTCATATCATGAAAGTCATATATAAAATGTATGACTTGAAAACAGGAACATCAAAGAAATATCTGGTAAATAAGGAATAAACTATGGAAGAATTAATCAGTGTAATAGTGCCAATATATAAAGTTGAAGATTATCTTGATCGGTGTATACAAAGTCTTGTGAATCAAACATATAAAAATCTGGAAATTATATTAGTTGATGATGGATCACCTGATGACTGTCCAAGGATTTGTGATGAATGGGAAAAAAAGGATCAAAGAATTAAAGTGATACATAAAGAAAATGGTGGATTATCAGATGCAAGAAATGCTGGAATGAAGGTTATGGCGGGTGCTTATGTATCGTATATAGACAGTGATGACTGGATCGCACAGGATATGTATCAGAAGATGATAAATGCTATAAAGAAAAATAATGCAGATATTTGTGAGTGTGCATTTGAGAGAACTTCAGGAATTGAAAAAAAAGAAGATAAAGAATGTGGTAATAAAGAATCAATTATGGATATGCAAAATGCTTTGATGGCAGTTGTAGAGGAAAAAATACAGCCGGTTGTATGGAATAAATTATATAAAAGGAAAGTGGTTGAGGATTTATGGTTTAAAGTTGGAAAGTATAATGAGGATGAATTCTTTACATATAAAGCAATTGAACGTGCGAATAAAATAATTCAGATATCAGATATCGGATATTATTATTTTTTTAGGGAAGATAGCATTATAAATGAAACATACACAATCAGAAGACTTGATGGTTTGGAAGCAAGATATGAAAGAATGAAATATCTGGGTAAGTATCCAGAAATATATAGAGTTGCGAAAAGACAGCTTATATTTATGTGTATGTATCACTATCAGAAAGGAATGCGTTATCTGTCAGGAAAAGAATTAGAAGATTTGAAGAAAAGAGTAAAAGAGATTTATCGTGATATTCCGATCGATAAGACAGATATTCGAAAATATAGTTGTAAAGAAAAGGTATGGTATTATATTTCTAAAATATCATTAGAGTTTACTTGTAAATTAAGAAATCGGTTTGGGTACGGAGTAGAGTAAAAGGGGACAACGATGAAAAAGATATTTTTGTATGCATATGATTATATTAATTTAGGGGATGATCTGTTTATCGAAACAATTGCAAATAGATATCCCGATACAGAAATTTACTTCTGGACGAATGTTCAGAATCAAAAAGTTTTTGAGAAACAGAAAAATTTAAAGATCATCGATGAAAATTCAACAAAGACAAAGATGCTAAAAAAAATCCGCCCATCTCTGGCAGCGAGATACAAAGCAGGAATCCAGAAAAAGTGTGATGCCCAAGTATATATTGGAGGTTCCATCTTTATGGAATATCCAACATGGAAAAATATTGTATCATGGTGGGAATATCAAAGCAGTCAGTATCCATTTTTTGTGTTAGGAGCGAATTTCGGACCATATCATACAGAAGAATATCGAAGTGCAATGGATAAAGTATATACAAAGTTAAAAGATATCTGTTTTCGAGATACCTATTCAAAGAATCTTTTCGCAGACAATGATCATGTAAGACAAGCACCAGATATCTTGTTTTCTTACCCTATGCCGAAAGTAGAAGAAAATAAAAAACAGATTTTTATATCTGTAATTTCCTATAAAGATAAAGAATTAAATTCAGATTTTGATCAGATGACCGATGAAGAATACATTGAAAAAATAGCACAAATAACAAGTGGATTTACTAAAGAAGGATATCAGGTAATATTAGCATCATTCTGCAGAGAAGAGGGAGATCTTGATGCAGCACGGGAAATTAAAAACAAATCAGAACAACAGAAGAATATTACCATAATTGATTACGATGGAACGAATCGTAATCAATTATTAGAAGAAATGAGCCGTTCTATTTACATTATTGCTGCAAGATTTCATGGAACGATACTTGGTCTGACAGCAGGAAAATCAGTCTTTCCTATTTTGTATAGTGATAAAACAAAATATGTATTAGAAGACCTGGGATTTCATGGAGAATATGCAGACTTAAGAGATCCAGATTCCTTAAGTTTTGAAAATGCAAAGAAGAACTTAGAATCAGGATATAAAATAGATGTTACAGAATCCATTCAAAATGCAGAAAAACATTTTGAAAAATTAGACGAATTTTTAAATAACTAGGGGAGATTATGATGGAATTAGTCAGTATGATCATACCAGTATATGGGGTAGAAGCATATCTTGGAGAATGTCTGGAAACAGTGTTAAATCAGACCTACAAAAATTTAGAAATCATTTTAATTGACGATGAATCCCCAGATCATTGCCCTGAAATTTGTGATCAATATGCACAAAAAGATGAAAGGATCAAGGTGATTCATCAGAAAAATGGTGGTGCAGCGAATGCCAGAAATCATGGACTAGAAATAGCAACAGGGAAATATATTTGTTTTATCGACAGTGATGATAAGGTTGAAAATAATTATGTAGAAAAATTATTAAATGCAATAAAGGAAAGTCAATCAGATGTTGCCGTTTGTTCTTTTAAACAATGGTACAAAAATGAAACGCAAGATAGTGTATGTTTTAAAAATAAAGAATACAGCAGTAAAGATTATATCAGGAAATTTTTATCTGATTGGACATGTGGATTGATCTGGAATAAGATGTTTGATAAAAAAACATTAGAAGGAGTCCGATTTGAAGAAGGACATAAGATTGACGATGAATTTTTTACATATCAGGCGATTTTAAAAGCCGAAAAAGTTGTGGTATTTGATGAGTCTTTATATTGGTATCGAATGAGAAAATCAGGAGTCATGTTGTCAGGAACACAATATCAGGCACAGATGTTAAAAGACCGTTTGGAATATATGACAAATCGTTATGAGATGGTTATAGAGAAATATCCAGATTTAAAGGCAGAATATTTATATAATTTAACGGATAATCTGATCAGTTACACAAGGCAGGCACAAGGAATCAAAGAATTAGAAAAAGATGTTTGGGCAATTAAGAAGCAATATTGGAATCATATTATGTTTGGATTAATTCCAATGAAAATAAAATATTCTTTTTTTAGAAGCTTTTTTGATAAAACAAAGGAAGAACTGAGCGTTGATGAAGGGGAGAATCATTATTTTGAATAATAAGGAGCAAATATATAAAAAACAAGAAAAACTACATATTTATGAATATCAAAATGCAATCATATTACCAAGAAAGTATGAAGATGATGGACCAACATGGGGAAAAGGTGGAGTTTGTAGTCAAGAGGGTGAGTTTGTTCAAAGTTCATTTTATGATGGTGGATGGGCTCAGAATGGTGGAAAATATGAGTGGAATCAGACAGATGAGATCTATATAGATGAGAAAGTTATTTATATCGGAGTTTTTGCCAAACATTGGGGGCATTTTCTTGTAGATATGACTTCCAAACTATGGATTTTTGCAGATTCTGAATTCAGAGAAAATATAAAAGATTTTAAAGTTGCATATATTGGAGAAGATGAACCCGCGGGAAATTATCTTGAATTTTACAAGATGTTAGGAATTGGGGAAGAACAGTTGATCCACATCAAAAAGCCTGCAAGATTCCAACGAGTATTTGTTCCAGAAGCAGCATTTCGACCATGTATATGGTATACAGAAGAATATCAGAGAATGTTTGATCAGATGGTAGAATCTGTGTTAAAAGATAAAGATTTAAAAGAAAAATTTAAAGATATCAAGAAAATATACTTTTCAAGAAGAAATTTTGGCAAAGCAGCAGCGACAGAATTTGGAGAAGAGTATATTGAACAATGTTTTAACCAGAATGGTTATGAATCATTAGGTCCAGAAACATTAACATTAAGAGAACAAATCTATGTATGGAACCATGCAGAAGCAATTGCATGTATGAATGGAACCATTCCGCTAAATGTAGTCTTTTGCAAAAATGAAAAATTAAAATTAACAATTTTAAATAAGATGAGCATCTATCATAAAAATCCATACATTTATCTGTACATAAGAAATATACAGGCAGAGTTTATTGATATTTATAAAGAACCGTTAAAAGGATATCCAAAATCTCTGGGAGAAGGGCCATATTTGATTAAGACAGGAAAGGAATTTTTTGATTATTGTCAAAGAGAAAAGTTTGAGATCCCATATACAGGAATGAAATTGAAATTTTATGATTTAAAACAAGAGATAAGATACTATTTGTGTGTTATAGGAATCGGAAATAAGATTAGAAGAGTTGGATTGTACATAAAAAGAAAAATGTTAAGAAGGTGATAAGATGAGACGTTTTTTTCAAAGAGCATATCATTTCTTAGAAAGAATCAAAAATGAGAGCAGGAATTTCCCAAAGAACGTAAAGCATTTTGGATTCCGAACTGCAAAAGCAATTTTTATTGATGGATTATTTCCACCAGGAAAATCAGAAAAATATATTGCAGAGATTGAACGTTTTATAGATGAAGCAATGGGAGATTTTGTACGAAGTTATAAGATCAATGACAATTGGAAAAATGAATTTGAAAAATATCCAAAATCAGAGAAAGTTCCAGTATGGGTATGTTGGTGGCAAGGAGAAGAAAGTATGCCAGAACTGGTAAAGATGTGTTTCAAACGTCTGAAAGATACATTACCAGCTGATATTACAGAATTACATTTAATTACATTTGATAATTATAAAGATTATGTGACATTCCCAGTTCATATAGAACAAAAATTTAAAGAAAAGAAGATTACAATGACAACTTTGTCAGATATTTTACGCTTTTGTTTGTTAAGTGAATACGGCGGATTCTGGATGGATGCAACGGTATTTTTCACAGGAGAATTTCCAAAAGAATTCTTGAAAAAACCATTCTATTCACAGAAAATGTATGATCCTGTTGTATGTCAGCGAGAAGCATGTAAAGGACGCTGGTGTGGATTTTTTATGACAGGGTATGCTCATAATCCGATTTTTGAATTTGGACGAGATGCATTCTTTGAATGGTGGAGAAAATATGATGATATTGTAGATTATGTTCTGATTGATTATCTGATTTTATTAGGATATAAGAATTTTAAGCAGATTAGAGAATTGATCGATGATGTACCAGATAACAATCTGGATATTTTTGAAATGTATCAGGTATTAGATAAGCCATATACTACAGAATTATATGAACGTTTGACAAAGCGGAATAGCATTCATAAATTAACTTACAAAATTGATTTAAAGAAGGAAACAGCAGATGGACAAGAAACCTTATATGCACATTTGCTGAGAGAAGTCTATGGAAACAAATAAAAAAGTCAGCATTGTAATTCCTGTATACAAAGCAGCAGATACAATCACAAGATGTGTGGAATCCTTGGAGAAAAATACATATAAAAATCTGCAGATCATACTAGTAGAGGACTGCTCAGGGGATCAGACGATAAATGTATGTAAGAAACTTGCAAATACTTATGACAATGTATTATGTATTGAAAATGATCAAAATCACGGAGTTTCATATACAAGAAATCACGCATTGGATTATGCAGATGGAATCTATTTAATGTTCGTAGACAGTGATGATTATGTAGAGGTAGATTACGTAGAAATGATGATATCTGCAATTTCTTATGTAGATGATGAAAGTGTTATGCCAGTTTGTGGATACATAAATCATGATGAAAAGAAAAATGGGCGAACTGATATTTTCTTACCATCCAATGAACAGGAAGATTTGAAAAAATCAATACAGATTATGCCAGAATTATATGAAAATAGAATGTTACAAATTATTTGGAACAAAGTTTTTCGACTAGATGTGATAAAACAAAATCATATTCGATTTAAAGAAGAAATGTTTATTGGAGAAGATTTCAGATTCTTATTAGAATATATGAAGGCTGCAAAGATATCAGGATTTTTCTTTGTAAATAAGGCATTATACCATTATATGAGAGATAATGAAAATTCATTGATGTCAAGATTATTAGAAGTGAAGATTCAAGATAGTTTGGATAATTTTGAATTAATGTATCAGATCATAGGAAAATCAAAAGAAGAAATTAATAAGTTGTTGCAGATAGAAAGAGAAAGACAAGCAGAATATTATGCATATATGATTATACATAATGATCAGACGACGAAGAAAAAAAAGAAAGAAAGAATTTTTCAGTTACCATCAGATCATGTGGAACAATTATATAAACAACAGCAAATGCTAAAAAGAAAAGAAAGTATTTATAGATGGAAGGAAAAGATATTGGGAAAATAAATTATATATTACTCCAGAGGATTCATTGTGTATTTATGGAATAGCGATTCTTATGATGCTGTGGTATCATTTTTCGGTTTTCCAGAATGCTTTCATGGAAAATTATAACATATTTGGAGTTAAATAAAGGACTAAGTAAGATGGAAAAGAAATGTAACTGAATTAAAAATGATTATAGAGAAAGGAGAGCTTGTATTTATGGAAAATAAAGAGAAAATAAGCATTATTATACCAACCTATAATAGATGTCAATATTTAAAGCAGTTAATACAGAGCATTTTTAATCAGAGTTATAATAATATTGAATTGATTGTCATAAATGACAATTCAACTGATGATACAGATATATATATGAAAGAAGTAAAAAAAGAAAATAGTAAAATTACATATATAAAAAATAAGAAAAATAAAGGACCATCGTATAATAGACGAATAGGTTATGAGCGGGCAAAAGGAACATATATTATATTTGCTGATGATGATGATTATTATACGGACAATAATTTTTTTGAAAAAGCAGTGAGAGTATTTGAAAAAAAAGAATTTAAAGATATTGCATTGGTGAGTGGAAATGTTAAAAGGTTAGATCAGGGAAAAAAAATCTTTTTGGATGCAGATATAGGTATTAGCGGTCATATCAATGGAATTGAGTATTTAAGTCAATTGCAATTAAAATATCAAAAACCATATTCTACATTTACGACGTTATTCAAGAGAGATGCCTTGGAAAATGCAAAATTTAATGATCTTGAGATGGTAAATGATGCCCCTATATATATGAGAGCATTAATGGCAGGGGATATTTATATTATGAAAGATGTGATAGGAGTTTATCGAGAACATAGTCAGAATATATCCAAATCACTACCAACTGATTTTTTAATAGCGAATATAGAGGAAAAAAGAAAAATATATAAAATACTTGATTCAAAAGATAAACGAGGAAAATGGTGCGATTGGTACATAGAACAAATGCTTGGGACAATTAGATATTTCTTATTTTTTAACAAAGTACCAAAACAGGAATTTGATCGATTATATGTATGGTGTATATGGAGCTTGGATAAGAAAAGATGGAAGTTTAAATTAAAAATGTATAAATACAGAAAACAAATAAAAACTATGAATGGGGAAAAATAAAATGATAAAATCGAAGGAAGCATTAGTATCGATAGTAATTCCAGTATATAAAGTTGAAAAGTATATATATGGATGCTTAGAATCTGTAATAACGCAATCATATAAGAATTTAGAAATTATTTTAGTTGATGATGGCTCTCCAGATAAATGTGGCATAATTTGTGATAAATTTGCAAAAATAGATCAAAGAATAAATGTAATCCATAAAAAAAATGGAGGTGTTTCAGAGGCTAGAAATTATGGTATTGAAAAGGCCAGAGGAGATTATATAACATTTGTAGATTCAGACGATCAAATACATCCAGAAATGATAAAATATTTAGTGGAAGGATTAGAAAAATCGGGTGCAGATATTAGTATTTGTGGTTATAGTAAAGTACTAGAACCTGTGGATGAATTTCCTAAATTGAATCTTTCAAATGATTGGAAAGTGAAGTCAGGAGAAAAAGTATGTGAAAGAATGTACAAAAAAGATGCATCGTTAGTAGTTGTATATAAAAAAATGTATAAGAAAGAGCTATGGAGAAAATTAAGATTTCCAGTAGGTAAAATTCATGAAGATGAATTTTTATCATATAAGTTATTTATGAATTCAGTTAAAATTGCATATTCAGAAGATAAATTATATTATTATTTGAAAAGAACAGGATCTATTATGAATACAAAATATTCGAATTTAAGATTAGATTGTTTTGAAGCAATAGAAGAACAAATAGAATATTTTAAAGAGAGGAGAATTAATAATTTAGAAAAAGAGGCGCTAAAGCATAAATTTTATTTTTGTATAAAAGGGTTAGAGGAAGTATCAGAAAATCAAAAGGATTTACAGAAAAAGTTAAAAGTAGAATACAAAAGAACTTTAAGACAAATCAAGAGATCACAGTTGTTTACAAAAGAAGAGTTGGTGTGGTATTTTGAACCCAAGAGTAACAGATTATGCAATATATTATATTGGAAAATTAGAAAATTGAGGTGAATATGAAACAACAAAAGTTTGATACGATTATTAAATCGCAACAAGGATTATTAGATTTTAATTTAAAAGAATTAGTGAGATATAAAGATTTAATTTACTTATTTGTAAAAAGAGATTTTATTTCAAAATATAAACAAACTATATTAGGACCGTTATGGGCTATTATTCAGCCACTATTTACAACAGTAGTATTTACTATAATATTTGGAAATCTGGCTAATTTAACAACACTTGATGTGGCTACAAAAGAAGATATTGTTGTCCCTGGATTTTTATTTTATATGGCAGGAACAATTTGCTGGAGTTATTTTTCAACTACTGTTACTGCTACAGCAAATACATTTATAGCAAATAGTGCGATTATGGGAAAAGTTTATTTTCCAAGAATGGTAACGCCAATTGCAACGTCATTGTCAAATTTTATATCATTTATTATACAATTTGTGATGTTTGTTATAATATGGTTTTTTTATGCATTGGGTGGTAAAACAGATATGAGATTATCTAGTTATATTATTTTATTACCATTGTTAATATTACAATTGATTTTATTAAGTATGGCAGTTGGCGTAATTATTTCTTCACTAACTACTAAATATCGAGATTTAGCAATGCTAGTAACTTTTGGATTACAATTATGGCAATATGCTACACCAGTGGTTTATGGGTTGGCATTAATACCAAAACAGATTCAGTGGATTTATTTACTTAATCCAGTGACACCGATTATTATTACTTTCAGATATGCGTTTTTTGGAAGGGGATATTTTAGTTTGTTTTATTATTCTATAGGATGGGGAATAACTATTTTGCTGTTTTTTATTGGATTAATTTTATTTAATAGGATTGAAAAAACTTTTATGGATACGGTTTAGAATATTATGGAGATGAAATGTAATGGATTATAATGAAGATGTAATAATAAAAGTAGAAGATATAAAGAAAGAATATAGATTAGGTGCAATTGGAGGAACAACATTAAAAGAAGAATTACAACGAATAGGAGCTAGATTGAAAAAGAAAGAAGATCCGACTGCCAAAATTGATGGAAATACAAGTTTTACAAAAGATAAGTTCTGGGCACTAAATGGAATATCATTTGAAATAAAAAAAGGAGAAGCAGTTGGTATTATTGGTCATAATGGAGCAGGTAAGTCAACTCTTTTAAAATTATTATGTAGAGTAACGGCACCAACAGAAGGTCAAATTTCCTATAATGGAAGGATAGCTTCAATGTTAGAAGTAGGAACAGGATTCCATGCGGAGTTAACAGGAAGAGAAAATGTTTATATGAATGGTGCAATTCTTGGAATGACAAAAAAAGAGATAGATTCGAAAATGGAAGAAATAATAGAATTTTCAGAATGTAGACAATTTATAGACACACCAGTAAAGCGATATTCTTCAGGAATGTATGTAAAATTGGCTTTTTCTGTGGCTGCACATTTAGATGCAGATATCATGATTATGGATGAAGTTTTAGCTGTAGGTGATATGAAATTTCAACAAAAGTGTTTAAAAAAAATGAGACAAGCAGCAACGGAGGAAGGAAAAACAGTATTATATGTAAGTCATAATATGTCGACGATAACACAGCTTTGTGATAGATGTATAGTGTTGAGTAAAGGAAAAGTTATTTTTGATGGGAATGTTGATAAGGCTATTGAAATTTACATGAATAATGGAGTGGATACTGAATTAAGAAAAGTGTATACAAAGTATGAAAGACCTGAATGGTTATCTTTTGATGATGTAAGATTAGAAGAGGTTTTATTTGTAGATAAAGAAAATAATATATTTACAGATAATGAAATTGTAAAGTTGAAATTAACATGGAGAAATAATAAAAAAGTAGAAAGATTATGTTTACGATGGGAAATATATACAATGAATGGAGTGCCAATTGGGACAGCATGTATAGATAACTTTTATTCAGGGGAAAAAGGTAAGGAAGAGTCAGTTGTTGTAAGTTATCAATTTCCAGAATTGGTAGAAGGAAGTTATAATTCGAATATAACTTTTTATTATAGGGATGATGATGGAAATAATAGAAATGTTGATTGTGTTCCAGGATTAAAGTTTGAAAAAAAATTTATTTATGATAAAAATATAAAATGGGATGCAAGACATTGGGGAAATATTAAATTTAGTGTACCTGAAGTATATTTTTGCAATTTTTAGATTGAAAATAATTAAACATGAATTATTCACGGAACAGTATCTGAACTGGTAACTGTACCATGAATCCAAAAATTGACCCATGTAGCCTAAACATCGCTCAACCAATCTCCAAAAAGGGTATAAAATCCCTGTGGCAGAGTTCTGAGCGGTTATTAAGCTGTCAATGTTCGTTAATAGTTACTATTCCAGCTGTACATTCAGTTTACCGATATTTGAAAGTGTCTCATAGAATTCATTTTTATAAGGGCAGCTGCTACACAGCTTGAATGTGATATTATGGGTACGCATCAAAATATAATAAAAATAGCATGTAAAATAATTACAAGGAATAGCATTACATCTTTGATATTGATAGCGATAATTACAATATGTTGTGAAAGTGTGATAATACCAATTATTAATAAAGTATGTCCCAAGTTTATAGGAAAATGAAATTATCAAAATTGATGAAAAATCATAAAGATTTTTGAATTAGAAAAGATAAAATAAATAAGTAAAGGAAAAAAGTGATGAAAAAGTATACTTTGTGTTTTGTAGTTCCATATTTTGGAAAGCTGCCATCAAATATGGAGATTTTTTTAAAAACATGTGAATATAATAAGAATTTTAATTGGTTATTATTTACAGATGATAAAACAAAATATCAATATCCTGATAATGTTTTAAATGTACAATGTACATTTGAATAATTTGTAAACAAGATTCAAAAAAAATTAAAATTCCTATAAGCGTAAATACACCGAAGAAACTGTGTGATTATAAACCTGCATATGGTTATATATGTGAAAATGAATTAAAAAGGTATGATTTTTGGGGATATTGTGATTTGGATCAGATATTTGGTGATTTAAATAAATTTATAAAGGATGAAATTCTGGAAAAGTATGATAAGTTGTTTTGTTTGGGGCATATGACAATATTTAGAAATAATGAAAAAACAAATAAATTGTTTATGAAAGAAATAAATGACAAGACATATTTAAAAACAAATTACAAGCAAATTTTTCAAGATGAAAATAATAATGTTTTTGATGAGTGGCAGGATAAAATAGTTAATATAAATGTTTTAGCCCCAATTTATAATATTCCAACGTATTATGAATCATTTTATGTCAACAAATAATAAAGGGAGAGGTGAATACACACTATGGATCAAGAAAAATTAAGAACCATATTGCAGATAGGTGAAACAATAGCAGTAGAATTTAAAAGATGCAGCAACCGAATAGAAAATGATGTATATCAAAGTGTATGTTCCTTTC
>JABLTL010122531.1_pt1 | contig 24249 bp, 20 predicted proteins | sample 7160151 | NCBI WGS metagenome assembly JABLTL01 (sample SAMN14651223, study PRJNA627086) | human gut metagenome | isolation source: feces | host: Homo sapiens
TAATGAATGAAAAATCTATATATTTATCAATTTTCCTTAATAAATGGTCTTGTGGGACTAATTCTTCTAACATTACTACTTCTATTTCATTTTGTGCTTCTTTTCTTTCGTTTATCATTAATAAAACCTCTATGTAATAAATTTATATATTTTAAATTATATTCCATATTTGGATAAAAATAAAGAATGCTGACACTTTGTCAACAGTCTGTTAAACCACTTACATTGTAAGTGGTTTTTTTATTAATTCTAATTTTTCTTTTCTTTTTAATTGTTTTATAGCATATTCCCTTTTCATAGCACTTATTTTGTCATCAAATTCTTCAAAATAAACTAATTCAACAGGCAATCTTGCTTTAGTATATTTGGCTCCCTTTCCATTGGAATGAGCTTTTATCCTTTTTTTTAAATCATTTGTCCATCCGGTGTATAAACTATCATCATTACATTTTAATATATATACAAAACTCATTTTTACTTTACCTATTAATAAATTTATTTTTTATAATAACATTATAAACTATATTACATATATTTAAAATTTATAATTAACCAATCAATAATTCCTCATTTATTTTTTTATGTTAATTATTAATAAAGCTCCTAATATCATTCCTAATGCACCAACTATTAATAATATACTCTTTATATTTTGAATAGTTTGCTCCATATTAAATCTTGATATTATCAATGAAAATATTCCAACAAAAAATATTATTAAAATAGCTTAAAACTTCTGATTCTGCTAACTCAGCCATACTTCCTAAATACATAACTGCAACCCTATCAGAAATATGTTTAACCATTGATAAATCATGTGCTATAAATAAATACGTTAATCCTACTTCTTTTTGTAATTTAATTAAAAGATTAGCTACTTGTGCTTGTATTGATACATCTAAAGCTGATATAGGTTCATCACAAAGAATAAATTTAGCTTCTACTGCTAATGCCCTAGCAATTCCTATTCTTTGTCTTTGCCCACCTGAGGATTCATGAACAAATCTATTAGCATGTTCTCTATTTAATCCAACTAAATCATATGCTAAAAATGCATATCCAAATCCATTATCAGGATTTAATATTCTCATAAATGAATCAACATAGTTTTGAGCTACTACCGGCTCACCCTCTGACCACTTAGTTTTTCTTAAATGGAATGTCCATGTAAGTCCATCTTCCGATGTTTCCCAACTTTCTGCTCCTGCTGGTACTAATTTATCCCCACCTCCATCATTTCCAATTTTTACTAACCCTTCTTGAACTGCAGTAAGAATAGATGAACTTTGATTATCAGTACAATCATTAGCATCTAAAGTTGCAACCTCAAAATATATAGTATTTAAAACTTGTTCATCATCTAACTTTTCATTTGATCAATTATTAGATGAACCATTACCTGTTTTACTGCTATTTCCGCATCCAGCTACACTTTATAGCATAGTAGCTGATAGCAATACTGCAAGTATTTTTCTTTTCATAAAAATTTCCCCCTTTTTTATCTTAAAAAATTTATATAATTATCTATAAAGTTTATAGAAATTAACCCCAATTAAATTTAATTTATTACATTTTATTACATTTAATATATTGTTAAATATATCATATTTTTTATTAGGTCAATTATCTGTTTAATATTTTTTAACACTTTCTTCTTAAAAATTATTTTCTATTCATATATTTTAAAGTTTATATTGTTTAAAATATAAATATGTTAGTTAAGAATTAATATATCACCAAAATCCTTATTATAGAATTTCTCACAAAATAGTACATTTATTTTATAAACAAAAATTGCACTGTTTTTAATTAGTTGTGTTATAATCTTATGAGAATTAATAGAAAAGGAGCAAATAATATTATGGCATGTAAATTTTTCTTACATAAAGGAAAAAACAAAAAAGCTGAACAAGGCCGTCCTTGGATATACATAGATGAAATAAATGAATATGATGGCGATTATGAAAATGGTGATATCGTTGAAGTTTATAATCATAAAAACTACTTCATAGGTAAGGGGTATATAAATGATAGAAGTAAAATAACCATCAGAATAATGACTAGAGATATAAATGAAGAAATTGATGAAGATTTCTTCAAAAGAAGATTTGCTGCAGCATGGGATTATAGAAAAACTGTAATTGATACATCTTCTTGCAGATTTATATTTGGTGAAGCTGATTTCTTACCTGGATTAACAGTAGATAAATTTGAAGATTATTATGTAATTCAAATTTCTACTTTAGGAATGGAGAAATATAGAGACCTAATAGTAAAAATCTTAGTTGAAGAATACGGTGCTAAAGGTGTTTATGAAAGAAGTGACATAAAAACTAGAGAAATTGAAGGATTAGTGCAAACTAAAGGTTTCTTAACAGAACCTTTTGATACTAATGTTGAAATTATTGAAAATGGTGTTAAATACATAGTTGATTTAGAAAATGGTCAAAAAACTGGTTTCTTCCTAGATCAAAAGGAAAATAGAGCTGCTATGCATAAAATATGTAAGGGAAAAGATGTTTTAGATTGCTTTACTCATACTGGTTCATTTGCATTAAATGCTGGAATTGCTGGTGCAAAATCAGTTCTTGGAATAGATGTTTCTCAACATGCCGTTGATTGTGCTACAAGAAATGCAAAATTAAATAACTTACAAGATACTGTTAAATTTGAATGTCATAATGCTTTTAATGTTCTTGGTGATTGGTCAAGAGAAGGAAGACAATATGATGTTGTTATTTTAGATCCACCAGCATTTACCAAATCAAGAAATACAATAAATGCAGCAATTAGAGGATACAAGGAAATTAATCTTAGAGGATTAAAAATGGTTAAGCCAGGTGGTTATTTTGCAACATGTTCATGCTCTCATTACATGAATGAAGAACAATTAAAGAAAACAGTTCTTGAAGCTGCTCATGATGCAAGAAGAACCTTAAGACAAGTTGAAATTAGAACTCAAAGTTCAGATCATCCAATTCTTTGGAATTCAGATGAATCATACTATTTAAAGTTCTTTATATTCCAAGTTGTATAAATTAATTAAAAGTGACGATTTTTATAATTGTCACTTTTAATTATATAAATTTATATTTTTTAATAATCACAGTAAGGTATATCCTTTTCATTATAATTTAAATCATTATAAACATTCTTTAATCTTTCATTATCATTTAAATCTATTTTGTACCACTTATCATCTATAATCATAATATCATCTTTAATTATAATATTATGATTAAGTCCAATACCATTAGTTTGAATTAAAAAGTCCCAATTATTTATATCTTGTTTTTCTATTTCTTTCTTAGAAGTATAATTTATAAAATCTATTACTTGTCTTATATCATCTCTTTTATCTATAGTTTTATATTTATTAATGTTATCCATAAACTTAATAATTATCTTATTTATATTATTATAATCTATGAAGCTATCATTTATATTAATGTTGGACTCTAATTGTTCTTCTACACTTTCGTTACTTGAATATTCTCTTATACTTCCAGATTCAGCGTTATTATAACTAACTATACTTGAATTATTATCCATTTCACTACTCATTCTTATTAAATCATTAGTTGTTTCATTATTATTTTTATTGGTTACTAATACGGTTAAGCTGATAAATGCAAAGCATGCTACTGTTATCCATATATTTTTATTGAAATACCATTTTTCTTCTTTTTCTAAATTTTTTTTATCTAAGCTTTCAAGAGTTTCTTCAATTTTATCTTCAAATGATTTTGGTAAAATAAATTTTTCACTTTCCATTTCAACTTTATTGTTTAAATACTCATCAAATTTATCCATGAAACTCCTCCTTTAACATAGTAAATAATCTCTCTTTTGCCCTCGACAATCTTGATTTTACAGTCCCCTCTTTAATTCCAAGTACCTTTGCAATATCCTTATATTTTAAATCTTCAAAGTAAAATAAAATAGTTATTGTTCTTAAATCATCATCTAAGGAATTAATTGCATTATGTAATGTTAAATCCTTATATGTATCATTAACTTTAATTTTAGAAAAATGATCTTTTTCAAAAGCAATTTCTCTTTGTCTCTTTTTATATAAATTATTACTTTCATTTATAACTATTCTTATTAACCATGTTTTAAAGAAATCATCATTTTTTAAAGTTTTTATATTTTTATATGCTTTTAATATTGCTTCACTAACTGCATCTTCTATATCTTCTTCCTTAGTTAATATAGACTTAGCTATCCTATATATTGCTACTTTATTTATTCTAATTAAATTACAAAATGCTTCTTTATCACCATATTTTGCTTTTCTTACTTGCATTATCAATTCTTCTTTATCTTGTTCATATGCTGAGACCTTCAAACCATTCTCCCCTTTCTTTAATTAGACAAATCCTCATTTAAATTTGTTCCATATTATAAATTAAAAAATTGCTGTTACAAAATATTGTAACAGCTACTATAAATTATCTAAAATTTTTCCCTTGCCAAATATCATTATCTACAAGTGCTTTATCAATATCATTTAATACTTCCCACTTCTTTAAACTCCACATTGGCCCAATTAAACTTTGTCTTGGAGCATCACCTGTTAATCTATGAACTACCATTTCTTCTGGTATCATAGCTATTCCCTTACATATTAAATCTATGTAATCTTCTTTACTTAAAAGTTGTAATTCTCCACTTTCATATTGTTCTACCATTTTAGTTCCCGTCATTAAGTGTAACAAATGAAATTTAATTCCTTGAGCTCCACTATGAGCAACATAATCTATTGTTTTTAACATATCTTCTTTTGTTTCTCCTGGAAGCCCAAAAATAGTATGTACAACAACTTCTATTCCTCTTTTTTGAAGCTCTTTTAAACTTTTATCAAATACCTCTAAATCATATCCCCTATTAAAATTTCTCCCAGTTTCATCATTGACAGTTTGTAATCCTAATTCTACCCATAAATAAATTTTCTTGTTTAACTCTTCTAAATAATCTAAAACATCTTCATCTAAACAATCTGGCCTAGTTGCTATAGATAATGCAATAACATTTTCTTGAGCTAATGCCTCTTCATATTTTCTTGTTAATTCTTCTACTGGAGCATAAGTATTAGTATAAGCCTGAAAATATGCAATATATTTTCCATCCTTCCACTTCTTTTCCATCATCTTTTTTCTATCTTCAAATTGCTCAGTTATAGATAATATTCTACTTCCTGCAAAATCTCCAGATCCCCTTGCACTACAAAATGTACAACCACCTTTAGATACCTTTCCATCTCTATTCGGACAAGTAAATCCTCCATCTAATGATATTTTATATATCTTTTCTCCAAATTTATTTCTTAGGAAATAATTTAAACTATGATATCTTTTTTCATTCCATTTTTTCATTATTTTTTCTCCTTATAACTTATATTAATCTTTATAATTAATATAACTTAAAATAGAGGTAATGCAATATAGCATTAACCCCTTTTATTTTTTATTATAAAATACTTATTATCCAATTACAATTTAATCATTTCTTCATTAGTCAAATCTAAACTATACTTTCCTGTCATTTCATCTATAGATTGATCTGATTTAAATACATCAAAAATAACCTTATTATCAACAAAATAATCTGCTTTAATATTATATATATATTCATTAAATATATCCTTAAACTTTGTATTAATAGCCTCACCATCTTCAGCCTTATATATATTTAATCTATTTAATCCTTTTTCATTTTTATAATTTACTGCTAAATTATCATCTTCTTTAGAAAATATAAAATCATCTATTTTACAATTATTTAATAAATCTACAGATACAACCTTGCTAGTAACTGGTTTTTCTAATGCTTCTTGCAATCCTTCTGAAAGTGCTAATGATGAATTATTATTTAAATCAACTATATCACTTCCACTCTTCATTAATGTATCATCAATATATGCAATACAAATATATGAGTTTTTATCATCTATTGCTGAAATTGCAATTTTCTTTCCTGTAAAACCTAAAACAACTTTTCCAAAGCTATTATTAGGTACTTTTTCTTTATAAAGCATTATTTTATTTTCTCTTAAATATGTATCTTTAGGTATGTTATTTAAACTAATAACTAAGCTACTTTTTCCACCCTTTTCTCCAATTATTCTAATTGCATTATTTTTTATATATAATTCTCTTTGTGATTTTGATTTTATATCACTAATTATATAATTATCATCATTTCTATTTACTTTTATTATATATTCTTCTAAATCACTTTTAGGCTCTATATTTGAATCTCTAATAACATTAAATATATAATATGCAAATTGTGAATTTGCTATGGCTCTATTAAGCTGGAACCCAGTAATATTAGAAACCCCTTCTGATAAATTAATATTACTTTCTAAAATTTCACTTTCACAGTTATTAACTGCACTACTTATATCTCCATTTCTTATATTAATTAAATAATTAATTGCTAAATCCTTTCCCTTAAAAACATCAAATAAATCTAACTTTTCCTCTTTTTTTTCATTTATATTAGAACAACCTACAAATAAATTTATTATTAAAATTAATATTGTACTTAAAATTACTTTAATGTTCTTCATATTAATCTCCTTATAACTATTATACTTTTAAATTTATTTTTCCTAATAACTTATAGCTTATTCACAAATAAATAGAATAATTATACTGTAATCCTTATATATTAGATATTAGAAATGTATTGGAGGGATATTCGTGAAGAAGGATTTCACTAAGGTTTTTGAAATTGCTGCTGTTTTTATTGGTACTGTTGTTGGTGCTGGACTTGCTTCTGGAAAAGAAATAACTCAATTTTTTACTTCCTTTGGATTAAAAAGTTTTTTAGGAATACTCTTTTGTGGAGTCTTTTATGTAATAATGGGTTCAATAATAGCAAAAATAAGTATTAAATATAGTTTAAATTCCTATAGTGATGTATTAAAAGTTATAAGTCCTAATTTACTTGGGAAAATCACTGGTGTTATTACAACTTTTTATCTTATTTCAAGTGCTTCAATAATATTAGCAGGAAGTGGAGCCTTGATTAATCAATTTTTTGGAATTCCAAAGATAATTGGTTCATTAATAATGATTGCAATTGCTACTACATTTTTACTAAGAGACACTGAAGGCCTTATTGAAGTAAACTCATTTATTGTTCCATCTCTTTTAGGTACTATTACTTTAATTATAATCTTATATTTTTTATTTGCTAAAGATTCTATTTCTTTTCATGTTATATCTTCATTTGAACCACCTAAAAAAGGAATTGTACTTTCTACAATCCTTTATGCGGGCTATAACATACTTTGTTGCTCTGGTGTTTTAGTTCCTTTAAGCAATGAAACTAAAAATTCAAAAAATATGGTGTATGGAATTGCTATTGGAGCACTAGGTTTAACTTTATTATCAAGTATTATTAATTTATTATTATTAGCTAATCAACCTTATATATATGATTCAGAAATTCCTTTGCTTTTAGTTGCCCAAAGATTTGGAACTGTAATTCAAGCATTACTTTTAGTTATTATTTGGCTTGAAATGTTTTCTACAGAAGTTTCTGATGTATATTCTATTAGCAAAACATTAGAACAATCTTTCAATATTGAATTTAAAAAAGGTATATTTCTTGTATTAGCTATTGCTTTACCAATATCACAAATAGGTTTTTCAAATTTAATTTCAAAATTATATCCCATCTTTGGTTTTTTAAGTTTAATTTTTATAACTCAATGTATTTTATTTTATCTTAAAAATAAATCAGAACTTAATAGCTAAAATAATAATATAGCAATTATTAAATTTATTTCTTATATCAAACTTAATAATTGCTATCTTAAAAGATTTTTTTAATTATCAAAATAGCTTATTTTAGGTATTTCTCTTGAATTTAAAATATCAAATGAAATTGGTGGAATAAATACTCTTTCTTTTTCACTTGACCTTAATTCTGCTATCCTTGTTACACCAACATAAACATCTGAAATTTTATACCAAGTTGAATAATCCACTACTCCTGTTTGTGGTAAATTAAATATCCCTTGAAATACATTTACAGCTTCTTTTGTTTTCTCTCCATAAACTCCATCAACTGCTGACTTAGGTATTAATGGATAATTTTGAGATATTCTATTTAATTGCTCTTGTATTGTTTCTACTTCATCACCAATTGACCCCACTGTTAAATCATATCCTGGATAAGATTTTGGACTTCCCTTTACTTCCTCTGCTGTTACTAAGTCTAAATCTGAACCATAATAATTAGTTAATATTTCATATGGAGTTTTTCCTTGGTCTCCAAGATATTTACTCCCCCATTGTGTCATCCATCCTGGACATTGAACATTTTTACCATCACAATATTGAGTTAAAAGTGGTTGTTTTCTTCCCTGCCTTCTTATATAAGTTGCAAAAATGTCATCAACAACAACACTTATACTATCATATATATTTCTTCCATAAGTAAAAGCATGATCATATGCTGTAGAATTAGTTATATCATAATTTTTGCCTTTTCCCCTATACCATTCTGTATATATCCTATTTAATGTAAATGATATTATTGCATAAACATTAGCTCTTATAGTACTTTCTGGCCAAGTTGAATATATTTCACATGAAGCTACATTTTTAATATACTCCTTATATAAAACAGTATAATTAGGTGCTGAATTATTATTAGGACTTCCAGTGTGAACTGTTATAAATTCAGGAACTACAGGTTTTGGAAGCACAACTCCACTAGTTGGAGGTGGTAAAGGCTTATCAATTTCCTCTGGAATTTTAGATGGATAGTTTCCATTTAGTGTATTAGGACCTATATTTATTACATCTGCTCTACTATTTCTATTATTAGATTTTATTAATTGACATTGTTGAATTGCTGTTTGACCTGGAAATATTTGAACACCATTAATAACTAAAGTTTGAAATCCTTCTTTACCTATCCTTAAATCATATAAACTATATGGTGTAGGCTGATCTGGATTTTGAGAATATTCTAATGGTGGTGCATTTAATTCAATAACTTGTGATTCTCCTGATGAATTAGTAACCAAGTTAACCTCTTTATTATCATTTGTTTGCCCTGAAGTTGATACTAAAGTTATATTACTACCGTCTACAGGTACATAAGTATCACCTACAAAACATTGTATTTTTAATCTACCTTTATCAGCCATAATAACTCCTTAATATATTAATCCATTAATTATTAATATGCTTTTTTATTATATTTAGTGATTATTATAAGTCTTTAGGCTTTCTAATAAATAAATTTTTAACCCTATATTCTTCAAAATCATCATTTATTCTAGGTGTATATGTTTGTTGTATCCAATCAAATATACGTTGTAAATCAAACATTCCATATCCCCATTGCCTATTAGGATAAATATCTCCAGGCCTTGTCTTTGCTCCACTTATAATATAAGTTTTTATTTGTGATGCATATATATCTGGATAATTTCCATCACTAACTGCCCATTGAAGAATAAGAGCACAACATCCTGCAACAACAGCCCCTGCAACTGAAGATCCAGTCATAACTGAAGTTGTTCCTCCTGGAGTAGTAACTAAAGCATTACTTCCTCCAGCTACTATATCTGGCTTTATACTTCCATTCCTTGTATATCCATTGCCAGATTCTGATACAACTGAATTGTTATTTTGATTATAATACCCTACTGAAATTGCTCCATTAGTAGTACTTGGCAATGTAATAGTTGTATATTTAACTGGATTTAAAAATTTAGTTTCATCATCTATAAGCTCCCTTTGAGGTATCCATGCATAATAATTACCATCTACTATATATTCTCCAGTTAATCTAAACTTCCAAATTCCTGCCTTTAAATTATATGCTCTTATAAAAATAAGTGCATCACCTGTTGATAATTCTGGTGAAGTAAAATTAACTATCATTTCAGTTTTTTCATATAAAAATTTTATTCTATTATTATTTGTATTTTTAGCCTCCATGTTATCAATTATTTCTCCTGTAGGGGATATTATTGATAACATAACTCTATTAGGTTTGTTTATCCATATTATTATTGGTAAATTTTTTTGCTTTTCACCAACTCTTATCTCTATATCTTTTATATCTCCAACCTTTTCAATTATTCCCTCTGTATGTGTATCTGTATTTCCTTGATTTCCAACTGGCACTACAAAAACAGTTGCTGCTTCTGTTGAATAGTTATTAATAATATTTTCATTAATTCCATTTCCAGTATGAGAGCCCATATTACCTCCAAGTGGTATAAATATAACTAATGGCTTATTTAATTCTCTTGCAACGGAAACTACATACTTTATTCCTAATAATACACTCCACGAACTATATGATGGCACATCTGTTTTATCGATAAGTGCTGCATCAAGTTCTACTTTTGTTGCTCTAGATAGCTTAACAATAACAAACTTACAGTCTGGAGCAGCTCCTTTTAAATCTGGATTTATACCCCTTCCACCAATAATTCCACTTACCTTAGTGCCATGTCCAATTTCATCCTTAGATGGAACTATACTATATGGATCCCCACCTGAAGTTTGTAAACTTATTGCTTGGTTTATTTGCTCTTCTGTATATTCAGTACCATATTTTAATCCATATATATTTGTATCTCCTTGAATAGTTTGATCCCATAACCGTACTATTCTTGTTGTATCATCTTCCATTTGAAATTCTTTGTTAAGATAATCTATTCCCGTATCAATTACGCCTACTAATACACCTCTTCCATTAAGTTTTAAATATGGATTAGTATTAAATACAGGTGCTCCACTTGCTTCTACTGGTGAAATATCATTTAATGTCAATATAGTAGAAAATTCTTCAATATTAACTATTCTAATTACCAATTTTTTTATTTCATCAACCTTATTAGCTGGTGTAATTATTACTGCAAAATTTGATGATATCATTAACCCCCCAACCTCTTGTATCTTTAATAAATTTTTTAATACTTCTTCATTTGCAATTTCAACTAAAAGAAAAACTCTATCATTACTATTTGAATTATAGTCTACATTTATTTCATCTACTCTTTTAAGGTAATCATTTATAATTATATTTTTAATATCATTATTTCTAAAGCCTAATCCTAATGTTTGAGATACTAAATTAATGCTTTCTCTTAAACAAAGTTGACCATATCCCCAAGCTGCATCTGGATACTTTATATCTTGTCTACCTCTTTTTGAACCTAAAATTAAAAAATATTTTAATCTTTCTCCATATAAATAAGAATCATTCCCATTAACTATTCCCCACTGCATCATAAGTGCAGAAGCCCCAGTAACTTGTGGAGTCGCCATAGAAGTTCCTGTTTTTTTATCAAATCCCCTATTAGGTATAGCAGAATAAATTCCTTCTCCTGGTGCAACTATATCTGGTTTTATATATTGCCCATTTACTCTTTTACCTCTCCCACTAAATGGTGACATAGTATCAACTAAATAGTTATAACTTCCAACTGATATTATATTCTTAACTGTAGCAGGAATTCCCAATGTATTATAAACAACAGGCTCTAAAAACTTAGTATTCACATTTAACCCTTCTGAAATAGGCAACCACATATCAAAACTTCCTTCATACTCATTTAATTTTCTTAATGTTATTTTCCATTGCCCTGATGATACAAACTCATTAATACCTGTTAACACAATTCCAATTTCTCCACTTACATCAAATGGCTTAGGACCTGTTAAATATATTGAATATCTAGAATTTCCTATAGTTCCTTCATTGATTCCCTCTTTTAATATTATTTCTCCAGTACCAATTCCATATGGAGAAAGTAATTCCATACTTAACTCCGGTAATATTGACTTATACAAATTTATTACAACTATAGATTCATCTGATGAAATATTAAAGTATACATCATTTATTTCTTCTAAGGTTCTTCCTACATGATGTGCAGCTTCACCTTCATTTCCTGCTGCTATAACTATTGTTACTCTTTCAATAGCAGAAACTGTTGATATATATTGTTCAAGTAAACTACTACCATTATGGGCTCCATCATTAGTACTTAAACTCATATTTATAGCTAATGGCATATTTAATTCCTTACCTTTATCAATAAGAAATTTTATCCCCTTCATTATTTGAGTACTTAATGCAAATCTACTTCTTGAAACCTTAACCATAGCTATTGAACTTTCAGGTGCTACACCATAATATTGCTTATCTATTTCTCCACCTGCACAAGCTATTCCAACAACATGGGTGCCATGTCCAGTAACATCAGTTGAATTAACCATTGAATATGGATCTGTTAATTTAAGTGCTTCATTTATTTGAGTTTTGTTATATACTTTGCCCCCATTATTTAAATCATATATATATTCTATTCTAGTAGTTCCATCAGAATTTCTAAATGCAGGATGAGTATAATCTATTCCCGTATCAATAAATCCAACTAAAACCCCTTTTCCATTAAATTCACTTGAATTTAATTGAGTAATACAGGAAGCCCTATTACTTTCATAATCATCTGCATATAAGCTTTTAGGTAACTCTATATATTGAATTTCTGGACTATTTGCTAAAGCAACAAGATTTTCTATTGAAATTTCTACTATTCCATATCCATATCCTAAATCAACATACTTTCCATTTAAGTTTTCCACTATTTTAGAAACTTCACTTGTAGAAGCTCCTGAAATTATACTTACTTCAATTTCAGAATCATTATTAGTTGCTAAAAAGCTATGTGATATATTGAGCTTTGATAATATTGATGTTGGTATATTCTTTAATATACCTAAATTATTTTTATTATTTTCTATGTTTCCCACCTCGTAATAATTTCTCTTACAAATATATGTTTAAATTAAAATATCTGAACTATTACATTTAAAAATAATTTAAATAACAAATTTTAAGCTATTAAATCCAGTTTTTTAAATTAAATTTTGTATTAACATCAAAGTTATCCACAGTTTTTATCAAGTTATCCACATTATCCACATAATTATGTATATTAATTTTTTATTTTATTGTTTATATGATAAAAAAGGTGCCTCCTGGCACCTTTTTATAACTTTATTTCAATTCTTTCTAGCTTTGCAATTACTGAAATTTCTCTACTTTCAACAGTTTCAGTCATTAGAGCTCCCCCGTTACTTACTAAAAGTAAGTTAGAATTTCCAAGACTCTTTATTTGTCTTATTTTTCTTTTTCCTTTATACTCTACTAAGAATATTCCATTATTACTAACTTCATTAACTAAATGAGCAAATGCTAAATCACCTTCCATAATTCTAAATCCAGACATTTCATTATCTTGAATATTTAAATATAATACTTTATCTTGTGGATAACCCTCTACTTTATTTGAATGGATTGGTATTTCTATTTTTCCTAAAATATTTTTTAAATTATAATCATAAATAGGAACATTTTTTAATACTGTAGAAAAAGCATTATCCCAAACTTCATTTGTTTCTATTTTAGTAGGCTTCTTATTACTTTCTATATAACTTTTTCTTTCTTCCATTAAAATTTCATCTGTTACAACCATGCTTACATCATTTAAATCTGCATTTAATATTTTTGCTGCTTTTTCTATAAATGATTCTTGTACAATTTTTCTTCCAATTTCTACTTCATTTATAAATTTTTCTGCTACACCTAATTTTTTACCAAGTGCTTTTTGTGTCATACCAGCTTTTAATCTTGCTTCTTTTATTTTTTCTCCAACTCTACTCATTTTTTATTTCCTTTCTAGCCTTTGAATACCACTCATTTTCATTCTTTAAATGCTTAATTAAGTAATTTACCTTCCAATTAATAAATTCCTCTGTCACTACTTCCAATACTGCATCTTTAATACCTCTTTTAGTATCATTTATTGCATTTTTCACTTCTATTTGTGTTAAATTATTATAAAGTATAACTTTCCCCTTAAATGGATTATTATTATAAATATTTAATTTTAATCCTAATAATATATCTCCTAAAGTCATTTCACACATTTCTGGAGTTATTTCAATTATCTTATAATTAAGCTTTTTTATGAATTCTAAGTCTATATTAGTTAATCCATACACTAATATACACTTATTATTCTCAAGCATCTTAATTCACCCCTTTATACTTATAAAACTTTAATGAAACTCGGCCTTCCTTTTAATTAGATGAATAAATTCATCTTGACAAATTAAAATTTGGAGATTCATTTAATTTAAGGCTGCATCAAAATATGATACAGCCTAATAAATTAAATTTAAATTCAATATTAATCTTCTATTATTTCAGGTTCCCCAAAATTTTCACCAAAAGTATCTACAGTTACTTTTTTCATAACTTGATCTTCATATGGCTTATCACTATAATCTCTCTTAGTGCTTACTATTTTTTTAGCAACATCTAATCCTTCTATTAATTTTCCAAATGAAGCATATTGCCCATCTAAATGTGGAGCATCTTCTACCATTATAAAGAATTGACTTCCTGCTGAATCTGGATGCATTGCTCTTGCCATTGATAAAACACCTTTTGTGTGCTTTAAGTTATTTGCAAATCCATTTCTTGAAAATTCACCTTTAATGCTATATCCTGGACCTCCAATTCCCATTCCTTCTGGACATCCACCTTGAATCATAAATCCTGGTATTACTCTATGGAATATTAATCCATCATAAAAGCCTCTATTTATTAAATCAATAAAATTCTTTACTGTATTAGGTGCTATTTCTGGATATAATTCAGCTTTCATTATATCTCCATTTTCCATTTCTATAGTTACTATAGGATTCTTCATATAATTACCTCACTTTCATTTTTTGGTATAATTTATTATTATCATATTTTCATATACTAATTCAATCTTTTAAAGAAAATTTCTTTATTTTTATATTTTTTCTATAAAATAAGGGGCTGTCGCACTAAAACTTTTATACACAATATATTGTTTTAAAAAATAAAAATTAATACAATATATTTATAGTATTTATTCTTAATGCGACATCCTCTATTTCTTTTCTATTAATTTTAAACTTAAATCTATAATCTTTTGGTCTTCTAAGGAATTATAAATTGAAATTATCCCTTTTTCTTTCCTATCCGATAATAAATTTTTTTCTTTTAATCTTCTTTTAATTTCTCTAACTGTTCCTTCTCCTCCATCTATAATTGCAATTTCGTGCCCTACAACCTTTTTTATTGAATCTCTTACAAATGGATAATGTGTACATCCTAATACTATAGAATCTATTTCCTCTCTTTTATATATACATAGTTTTTCTATTAAATATTCTTCTAATTCATCACCACTTAAAATACCTTTTTCTATAAATTCCATAAGTCCTGCACATGGAATAGGTATAATTTCTGCCTTGTCCTTATATTTATTAAGTAACAAATTAAACTTTTCTTGTTTAATTGTCATTGGTGTTGCCATAATTAATACCTTTCCACCATTATTCATTTCAACAGCTGGTTTTATCGCTGGCTCTATTCCTACTAATGGTAAATCAGGATATGTCTTTCTTAACTCACTAACAGCAGCACTAGTTGCTGTATTGCAAGCTACTACTAATCCTTTAATTCCTTTATCAAGTAAAAATTCGACTACTTTAAATGTTAAGTCTCTTATTTCCTTTGTTGGCTTTGTTCCATATGGAGCATTTTTTGAATCTCCAAAATATATATAGTTTTCATTTGGCATTATTTTAATAGCTTCTCTCATTACACTTAAGCCACCAACACCAGAATCTAAAAACCCTATGGGCATATCTTTTTTGTCCAAATCATCTCACTCCAATTTATATATTACTTAATCTTATTTTATACCTTAATGTAATTTAGCTACTTTTAATCTAGCCTTATTTCTATTGTTACTTCCCTTTTGTTTTCTTGACAAATCCTTTTGTAGTTTAATTAATCTTTTTTCTGACTTTCTTAGATATTTTGGATTTGCTACCCTGTACCCATCACTACATATTGCAAACTCTTTAAGTCCAACACCTACACCTATTTTCTTATCAACTTTATTTTATAAGCTTTTTCTAAGTTTTGTTGAGCATTAACTAATACTAACGAGTCAACTTCTTTTAGCCATTCAAATTCTTTTTTATATTGTGCAGGTGTATTTTTAACATTTCGCCAGTTTCTTTATAATACTCAATTTTATCAGCTAACATTTTATTATATATAAATCTAGTACACCCAAATATTTTAACTAAATATTCTCTTTGTTCTAAATTAGGATATAATTTATATTTATAAAACTTTAAGCATTATTTTACCCCTTGATTCTAAATGTATTTTCTCACCACTTCAATAGGTGCTCCACCAGTAGTTAATTACTATTGATTACAACATACTACTCTTGTTAACTATCGTCAAGTGCTATCCATCTCCCATTTATAGAAGACGGGAGAATTTCGCACATTAAGGTTAAATAATTAACTAATTTTAATCAACATTTTTTGACTTTTTTAAAGGTTTTTTATTTATTTTGTAGAATATTTAAATATATAAAACTAATATCTTTATGTAAGGAGAATTAACTTTATGAATTTCATATTTGAAAATTTTAAAAATATACTCATTATTATTTTACTTGTTGTTACAACCTTTATATTTACATTTGATTTTGTTCAAACAAAAGCATTTGAAAATAATCCAGTCTCTTTAAAAGAAAAAGGTAGTATATTAGCTCAAGAAATAGAAGCATATATTCCTAATGAAAAAAATATAATTGATGAAACATCAAAAGATAATTTATATGATTATAATTATGATAATAAAGCTGATAATAATTATGACTATAATGATTATAATAAAAATAATACTTCCGAAAATATAACACAATCAAAATCTGATAATACTATTGAATCTAATTCTAATAATAGTTCAAGTTCCAAAAACGAATCTAATTCTAATAATGATTCTATATCTAATAGTAGCTCTAAACCCAATACTGACTTTAAACCAAATACTAATGGAACTAATACTAATCCTGATACTGGATCTAATAATAATTCTAGACCAAATACTGGATCAGATTCTAACACTACCCTTAATCCTGATACTGGATCAGATTCTAATACTACCCTTAATCCTGATACTGGATCAGATTCTAATGATGATCCTGATTTTGATAACGGCTCTGATTCTGGCAATGATAGTGATAGTAATAATGAATATGAAGATGATTCAGAATCTCAATTTACAGAATAATATCTAAGCAAAAATATTCAAAAAAGACAGGAAACTTACTCATTCCTGTCATTTTTATTATTCACCTAAATTAAATACCTCTAAGTCTCTCTTATCAATTTCAGATACCTTAACATAGGCAATTGCTCTTAATGTATCTAAAGCTGTTATAACTCCTGTATTTCTTTCTATTGCAACTCTTCTAATTAAAAAGCCATCTCTCTTAGAATCATTTCCCTTTGTTGGAGTATTTACAACTAAGTCAATTTCTTTATTTTTAACAACATCTAATATATTAGGATGTGCTTCATTAATTCTTCTAACTTCTTCACATTCAATTCCTACTCCTTGTAAAAGCTTACAAGTACCTTCAGTTGCCATAAACTTATATCCAATCTTAGCTAAATCCTTTGCTATTGATAAAAATTCTGCTTTATCATGTTTGTTAATTGTTGCTAATATTTTTCCTTTCTTCATTGCTGGATACATTCCTCCACCAATAAATCCTTTATATAAAGCTTCCTTAACATCTCTTCCTACACCTAAAACTTCTCCAGTAGATTTCATTTCAGGCCCTAAAGATACCTCAACCTTTGGTAACTTTTGCGTTGAAAATACTGGAACTTTAACAGATACTAATTTTGGCTCTGGATAAACATCTACTCCATATCCTAAATCAATTAACTTTTCTCCAAGCATAACCTTAGTAGCTAAATCCACTATTGGAACTCCACTTACCTTGCTTATATATGGAACTGTTCTTGATGCCCTTGGGTTAACTTCAATTACATAAAGATTACCCTCAAATTCTATAAATTGAATATTTATCATACCTTTTATTCCTATAGCTAATGCTAATTTCTTAGTATAATCTAAAACTTTTCCTTTTATTTCATCACTAATATTTTGACTTGGATACATTGTTACTGAATCTCCTGAATGAACTCCCGCTCTTTCTAAATGCTCCATTATACCTGGTATTAAAATATTTTCTCCATCAGATATTGCATCTACTTCTATTTCTCTTCCCATTAAATATTTATCTATAAGTATTGGATTTTTCTTATCTTTTTTAAATGCATTACTTAAGTAATAAATTAACTCTTCTTCATCATGAGTTATTTCCATACCTTGTCCTCCCAAAACATATGAAGGTCTAACAAGAACTGGATAACCCAATCTATTTGCTTCCTCTATACCATCTTCTAAAGTCCAAACACCTTTGCCCTTAGGCCTTGCTATATTAAACTTTTCAAGTAACTCTTCAAACTTTTCTCTATCTTCAGCCATATCAATTTGATCTGCTGTAGTTCCTAAAGTTTTAATTCCCTTTTCTTTTAAGAAACTTGCAAGCTTAATTGCTGTTTGACCACCAAATTGTAATATAACCCCATATGGATTTTCTTTTTCAATTATATTTAATACATCTTCTTCAGTTAATGGTTCAAAATAAAGCTTATCTGAAATATTAAAATCAGTACTTACTGTTTCTGGATTATTATTAACTATTATAGTTTCAATTCCCATCTTCTTTAGTGCCATTACACAATGAACAGAAGCATAATCAAATTCTATGCCCTGCCCTATCCTTATTGGTCCTGAACCTATAACTATAATCTTTTTCTTATCTGATACTTCAACTTCATCATATTGCTCATAAGTTGAGTAATAATATGGTGATAATGCTTCAAATTCTCCTCCACAAGTATCAACCATCTTATACGCAGGTTTTATATTCCAAATATTCCTTAATCTATAAATATCATCAGGACTAACTTTTAACATATCAGCTATAGCTTTATCTGAAAATCCTTTTCTCTTAAGACTTAATAACCACTCTTTATCTAAATCATCTATTTTGCTTAATTTTAACCTAGTTTCTTCATGTACTATCCATTTAAATTTTTCTAAAAAGAATATATCTATTCCAGTGATTTTAGCTATACTTTCAATTCTATAATCTCTTCTTATCATTTCTGTAAGAGCAAATAATCTTTCATCATCCGGTTTCATTACAGTTTCCTTTAATTGTTGCATGCTCATTTCTTTAAATTTTGGATGATCTAAAGAATATTTTCCTATTTCTAAACTTCTTATTCCTTTTAATAATGCAGATTCTAAATTAGCACCTATAGCCATTACTTCACCTGTTGCCATCATTTTTGTTCCTAATTCTCTATCTGCAGTAAAGAATTTATCAAATGGCCACTTTGGAATTTTAACTACTACATAATCTAATGTTGGCTCAAAACATGCATATGTTTTTTGAGTTACTGCATTTTTAATTTCATCTAATCCATACCCTAAGGCTATCTTAGCAGCAAGTTTTGCTATTGGATACCCTGTAGCCTTTGATGCTAAAGCTGAAGATCTTGAAACCCTAGGATTAATTTCAATAACTGCATATTCAAATGAATTCGGATTTAATGCAAATTGTACATTACATCCACCTTCAATTCCAACTGCATTTATAATATTAATTGATGCAGTTCTTAACATTTGATATTCCTTATCTGATAAAGTTTGTGATGGTGCTACAACTATACTATCTCCTGTATGAATGCCAACTGGATCTATATTTTCCATATTACACACAGTTATACAGTTTCCATAAGAATCCCTCATTACTTCATACTCTATTTCTTTCCAACCCTTAACTGACTTTTCTAATAAAACTTGCCCTATTGTACTTAATTGCAATCCAGATGCAAGAATAGTTCTTAACTCTTCTTCATTTTCAGCTATTCCTCCACCAGTTCCTCCTAATGTGTAAGCTGGTCTTACGATAACTGGATAACCAATTTTATTTGCAAATTTCATACCAGATTCCATATCTGTTACTATTTCTGATGTAATAACTGGCTCATTTATTCTATGCATCATATCTCTAAATAACTCTCTATCTTCACCTTCTTTGATAGATGTTATTGATGTTCCTATAACCTTAACATTATATTTTTCTAATATTCCTGCATCATGCAAATCAACTGCTAAATTAAGTCCTGTTTGCCCTCCCATACCTGCAAGTAAACTATCTGGTCTTTCCTTAGCTATTACCTTTTCAACAAATTCTAAAGTTAATGGCTCTATATAAATTTTATCTGCTACTTCTCTATCTGTCATAATAGTAGCTGGATTAGAATTAACTAATACAACTTCTATTCCTTCTTCCTTTAAAGCCTGACATGCTTGTGTCCCTGAATAATCAAATTCCGCAGCTTGTCCTATAACAATTGGTCCTGATCCTATAACTAAAACTTTTTTAATATCTTTATTTAATGGCATTTTTTTAAACCCTCCTATAGTGCATATTCCATAAATCTGTCAAATATATATTCACTATCCTTTGGACCTGCTGCAGCCTCAGGATGGAATTGAACTGAGTATATTGGTAAAGTTGTATGCTTCATACCTTCTATTGTTCCATCATTTATATTTACATGTGTTGCTACAACTCCTTTTGGTAATTGATCAACTACATATCCATGATTTTGAGAAGTAATATGAACCATATTTCTTTCTAAATCCTTAACTGGATGATTACATCCTCTATGTCCAAACTTTAATTTAGTTGTAGTTCCACCTAAAGTTAATGCTAATAATTGATGTCCTAAACAAATTCCAACTATAGGCTTAACTCCAACAATTTTTTTAATATTTTCTATTACAAAACCTAAATCTTCTGGGTCTCCAGGACCATTTGATAAAAATACTAAATCAGGATTTACTGATAATATTTCTTCTGCTGTAGCATTCATTGGAAAAATTGTTATTTTACAATTTCTCTTTTTAAAATTTCTTATTATATTACTCTTTATTCCAAAATCCATTATTGCAACATGCTTTCCAGTTCCCTCAATAATATATGGTTCTTTTGCAGTTACCATTTTTACTGCATCCTTATTTGAAAAAGCAGTTATTTTTTCTTTAACTTCTTCTAATGTTTCATATTCTAATGAAATAATCCCCCTCATTGTACCGTTATTCCTTAAAACCTTTGTTAAAGCTCTTGTATCTATACCGTCTAATCCAATTATTTTATTTTGTTTTAAATAATCTTCTAATCCAAATTCACATCTAAAATTATTTGGAAAACTACATTTTTCCCTTACTATAAATCCCCTTACCTTTGGTGAATTAGATTCATTATCTTCTAAATTAATTCCGTAGTTTCCAATTAACGGATATGTCATAGTAACAATTTGTCCATAATATGATGGATCTGTTAATACCTCTTGATATCCTGTCATTCCTGTTGTAAATACAACTTCTCCTACACTATCTTTTAAGTATCCAAATGCATTACCTTCAAAAATCATTCCATTTTCTAATATAAGCCTTGCTTTCATTCCTAGCCCTCCTAAAATTTATCCATCTAACAGCTAAAAATACACTTTCTAAAAGCCTTTTAATCTTAAATATATCTCAATAAACTCTTTAATTTTTTTATAAATTTAAAAGAAAAGGATAGTAAGGAGACATTTAACTATGTAATCCCTCCATACTATCCTTAATATATTTAAAATTTACTTTAGAAAATTTAATTGATAAATAGATGTAACTATTGCTATTTACGTATAACATACCTACATACTCCTTTCTGGCCTCTCTGGACCAATTTAAAGTGTACTTTTTAACTAATTAATTCTATATCTTGTATATTATTGTATATTTAGCACGAATTATTGTCAATATTAAATTATTTATATTCGTTATATTTATTTAAAAAGTTAATTGCGTACTTATATTATAATTATTTCCTGTTAATTTTTTATAATTAAACTTCTTTCAGAATATTTATTCAATAAAAAAGTATTTTTATAAATATATAAATTAACTTTTCATTTTCTATTTTAATTTATACTATCCTTTTCTCAATCTTATTCCATTTATTTTTATAATAAATTTGCCAAATCTAATCTATTTTTTATTTGTTAATAATATTATTTTTCTTGAAATACAACGCGGTAAGAACTTATTACCCAAAACTAATAATTTATTTTTTATGCCAGGGATTATAATAAGTTTGCCTTTATTAAATTCCTTATAGGCAATATTAGCAACATCTTTTGCATCCATTAAATATTTCTTAGCTGCTTCACTTTTTTTAATTCCAGCCTTCCCTTGAAAACCTGTTTTAACTGGTCCTGGACAAAGGCATGAAATTTTAACTCCAGTATTTTTACACTCTTCATATATAGCCTCTGTTAAATTAAGAACATATGCCTTTGATGCATAATAACTAGCCATTCTAGGACCTGAACAAAAAGCTGCTGTAGATGCAACATTTAAAATTCCACCATTTTTCTCTTTTGTAATTTGTTGTAAAAAATATTTTGTTAATTTAGTTAAAGATTTTATATTTATATCAATTAATTCTTCTTCTTTCTCCCATAATATATCTTTAAAATCTCCAAATGTCCCAACACCCGCATTATTAATTAAAGTATTTATTTCTATCTTATTTATTTTTATATAATTAAATAATTTTTCAATATCTTCATTTTTAGATAAATCTAAACTTAATATTTTTACATCAATATTATTACTCATTAATTCTACTTTAACTTCTTGTAATTTATCTATATTTCTTGCAATTAAAATTAAATTGTGTTTATCTTTAGCAAATAATCTTGCAAGTTCATATCCTATTCCTGATGATGCACCTGTTATTAATGTATATTTATGCTTCCCCATAACTTATTTTATTAATCCTTTCATACTAAAACTTACGTATATTTTATAATAATATTTTTTATTTTATAAACTTTTATAATTATATTTTAAATTTTATCTTATATAATAATTATTTTAATATTATATAACTTTGATTTAGTACATAAAAATGTCTAATAAAGATACTATTATTGCATCTCTATTAGACATAAAAAAAAGTCTTTAAGCTGAGCTACTCGCTCTCTTATTTTATATTTTTTCATTTTATCATATTGTCTCATATCAGAAGCAATTCCATAGGCTTCAATTCCAAAGCTTCTTGCAATAAATATTGCCCTTGGTAAATGATATTCATTAGTTGATATTATTGCTTTTTTTATATTAAATATATTTTTTGCCCTTTTCATACTATCATAAGTACAAAAACCACAATTATCTACTAGTAAATCCTCTTCTTTAATATTAGTTCTTGTATAATTTTTCATAATCCACTTTTTCATAACTGCAAGCTCATTATAAGATTCTCCACTATTATCACCAGTTAATAAAATAGTTTTGCATATTCTCATTACATATACCTTTGCTCCTGTATCTAGCCTATCTGCTAATAAATCACAAGGATTACCATCTGCTCTGACACCAGCTCCTAATATAATTACAGTATCACAATCCATTGGAAGGTCTTCAATATCTAAAATGTACTTACCTCCAAATATATCCATTATCACAAATATACTAAAACTAATTATCGCCACTATTAAACAAAAAATTAATACATAAGCCATATAGTATTCCTTCTCGACTATTTTTATTACTATATGGTATGTATTAATTTTTAAATTTGTACATTATTTTTTATAATTCTACCTTCATTTTAACATGTGGAATATTAACTTCATCATAAACATCAGAGATAACATTAAATCCTACACTTTCATATAATCCTTTTGCATAAAGCTGTCCAGATAATACTACAATATTTTCATTTAAATTATTTTTTATAAAATCTAATGCTACCTTTATCATTTCTTGAGCTATTCCTTTTCTTCTATAACTTGAAAGTACTAATACTCTTCCAATAGAAGTATAATCATATCCTATTTCCCTAGGTACAATTCTACAATAAGCTACAACTTTATCATTTTCTTTTAACATTATATGATAACTAACTTTATCTTTATCATCAAATTCTTGATCTTCAACAATCTTTTGTTCACAAACAAAAACTTCAAATCTTGATTTTACAATTTCATATAATTCATCAATTGTTAATTCATTAAATGTCTTTATTGCAAAGTTCATAATATTTTACTGCTACTCGAAATATGGACAAACGTATCCATATTGAGATTTTTCCTTTTTCAACGTGACCTATTTTGTCTTGATAAACATAGACTA
>JABLTL010189085.1_pt1 | contig 24214 bp, 18 predicted proteins | sample 7160151 | NCBI WGS metagenome assembly JABLTL01 (sample SAMN14651223, study PRJNA627086) | human gut metagenome | isolation source: feces | host: Homo sapiens
TATTACGCTTTTGCTCTTTCAGAGCGTTAATGGGTATGTTGTTCGTATTCATACCCAGGGTGTCGCTTCGCTTGCCCTGGGCTATGTGCTTGTTGGGCCTTCAGCCCACCCTGCCTAAATCCGAAACTTTAGGTTTTGATCATTATAGGTGTAAAAAGGCGAAAGGCACCCATCGGCATTGCCGCATAGCCCTTGGCAACGTTGCAGGCGCGAAGGAGACCGGAGGGGCTCTTTGCAATTGCAATGTTGTTTTTTACAGCGTTATGGGTCAACAGGTCGTATCTTTGCAGCAGACATGAAGATGTAAACACAAACGATTATGTATTGGATATTATTCATCGGCATTGCAGTGGTTAGTTACCTGGTGCAGGCCAACCTGAAAAGGAAGTTTGAGAAATACTCGGAGGTCACCGTGGCCTCGGGAATGACGGGAGCGGAGGTGGCTCAAAAGATGCTTCGCGACAACGGCATCTTCGACGTGAGGGTTCAGCCCCACGAGGGGTGGCTGAGCGACCACTACGACCCAAGCTGCAAGACGGTGAACCTCTCGCAAGACGTGTACTACTCCAACTCGGTGGCAGCGGCCGCGGTGGCAGCCCACGAGTGTGGCCACGCCGTGCAGCACGCCCGGGGCTACGCGTTTCTCCGACTGCGCTCGGCACTGGTGCCCGCCGTGCAATTCTCCAGCAGCATCATGACATGGGTCATCCTGGGCGGCATACTCCTGATCAACGTGTTCCCCACGCTGCTCCTGATAGGCATTCTGCTGTTTGCGCTGACCACGCTATTTAGCTTCGTCACGCTGCCCGTGGAGATCGACGCGTCGAGGCGCGCCACCCAGTGGCTGCAAGGCGCCGCCATTACCAGCCACACCCAACAGCCCATGGCCGTCGACGCCTTAAGGTCGGCCGCTTACACCTATGTGGTGGCGGCCCTGTCGAGCCTTGCCACGCTGGTTTATTACCTGTCGATATACCTATCGAGAAGAGACTGAGGGCACTAAGGGGGGATGGCCCCATTTTTGTCTCTTTTTGAAACGTTGCAGATGCGAATGGGCAACAATCGTTGCTTTCGTCTGCAACGTTGTTTTTTTTGTTACCCACCCAACCGTTTTCGTAATTTTGCGCCATAATCATTTATTATGGCAACAAACGACGTGTACAAAAGATTGTGTTTGGACAACAACTCCAAGGAAGTTTTGCAAGGCAAAGGGGGCAACATCATTCCCCCACCCGAGAAGGAACCCCTATGGAAAGGGTTCTTGGAGAAATTCAAGGACCCACTGATCATCGTGCTCTTGGTGGTGTTCTGTTTCTCGGTGATGGTGGCAACCTACGAGGTGTGCTGCCAGGGAGCGCCGCGCAGTTCGTTCATCGAGCCCTGCGGTGTGCTGGTGGCGCTGCTGCTGGCCACAGGCGTGGGGTTCTGGTTTGAGGTGAAAGCCGCCAAGGAGTTTGACGTGCTCAACCAGGTGAAGAACAAGCGCAAGGTTCAGGTTATCAGAAAGATAGACGGACAAGCCAAGACCCTCTATGTGCCCAAGCACGACGTGGCGGTGGGCGACATCGTGAAACTGGAGGGTGGCGACGAGATACCCGCCGACGGCATCGTGCTGAAGGCCAACAACCTCATGGTGGACGAGTCGAACTTCACGGGCGAGCCCTACGCCTCGAAGAACGCCGACGGCGCCGTGGGCGACAAGGAGGTGGCCTACCCCGCCAACATGCTGCTGCGCAGCTCGACGGTGATCGAGGGCGAGGCCGTGATGCAGGTGCAGAAGATTGGGATCGACACGGAGGAAGGCAAAGGCGTGGTGCAGGCCAGCCAAGACAGCAACGTGAAGACACCGCTCAACCGACAACTCGAATACCTGGGACGCTTCATCTCCCTGGCCAGCTTCGTCATTGCGGGCCTCATCGTGGTGGGCCGATTGGCCTACTATTACCTCACGGTGGTGAGCGTGGGCGGGTTCGAGTGGTTAGGCTTCTTCCAGGTGCTGATCAACTCCATCATGATTGCCGTGGCCCTCATCGTGGTGGCCGTGCCCGAAGGACTGCCCATGAGCGTTACGGTGAGCCTGGCCCTGAGCATGCGCAAGATGCTGAAGGAGAACAACCTCGTGCGCAAGCTCCACGCCTGCGAGACCATGGGCGCCGCCACCGTGATCTGCACCGACAAGACCGGAACGCTCACCGAGAACAAGATGCGGGTGATGGCATGCTTCCCTGAGGAGGGTGTCGACATGGACCTGCTGGCCCGCGGCATCGCCATCAACTCCACAGCCAACCTCTCGACCGACGAGCACGGCGCGCCCCAAACCATCGGCAATCCCACCGAGGGCGCGCTGCTCAAATGGATTGCGGCAAAGGGCTACAACTACGAGGCGCTGCGCGAGCAAGCCAACGTGGCGCAGGTGGTGCCTTTCTCAACCGAGATCAAACGCATGGAAACAACCACCGTCGAGGGCGAGCGATTTGTGAAGGGAGCGCCAGAGGTGGTGATCGGCTTGTGCGACGACTTCGGCGCCATCGACAAGCAACAGGCGCTGACGTTGCTGGCCACCTATCAGGCCAAGGGCATGCGCACCCTGGCCTTCGCCTACCAGCACCACGGCGCGCTGGCCCTGCAGGCCATCGTGGCCATTGCCGACCCCGTGAGAAGCGATGTGGCCGAGGCCATCAACACCTGCCGAAACCATGCGCACGTAAGGGTGATCATGGTGACGGGCGACAACGCCCTGACCGCTGGCGAGATAGCCCAACAGGCAGGACTCGTGGAGCGTGGCGAACCGGTCGTGGCGCTCACCGGAGCCGAGTTTGAGGCCCTGACCGACGAGGAGGCGAAAACGTTGGTGGGCAACGCCGAGTTTAAGATCCTATCGCGCGCCAAGCCCAACGACAAGGCCCGCCTGGTAGGACTGTTGCAGGAACGGGGCGAGGTGGTTGCGGTGACGGGCGACGGCACCAACGACGCGCCGGCCTTGAAGAAGGCGCAGGTGGGACTCTCCATGGGCGATGGCACGGCGCGCGCCAAAGAAGCCAGCGACATCACCATCATCGACAACTCGTTTGCAAGCATCAACACCGCCATTCTCTGGGGCCGCTCGCTGTATCTCAACATCCGTAGGTTTGTGGTGTTCCAAATGACCATCAATGTGGCGGCCTGCCTCATCGTGCTCTACGGCGCATTTATGGGTTTGGACTCGCCGCTCAACGTGACCCAGATGCTCTGGGTGAACCTCATCATGGACACCTTCGCAGCCATGGCGCTGTCGTCGTTGCCCGCCGACCCCAGGGTGATGAACGACTATCCGCGAAAGACCAACAGCAAGATTATCGACCGGGGCATGATGAAGATGATTCTGGGATCGGGCCTGGTGTTCTTCGCCATTCTCGTGGGAATATGGCAGATGCTGAGCCATGGCGACTACATGAGCTTCGAGGCGCTGCTGAGAGATTTCGACATCGACCATCTCACCGACTTCTCCGCTGCAACCCACGTGCGCAACCCACACGAACTGGGCATCTTCTTCACGTTCTTCGTCATGTTGCAGTTTTGGAACATCTTCAACGCCCGCTATTTCCGCACGGGCAGGAGTTTGGTGGAAGACCTCGTCGACATGGTACGACGGCCTTCGTCGATCAAGCGACACTACAGCACCGGCTTCGCCTTCGTGCTCGTTGTGATACTCGTGGGACAGTTTCTCATAACCAACGTGTTTGGCAAGATGTTTGGCGTGGAGGCCTTGTCGGCCACCGATTGGTTGCTCCTCGTCGCCGTCACGTCGCCCGTTCTCCTGATCGGCGAAGTGTTCAGGCTGCTGCGCAACCGTTTGGCACGAAGGTAAATCCCGGCCTGCGCCCCATCCTGGCGCAGGCCGAGTCATGATTTGGGATAAAAGCCCGTATGGCTTCGCGTTGTTTTGACACAAAACCATTATCTTTGCACCCTCAAAACGCACGGCCCCATACAGTCACGATCCCGAATAGGATCGTCAGGGCGTAGACTGGACAAGGGTGCGACAGGCGTGCTTTGTAGATTCTTGAGCAACAAAATGAAACATCAGACAAACGCATTGGGACATAGACGGGCGCGTGGCTGGAGGGCCGCGGCCGGGTTGGCAATGGTGGCGACACTGCTGCTGGCAGGCTCACCGACGGCCGGGGGCAAGAGCATCGACCCGCAACGGGCAGCGCTTATAGCCCAGCGCTACGTTAGGTTGGCGGGGGCAGGCGCGGCTCAGGCACCGGCACGTGGCGTGGTTCCGACATCTGGCGCACCTTATTATCTATTCAACGACGCCCGTGGCAACGGTTTTGTTGTCGTGGCGGCCGACGACGAGATGGGTGAGGTGCTGGCCTACGGCACCGCCGGACCTTTGGACACGCTCAATGCCAACCCCTGCGTTAAATGGCTGTTGGAGGGTTATCGCCTTTCGTATGAGGCATTGCGCCAGGGCAAGGGTCGCTCACGGGCGCAGGCAAGCCGCAATGGGGTGCCATTTGACAAGACCGTTAAACCGCTGCTGACGAGCAAATGGGGACAAGGGCACCCGTTCAACGCAATGACGGGTTATCCCTATAGCGGATGTGTGGCCACGGCGGTGGCGCAACTGATGTATTACCACCAATGGCCCGCACAGGGACAAGGCGCCAACACCTACACCGTGACCTACTATAACACGACGAAAAGCGCCGATTTCAGCCAGTCGCACTACGACTGGGAGCACATGCTACCCTCCTACCGCTATCCCGTGAGCGCCACCGCCGAGGAGGAAGATGCCGTGGCTTTGCTCATGAACGATGTGGGCATAGCCTCGTTTATGCAGTACACCCCCAGCGCCAGTGGCACGCAGGGCGTATTTGCCTACCAGGCGCTGCAAAAGCATTTCGATTACACGGCGGCCTATGTTACGAGAGCCACGGAAGGCCCCAATCGCTTTGCCGAAATACTGCGACAGGAATTGCTCAACGGTTGTCCCGTTTACCTCGAAGGGCGCCCCGCCGGATCGGCCTCGGGCCATGCGTGGGTGACCGACGGATTCGACGAGAACGGCCTGTTCCACATGAATTTCGGTTGGGAGGGACAAGGCGACGCCTATTATTCGATCACCAACCTCAGCGTGCCGGAAACCGGAGGCGAGTTTCAGGGCAAGCCATTGGCCTTCAACCGTGCCGTGACGGCCATCCTGGCGCATCCCAACAATGGAAAATATCCCGACATCGACCGTAGTCTTCTGGAATCGTCTCCCCAACTGATGTTCAACGAAGGCGGCTCGCTAAGGCTGCTGGGATCGGTCAACAAGACGTTTGGCACGCAGGCCACGGTGAGGGTGGAGATGAGCTCGTTCGTCAACCGCGGCAAGCCGTTCCGTGGCGATGTCGGCGTGGCCGTCTGCGACAAAAGCGGGACATTCGTGCGAGTGGCCTATAGCGACGACCATGCACAGGGCGGACTGACGCAACGCATCTATGGCAACAGCCACGACGGCATGATGGGAACCGACTATCTCATCAATGAGGCGCAACCCATTGGAGTAGACCTGACCCACCTGGACGATGGCTATTACCGCCTCGTTCCCGTGTGCGTGGCCCGGCACGACGATGGCACGTGGGATGCGCCAATCCGCATGAAGAAAGCCCCAACCATTGAGGTGCAACTGGCCAACACCTGCGGACGCATAGCCGAGATGTGCACCGACACCGCCCATTTCCAACTGATGGCGCAGCCCCGTCTGTCCGCCAAAGCCGAGCAAGGGGCGAAGGTGCGTGCCTTCTTCACCGTGAAGAACCTCAACGGTGTGCCACGCGATTGCTACCTGAGGGTGCTGCTGCTCGACGAGCGCCAAGCCGTGGTGCTCAACACTCGCGGCGAGAGGCCTACAGAGATCGAGGGCTTTTCGGAAGCCGAGATACCCATCGTGCTCGCGTTGCCCACCCATTTGGCTCCAGGTCGCTACAAGGTGCAACTGGAGTTGACGGCCGACGAGGATGGAACCCAGCGCTATCCCATCAACCCAATACACGACTGCGACACGGCCTACCTCGAAGTGGCGAAGGCTGAGGAACGCCCATTGTTGGCGAAGGCCGAGGTATTTTTGGCCGACGACTCGAACGACATGGTGGAGGAAGGCTATATCGACCTCGCCAAGCAATCGCTTTTCAAGCTCGGCGTGGCGCTTCGCGCATCGGAAGGCCGCACCTACGAAGGTCGCGTGAGGATGTGGAGCGAAGACATGGCGACAAAGGAGAGAACACAAGTGCAGGGCATCGACGACGAGGTGATCGTTTCGTCGTCTTACGATGTGCCGCTCTTCAGCTACTGGTTGCGCAAGGGCAACCTGCCATGGGCCGACGGCCACACCTATCGCATCATCGTGATGGAACAATGGGAGGGCGTGGATGTGGAACTGGGGCATGCCGATGAGCCTTCTTATTGCCTGAAGCGCGAGGGCGATCTCGTTACCCTTTTCAGAGGCACGCCCACACAGATAGAAGGCGTGCAAGCCTTTGGCGTGAGACGCGAGGGTTGTAGACTCGTGGTTTCGGGCAGTGGGACGAGAACCGTGAGACTCTATAACGCGAATGGTCAGCTAGTGAGACAAATATCGACCCATGGCGAACAGGCTGTGGTGTCGCTGCGAGGCATGCCAAAGGGTGCATATTTGCTACGATTGGAAGGCAAACGGAATGGCTGCTGGCGAATCCTTTGGGACGGACGCTGACATGCCTTCTTCCACATGATGGACGTTGTAGGTCCATTGGGAATGACGGATCTGACAGGCCATTGTGCATGGAGAGCGATTGGCTTGGGCATAACGAACGACTGGCTTGGCTAAGGAATCCCGCCTCAGTTATTCGGGCCGCGCTTTGGCGGTGGGCCATTTTTGTTGTACCTTTGCAGCAGAGAAGTGTTTCTGTTACAACACAAACCCACCAACCATGTTTCAAAACCGCAATAAAAAAGGAGAACTTTTGAAAAAGCGACCGTCGGCGATGCTGTCGCTTTTGCCTATCGCCGTGCTTGTGGCGATGCTCATCGCCACCATCAAATCGTTTGGTAGCGACGCCCTCAGCGGCGCCTCGCAAATAACGCTGCTCACCGTGGCCGCCTTCTGCGTGCTCATCGGCATGGGCTATCTCAATGTGCCCTGGGCCAGCTTCGAGAAAGCCATCACAAAGAACGTGTCGAGCGTGTCGAGTGCCTTGGTCATCTTGCTGCTCATCGGCGCCCTTGGCGGCATTTGGATGGTGAGTGGTGTGGTGCCCGCCCTTGTGTATTATGGCGTGCAGATCATCCATCCCAACATCTTTCTTGCTTCCACGTGTGCCATCTGCGCCTTGGTGAGCGTCATGACGGGTTCGTCGTGGACCACCATCGCCACCATCGGCATCGCCCTCATGGGCATTGGACGGGCGCAGGGCTTTGCCGATGGATGGGTGGCCGGAGCCATCATCAGTGGCGCCTACTTCGGCGACAAGATATCGCCTCTCTCTGAAACCACCACGTTGGCATCGGGAAGCCTCGGCGTGCCATTGTTCAAGCACATACGCTACATGCTCATCACCACAGTGCCATCGATGGCCATCGCCCTCATTCTCTTCGCCATTGGCGGTCTGCTCACCAACAGCAGCAACGCGCAAGACATCGACACATTTACGCAGGCCATCAGCCAACGCTTCAACATCACGCCGTGGCTGCTCTCGGTGCCTGTGCTGACAGGTGTGCTCATCGCCCGCCGTGTGCCGCCCATCATTACGCTTTTCCTATCGTCGCTCTTGGCCGTGGGCGCCGCCATGATTTGGCAGGCCGACGCGCTCAGGGAGATCGATCCATCGCTCTTCCGCGCCGCCATGCAGAGCCTGTGTGGAAGCACCTCGCTCCACACCGACAGCGACATGCTCACATCGCTCGTCGCCACACGCGGCATGGGCGGCATGATGAACACCATCTGGCTCATCATCTGCGCCATGTGCTTCGGCGGAGCCATGTCGGCCTCGGGCATGGTGGGCGGCATTACCCGACTGTTTATCCATCTCATAAAGGGCCGCACCTCGCTCGTGGGATGCACCGCCACCACGGGCCTGATGCTCAATGTGGCCATCGCCGACCAATACCTGTGTATCCTGCTCACGGGCAACATGTTTCGCGACGTGTACGACAATGAGGGCTATGAGCGCCGATTGCTCAGCCGAACCACCGAGGACGCCGTTACCGTAACCTCCGTGTTGGTGCCCTGGAACACTTGCGGCATGACGCAGAGCACCGTGCTTGGCGTGTCGACCTTCTCTTACCTGCCTTATTGCTTCTTCAACCTGCTGTCGCCGCTGATGAGCGTGGTAGTGGCGGCACTCAACTATAAGATATTCAGGCGCAAACCGTTAGCCGAACAAAATTAATGATTTTTAGGTGCCTATTCGTTTGAATGTGGAGAAAAACGTTTATCTTTGCATAAAACGACGAACCTATGGCCAAATTTATCAATCCGTTCACCGATATCGGTTTCAAGCGAATCTTCGGACAGGAGATATCGAAGCCCTTGATCATCGACTTCCTCAACAGTCTGATGGAGGGCGAGGAGCACATCGAGGACATCACGTTTCTCGACAAGGAGCAACCGGCGCTCTATGAGGATGACCGATCGCTCATCTACGACATCTACTGCCGGACGGAGCGTGGCCACAACATCATCGTGGAGATGCAAAACAAGTCGCAGCCCTACTTCAAGAACCGTAGCATCTACTATGTGTCGGAGGCCATTGCGCGACAGGGCGAACGCGGATCGTCGTGGCAGTATGCCATCGATGCCGTGTACCTGGTGGCGTTTCTCAACTTCAGCCCGATAGACTTCGACAAGAAGTTTCGCACCGACGTGACGCTGACCGACAAGGAAACGCACAAGATGTTCTCCGACAAGGTACGCATGACGTTCATGCAACTGCCCCTGTTTGACAAGGAAGCCGACAACTGCGACAACGATTTCGATAAATGGATTTATGTGCTTAAAAATATGGAAACATTGACACGACTGCCATGGGCGGCCAAGAGCTCCGTGTTCCAACGCCTGGAACAGATTGCCGACGTGGCCTCACTGACAAAACGGGAGCGCATGAAATATGACGAGGGACTTCGCAAGTACCGCGACACCCTGTCGGTGCTCGAAGGCGCAAAACAAGACGGCCTGGCCGAAGGACGAGCCTTGGGGCATGCCATGGGTCATGCTGAGGGCTTGGCTGAAGGACGAGCTGAAGGACGGCAAGAAGGCTTGGCTGAAGGACGACAAGAAGGACGACAAGAAGGCTTGGCTGAAGGACGGGCTGAAGGACGGGCTGAAGGCGCCAACAGCGAGAAGCAGGACACCGTCAACCGGTTGCTTGCTGCAGGCACAAGCATCGACGTCATTGCCATTGCCACAGGTCTCTCGAAAGAAGAGGTCGAGAAACTGATAAAGTAAGACTATCGGCCATGGTCGACCGAGAAATGCCCAGCGTGTTTCCCCACGACTTATGTTACAAACACGGATTACGCTTTAGAGAACAAACATCATGTTGGTTAGAAAAGCGCAATCCGTGCTTTTTTATGAAATGCCAGCCTCAACTTACACAATATCCCAAACAACCACTAACGAAAACAAGATAATCCAATGATCAAGAAATTACTATCAATCGCGCTCTTCGCCCTGGCAAGCCTTACATCGTTGGCTCGCCCGCATGGCGAAGCATTTGCTATCCTTATTGAGAAAGCCAACATTACCGGACAATGTTTCCAGTTCTACGACCAATGGTCGACCCAAGACGTGGAGGACATCTGGAACCAAGGCAGAAACGCCAAGTCGGTGAACTACACACGGGCAGGATGGCTCGCCATCTCACAAAAAGAAAGTGCGGATCAAAAATACAAGTACAACTCATTCAAGGAGATCAAGAAAGCGGCTGACAACGAAGCGAAGAATGGCATCTTCCTACATTCGCTGACCCTGGCAGAAGTGGGAACACGCTGGTACTGGATTGGCCTCTCCGAGAATCGTCCCAACATATCGCGTCAGGTAGTGGAAATGGTGAAAACCAGCAAGCTCAACCAATGGATGGCCGAGAAAGCCCAACAAGGCCTGAAGGTGATCAACTGCGCCAGGAAAATAACCGAGTGTGCTGTCGTGGCACACGATGGAACCGACATCGACCGCCAGGAGGCCTGCCTCTATGAGACGGCTCAAGAAGCGCTCAACGACGTTAAGAGGCATTGGGAGGCAGGATGGCGCGTCGGCCTGATCGACGTGTCACCCATGAACAAGTACACCATCGTCTACAACACCTACACCACACCGCGCGAAGGTGAACAGTATCTGGCTTTCTGCGATTCCAGGGAAAGTGCCAAAAACTTCATCAATGAGCACGCTCACAATGGTTACTTCATCACCCATGTGGGTGGAGCGTTCTACCCTGGCGCTACCGACGAGAACGGCAACCCCATGTCGTTCATGCAAATCATGAGCGGACTGGTTTCCACCACTGCCAACCTCGTAGGATCCATCAATGACGGCAAGGATGGCGGTGGTGCAACCGTCGGTGTAGGAAGCGACGGTGAGACGTCCAACACCGCATCGTGCCGCACCCAGGAAGACTATCAGAGGGAATATGACAAATGGGCCGAGAAAGCACGCCACGCAGCCTTGTCGCATTATAAGAGCGGCAAGATCGACAACCAAACCGGGCACAAGTCGGGCGAGATAACAGCTGGCAACCGCAAGATTCTTCGCGGCTACCAAAAGCTCATGCGAGGGGTAGCCGACGCCGCCTCGAAGGCCGGATTCACCCTAAAAAGGGCCGACATAGAGTCATTCGTGCCTTAACCACAGTTCCTGGCAGGCCCACTGGCCGACAGCCAGGGTGAAGCGGCCATGATCTCATAGCTACACGTTGCGGATGCACGTGTTGCATGAATACCAACGTTTTCGTTAAGCCAAATGAGCAGCGCTAAGCTTGCTTAAGCTCTGCCATGGCGAGAAAACGTGCCATGAAATGGAAGGTTTTCGTTAAGCCAAATGAGCAGCGCTAAGCTTGCTTAAGCTCTGCCATGGCGAGGAAACGTGCCATGAAATGGAACAAATGACCAAGCATTCCATCAAATTCTGAACCCAGAGGGAGTGCTTTTACAAACAGATTCCGTAAATTTGCACCTGCCCGATGATGTTACGAAATGACAAAACGACACCTGTCGTACCCAACGAAGCGACATGACACTTGTCGTAAGATGATAACGCTTTAACCCAAACATATATAAAACAAAGATATGAAGCCTTACAAATTTGAACCCTACCTAAAAACCACATTATGGGGTGGCTATCAGATTGCGCCTTTCAAGGGAATATTCACGGCGCAGCCCAATATCGGCGAGAGCTGGGAAATAAGCGGCGTGCCCGGACACGAGAGCGTGGCCATCGACCGCGGACTGGTGGACGACATCGACATGGGCCTCACACTCACCCAACTCATCGACAAATACAAAGGACTGCTCGTGGGCAACAAGGTTTACAAGCATTTCGGCAATAAGTTTCCGCTGCTCGTGAAATTCATCGACTCGCGACAGGACCTTTCCGTGCAGGTGCATCCCAACGACGAACTGGCCATGGAGCGCCACGGCTGCGCCGGAAAGACGGAGATGTGGTATGTCATCAAGAGTGATGTGGGGGCGAAAATTTACAGCGGCCTCAGGAAAAGCATCACGCCCGACGACTATGAGCGGTTGGTGAGCGCCGACAATGAGGAGAATGGCGAGAACCCAATGGCTTCGGTCATCGCCACCCACGAGGCGCACGACGGCGACTTGTATTTCCTGCCGGCGGGACGACTGCACGCCATTGGCGCCGGCAACTTCCTGGCTGAGATTCAGGAAACATCCGACATCACTTACCGCGTGTACGATTTCGGACGCAAGGACGCGCATGGCAAGCCGCGCGAGCTGCATATCCAGGAGGCGCGCGACGCCATCGACTACCAGGTGTGGCCCGAGTATCGCAGCAGCTACGACAGCACGAAGCCCATATCGCAACTCATCAACTGCCCACACTTCATCGTTCACCGCGTGGTGGTGCAGGTGGCCTCGCAAGTCGATTTCAAGACCGACTCGTTTGTGGTGGTCATGTGCCTGTGGGGTGAGGCCAACATCAATGGCGTGCACATCCATCAGGGCGAAACCATCCTGGTGCCGGCCTGCGAGAATGTGCTCTACATCTTTGGCAACGCATCGTTCCTCACCGCCACGCTTTAGCGGGCGCTGATGTGGGAAGCGCCTGCCAAGGCGCGGTTTATTCCACCAAGTGGGTTGGGGTGCCATCACCAATGGGCGCAAAGGGCGCGTCGATGAGACTGATAGGGTCTTGGTCGACGCGCCCTTTGGGATGGATGCGGTTAGAGGCAAGGCTTGTAGGCCGAGAGAAGTTGGCGCACGGCTTGGGCGCGGTCGGCGGGAAGCGGGTCGACGCCTTCGAGCGGATAACGGAGGCCCAGCTCCTGATACTTGAAGGTGCCAAGGGTGTGATAGGGCAACACCTCGATCTTCTCGACCACCGAGTAACGAGCCACGTGCTCGCCGAGGCGGTGCAGCCACTCGTCGTTGTCGGTGAGGCCCGGCACCACCACGTGTCGCACCCAGGTGGGGATGCCGCGCTGCTGCAGCTCGTCGAGGAACCGCAGGTTGTTGTCCCGCCGCTGGCCAGTGAGACGCGGATAGAGGTCGGGGTCCATCGTCTTGATGTCGAGCAACACGAGGTTGGTGTGGCTGAGCACATCGAGGGCGCGGCCCGAGCAGAAGATGCCACTGGTGTCGAGGGCCGTGTGGAGCCCCTCGGCCTGGCAGAGGGCGAAAAACTCGGCGGCGAAGTCGGCTTGCATCAGCGGCTCGCCACCCGACAGCGTCACGCCGCCGCTCTTGATGAAGCTACGGTAGCGCAGCACCTCGTCGAGCAGTTGCTGCGGGGTGAGCTCGTACTGGCATTTGCCATGCGGGTCCCACGTGTCGGGGTTATGGCAGAATTGGCAGCGCAGCGGACAGCCCTGCATGAACGCCACGAAGCGTATGCCGGGCCCGTCGACGGTGCCAAACGATTCCATGGAATGAATGTGGCCAATGGTATGGGTCATGATATATAGCGTGTTCTATTACCCGGCGGGGCGATGCGAGTGGGCCCTGTGGGTGTGAGTGACTAAAACGAAAGCCAAATACCCTCCGCTGCTGTGCGGTGAGCAAATGGCTTTCGTATGATGATGTGTATCAATGCGATACCGTGGGCCTTATTACATGCCCAGGTTGATGGTACGTGAGAGCACATCGAGCTGCTGCTCGCGTGTGAGCTTCACGAAGTTCACAGCGTAACCGCTGACGCGGATGGTGAGCTGCGGGTACTTCTCGGGATGATCCATGGCGTCGAGCAGGAGCTGACGGTCGAACACGTTGACGTTGATGTGCTGGCCACCGTTGGGTGTGAAGTAACCGTCGAGCAGCGACACGAGGTTTGTGGCCTGCATGTCCTTCTCCTTGCCGAGGGCCGAGGGGGCGATGGCGAAGGTGTATGAGATACCATCGCGTGAGTGCTGGAACGGCAGCTTGGCCACTGAGGCCAGGGCAGCCACTGCACCCTTCACGTCGCGTGCGTTCATGGGGTTGGCGCCCGGTGCGAACGGAACGCCCTTCTGGCGACCGTCGGGAGTGGAACCGGTGTTGCGGCCATACACCACGTTAGAGGTGATGGTGAGCAAGCTCTGGGTGGGCACAGCGTTGCGGTAGGTGCGGTGCTGGCGCAGGTACTCCATGAACTTCTCAGTCAGGTCAACTGCGATAGAGTCGGTCTCGTCGTTGTTGTTGCCGAAGGGCACATACTCGCCCTCCTCAATCTTGTAGTCGACAGCCAGGCCGGTCTCGTCGCGGATGATGCGCACCTTGCAGTGCTTCATGGCGGCGATAGAGTCGGTAACGATCGACAGGCCAGCGATACCTGTGGCGCGGGTGCGCTCCACATCGCCGTCGTGCAGCGACATCTCGAAGGCCTCGTAGTCGTACTTGTCGTGCATGTAGTGGATGATCTTCAGGGCGTTGACGTAGGTCTTGGCCAACCAGCGCATCATCTGCTCAAACTTAGGCATAAACTCCTCGTAGGTGAGGTAGTCGGATGTGATGGGAGCGAAGCGGGGAGCGATCTGATGACCGGTCATCTCGTCGCGACCGCCGTTGATGGCGTAGAGCATACACTTGGCCAAGTTGGCGCGTGCACCGAAGAACTGCATCTGCTTACCGATCTTCATGGGGCTCACGCAGCAAGCGATGCCGTAGTCGTCGCCGAGATCGGCGCGCATGAGGTCGTCGTTCTCATACTGGATGGCGCTGGTGTCGATGCTGACCTTGGCGCAATACTTCTTCCACTGCTCGGGCAGGCGCTCACTCCAGAGGATGGTGAGGTTGGGCTCGGGCGACGGACCCATGTTGTACAGGGTGTGGAGGAAACGATAGTCGGTCTTGGTAACCATTGAGCGGCCATCGATGCCCATACCGCCGATAGAGGCTGTGGCCCAGATGGGATCGCCTGAGAAGAGGTCGTTGTACTCGGGGGTGCGGAGGAAACGCACGATGCGCAGCTTCATGATCATCTGGTCGATGAGCTCCTGTGCCTCCTCCTCAGTGAGCGTGCCGTTCTTCAGGTCGCGCTGGATGAAGATGTCGAGGAAGGCGCAGACGCGGCCCAGCGACATGGCTGCACCGTCCTGGTCCTTCACGGCGCCGAGGTAACCGAAGTAGGTCCACTGCACAGCCTCGCGGGCGTTGGTGGCGGGCTTGGTGACGTCGAAGCCGTAAGCGGCGCACATGCGCTCAAACTGCTTCAGGGCCTGCACCTGCTCGCTGATCTCCTCGCGGTGGCGCACGATCTCCTCAGTGAACTCCTGGATGTCGATGCGCTTGAAGTAGCGCTTCTTCTCCTCGATGAGGTTGGTGGTGCCATAGAGGGCGATACGGCGGTAGTCGCCGATGATGCGGCCGCGGCCGTAAGCGTCGGGCAGACCGGTGATGATGTGTGCGTGGCGGGCGGCCTTGATGTCGTCGTTGTAAGCCGAGAACACACCCTCGTTATGTGTCTTGCGATACTTCGTGAAGATTGTCTTGGTGGCGGGGTCGAGCTCATAGCCGTAGGCCTGGAGAGCCTTCTCCACCATGCGTATGCCTCCCTTGGGGAAGATGCCTCGCTTCAGGGGTGCGTCGGTCTGCAGACCCACCACCACTTCGCTGTCCTTGTCGATATAGCCAGCACCGTAGGTATCGAGGCTTTGGGGAAGCTTGGTCTCGGCGTCGTACACGCCCTTCTCGCGCTCCACCTCAAAAAGGTCGGAGAGGATGCTCCAAAGCTTCTTTGTCTTCTCGGAGGGGCCGGCAAGGAAACTCTCATCGCCGTTGTAGGGCTCGTAGTTGGCCTGGATAAAATCTCTTACGTCAATCTCGCGCTTCCAATTGGAACCTTTGAAATCTTTTTGGAGGTCTTGTAAAACCATGTTCTTAAAATAATGTGGTTGTTAAAAAATGTACTCGGGAACACGTCCCGCGGTGCAGTGACGGTGTGTATGCCGGTGCGGCGAAAGAATGTCTTCTCCACACCCGTATGCTTCCTTATCGGGTACAAAGTTACGCTTTTCCTCGCTATTGAGCAAACGATTGCATGAAAATCATTATTTATGAGGAGGAACCCAGCTGGCTCATCATGCCTATCAAGACCACCATGCCCTTCGCGCCCATTAAGCCTACAATGCCCATCCCCCTAAACCAAAAGAAAGCGGCTACACACTTCACTAAGTGCTGCCGCTTTCGCAGTCGGTGCAAGCGGGGGGGATCAGTTGCTTACACCGCAGTTTTGAGTTGAAATATAACTGCTAGCTCCCTCCCATGGATGAATAGGGGGGTAGAGTTGTGTCAGCCTTGTGCTGACGGGGATTCTTATTTGTGTGCCTTTACCTCAAGGTTGAGCTCGTCGAGCTGCTTGGGGTCGAGCTCTCCCGGAGCGTCGAGCATCACGTCGCGTCCGCTGTTGTTCTTCGGGAAAGCGATGCAGTCGCGAATGCTGTCGAGACCGGCCAGGATGCTCACGAAGCGGTCGAGACCGAAGGCCAAACCAGCGTGAGGGGGCGCTCCATACTTGAAGGCGTTCATGAGGAAGCCAAACTGGGCCTCGGCACGCTCGCGGGTGAAGCCGAGCACCTCGAACATGCGCTCCTGCAACTGGGTGTCGTGGATACGCAGCGAGCCGCCACCCACTTCCACTCCGTTGCATACGAAGTCGTAAGCCTTGGCGCGCACCTGCTCAGGATGCTCATCGAGCAAGGGTATATCGTCGGGGTTGGGCATGGTGAACGGGTGGTGCGTAGCCATGAGGCGCTGCTCCTCGTCGCTCCACTCGAAGAGGGGGAAGTCGATGATCCACAGGCACTTGAACACGTTCTTGTCGCGCAGGCCCAGGCGGTCGCCCATCTCCAGGCGCAGCGAGCAGAGCTGCACGCGTGTCTTGTTGGCGTTGTCGCCAGAGAGAATCAGCACGAGGTCGCCGTCCTTGGCGCCCATCACCTGCTTGATCTCAGCCAGCGTCTCGGGCGAATAGAACTTATCGATTGAGCTCTTCACCGTTCCGTCGGCGTTATACTTGATGAACACCAGGCCCTGGGCGCCCACCTGCGGACGCTTCACAAAGTCGGTGAGCTCGTTGAGCTGCTTGCGGCTATAGTTGGCACATCCCGGCACGCAAATGCCACCGATGTACTTGGCCTCGTTGAACACGCTAAACTCGCCCTTGCCCTCAAAGGCGTCTTTCAGTTCCACAAACTCCATGCCGAAGCGCAAGTCGGGCTTGTCGCTACCAAAGCGACGCATGGCTTCATTCCAGGTCATCTGCTCGAGCGGCTTGGGCAGCTCCACACCGCGAATCTCGCGGAACAGGGTGCGGCACAACTCTTCGAAGATATTGATGACATCGTCCTGATCGACAAACGACATCTCGCAGTCGACCTGTGTGAACTCAGGCTGACGGTCGGCACGCAGGTCCTCGTCGCGGAAGCACTTGGCAATCTGGAAATAGCGGTCGAAACCGGCCACCATAAGCAGCTGCTTCAGCGTCTGCGGGCTCTGCGGAAGGGCGTAAAACTGTCCGGGGTTCATGCGTGAGGGCACCACGAAATCGCGGGCTCCCTCGGGTGTGGAGCCGATGAGGATCGGGGTCTCCACCTCAATAAATTTCAGGTTGTCGAGGAAGTTGCGGATGAGGATGGTCATGCGGTGACGCAGCTCTATGTTCTTACGCACGGCGGCGCGGCGCAAGTCGAGGTAGCGGTATTTCATGCGCAGCTCATCGCCACCGTCGGTGTTGTCCTCGATGGTGAAGGGCGGCGTGAGACTGGGGCTGAGCACATTGAGCTTGCTCACGATGATCTCGATGTCGCCAGTGGGCATCTTGCTGTTCTTGCTCTCGCGCTCCGACACTGTACCCGTCACTTGGATGCAGTATTCGCGACCGAGCTTGTTGGCCTGGTCGCAGAGGTCCTTGTCGACGGCTCCGTTAAACACGAGCTGTGTGAGGCCGTAGCGGTCGCGCAGGTCAGCGAATGTCATGCCGCCCATCTTACGTGTGCGCTGGACCCATCCGGCGAGTGTTACTTCCTGGCCGGCGTCGGAGAGACGCAACTCTCCACAAGTTTTCGTTCTATACATAATCGATAATGATATGACGAATTGATGAATTATGGCGCAAATGTACGAAGAATAAATGAAAGCGAAAAAAAAAACGTTGTAAACTTACTCTCGGCAAAGGAAAAATTTTGTAAATTTGCCCAAAGCATAAAAACAAACGCCACTTAGAACATGATTTCAAGACGCTTCCTCACGCTTATGGCCCTCACGCTTATGGCCCTCTCGGCCATGGCCCAACAGGCGGGCGACGTGCTGGCCGCCGCCCGCAAGGCCAACCATTACTTCATGCAGAAACACACCGATCCCACGCAGGCCACCTTCGTGCGCAAGGTGCGCCCCAGCAGCTTGTGGACGCGCGCCGTCTACTACGAGGGACTGATGGCGCTGCAGGCCGTCGACCCGCAGGAGACGTATGTCGACTATGCGCTGCGCTGGGCACGGTTCCACCAATGGACGCCACGCAATGGGGTGACCACCACCGACGCCGACGACCAGTGTTGCTGCCAGACCTACCTCGACCTGCTGCCTTACGCCGGCGACGATGCGGCGAAGGTGTTGCCCATCGTGCGCGACAACCTCGACCGACAGATGGCCTCGGGGCGCCACAACTATTGGTCGTGGATCGACGCCGTGCAGATGGCGCTGCCGCTCTACGCCCAGGTGGGCCAGGCCACGGCCGACGCGCGCTACATGGACTATGCCATGAAGGCGTATCGCTGGACGCGCAACGAGTGTGGCGGCGGCTGTTTCAACGAGCAGACCGGACTGTGGTATCGCGACGCCAACTTTGTGCCGCCCTACCGTGAGCCCGACGGCCAGGAGTGTTATTGGAGCCGCGGCAACGGATGGGTGTACGCCGCCCTGGTGCGCACCCTGCAGACCGTGGGCAAGCGCCACAAGTATTATAAGGAGTTGAAGGCCGACTTCCTGACCATGACGCGCGCCATTGCGGCTTGCCAGCGCCAAGATGGCTTGTGGAACGTGAGCATGACGTCGACCCACTATGCCGGCCCAGAACTGACGGGCACGGCGCTCTTCCTCTACGGCCTGAGCTGGGGCATCAGCCAGGGCCTCATCAAGGCGAAGACCTATCGCCCCGTGGCCGACCGCGCTTGGCAGGGCATGGAACGCATCTGCCTCCATCCCGACGGGTTCCTGGGATATGTGCAAGGCACGGGCAAGCAGCCCTCCGACGGCCAACCGGTAAGCTACATCTCGGTGCCCGACTTCGAGGATTTCGGCACGGGCTGTTTCCTGCTGGGAGCCACCGAGTATTACAAGTTGCTGAGCAAGCGGTAGGCTGATAGGCTTGAGGGCCTAAAAGCCAAACAAACCCGATGGGCCTAATAGGCAATGGGCTGACGCAACAGCCGCCCACACGCCTATTAGGCCCATCATTCGTTTCACGCCTACCGGCCCCATGAAGTCCAGCAGTCCCACTGGGCTCCTAAGCCATTGGCTTATTCTCTTTCTTTCTTATATTTCTTATCTTTCCCATTGAAGCTCTTCACCTTCATGCCGAGCTGGTCGGGCAGGATGGCGTTGAGCAGGATGCCCACGATGGCGGCGAGGGCCAGGCCCGAGAAGGCCACGGAGCCGATCTTCACACCGCCGTCGGTGCCATACTGCACGCCGATGCTCACCACCATGATGAGGGCGGCCACAAACACGTTGCGCGATGAGGAGAAGTCGACCGATGTCTCCACGAGGTTGCGCACACCCACGGCCGAGATCATGCCATAGAGAATGAGGCTCACACCGCCGATGGTGGCGGCGGGCATCAGGCCGATGAGGCAGGCAAACTTCGGACAGAAGCTCAGCAGGATGGCGAAGCAGGCGGCCAGGCGAATGACGGCCGGGTCGAACACCTTCGTGAGGTTGAGCACGCCCGTGTTCTCACCATACGTGGTGTTGGCTGGCGCACCGAATATCGAGGCGAGGAACGTGGCCAATCCGTCGCCGCTGAGCGTGCGGTGCAGTCCCGGGTCCTTGATGAAGTTGCGGCCCACGGTGCTCTGTATGGCGCACATGTCGCCGATGTGCTCCATGATTGTGGCGAAAGCGATGGGGAAGATGGCGATGATCGACGTTACGATGAGGTCGAAGTTGGGATCCTTCGCCACCGAGAGGGCCGTGCGGTCAATGTCGATGGGCAGGCCTACCCACGCCGCCTCATTGAGCTTGGAGAAGTCGACCTCGCCCATGGCGGCGGCCAGCACATACGAGCCAAGCACGCCGAGCAGGATGGGCACAATCTTGACGATGCCCTTGCCCCAGATGGAGGTTCCGATGACGATGACGATGGCCGTGATGGCCAGCAACCAGTTTTGCTGACAGTTGGCGATGGCCGAGCCCGAGAGCGTCAGTCCGATGGCGATGACCATCGGTCCGGTCACCACGGGTGGGAAGAAGCGCATGACCTTCTCCGTGCCAAACATCTTAAGCAGGAACGCCATGACAAAATACAACAATGACGCTGCAGCTACGCCGATACAAGCGTAATTGAGCGCCACCACGTCGGTCAGGCCTTGTGCCACGCACAACTGCTTGACGGAAGCGTATCCTCCCAGAAAGGCAAAGCTGGAGCCAAGGAAGGCTGGCACCTTCATCTTCGACACCAGATGGAAGATCAGCGTGCCAATGCCTGCGAAGAGCAGCGTGGCGCTCACGTCGAGCCCGGTGATGAGGGGAACGAGGATGGTGGCGCCAAACATGGCGAAGAGGTGTTGCACACCGAGCACCACAAACTTGGGCTTGCCCAGCTCGCGGGCATCGTAAATGCCCTGAATGTCTGAATTCATAATTGTTATTGTTTTTTTAAGTTTCAATCAGGAGATTATTCCATCTAACATAACGCATTGGCCTTGCGCCTTATTGTGCTTCCGCCCCACTTTTTCTCATCGCAGAACGCAACCGCCGCCCCACAATGTATCTCCCTTGAGCGGAACCGCCCCATGCCAACGGAACTAATCGGCCCCATGCCAACGGGCTAATAATAGCTTATCTCAAACTCCTGCGACAGGTTATGGTAGTCGACGAGCGAGCTGCCCGTGTATTCTATTTGCATGCCGCGGTAGGCGCTGGGCACATAGAGCTTGCCGGTGACGAGGGGCCACTTGGGCTTGCCATAGTCGAACGACTTGCCCGACAGCAGCAGCCTCATCGAGGCGTAGTCGATTTCCCAAAAGCCACCGCCGATGCAAGTGTCGTGGGGCTGCAACAGGTCCTTGTGCATCCTTACTTGGCCGATGCGCATATAGCCGTCGAGGGTGATGATGAATTTGGGTTCCATGGCAGATTGGGGTTTAGCCGAAAAACTTACGATACTCGTTCTCGAAGTTGGGCGTGAAGACGCCCTTGCCCATGTTGTCGAGAATCTCCTGGCGGCTCCAAAAGCGCCCGCCATCGAGCTCGCTCTTGCTGGGACACACCTCACCGTCGTAAACGCAGCGGTGCACATAGACCAGCTCTTTCTCGCGCAGGCTCTCAAAGACATAATGGCCGAGGCTCTCGGGCGCAAACTGGGTGATGCCCAGCTCCTCCCTCACCTCGCGGTGGAGCGCCTGCTCCACGTTCTCGCCCAGGTCGACATGGCCGCCCACAGCCGTGTCCCACCGGTTGGGCTGAATGTCTTTCCACGCCGGGCGATGCTGCAAGTAGAGCTCGCCCTTGCTGTTGAACACGTGCAGGTGGACCACGGGATGCAGAATCTTACTGCCGTCGTGGGCCCGTCCGCGGCTCACGGCTCCAAGCACCTGGCCGTTCTCGTCGACCATCGGAAATAGTTCTTCTTGATTGTCTCTCATATTCTTATTAACGACGTTCGCCCCCCAATTATTATATTTGTGGCTTTTCCGTTATACCATTTGTGGGCATTTCGTTATACCATTTGTAGAATTCTCGAAGTTTAACAACCCCATCCCCACTCCACATTCAACAACCAACAGTAAGAAAAATTGGTAAAAAACTTGTGTTGCGTTTTTGGCTGAAATAGCGCGCGAAAAGGCGAAACGGAAGGGCCGAAACGCCGAAAACGAAGGGCCGCCTGTGGCGTTGGGCATCTTTCGAGTTGCGATAGCTAAGCTTTCGAGATGCGAAAGGTAAGAGAAGGGGCCTCGAAAGGGCATGTTTCGAGCCTCGAAAGATGGCTTTTCGTCATGCGGAATGTGGGATATGGGATGCAAAATGGGGCCTTCTGATGATAAGTGGTTGAATGTCAAGCGATTGCAAAAATGCGCAAGAAGAGCGTATTTGGGAGCGAACCCGGGCGTGATCGGAAAAACCGTGTAGATTTGGGGGAGGGATGTTGAGAATGTGGAGTAATAAACCTTGCCAACACGACGACGCCGACAAAACCGGGAACTCCTGGTTTTGTCGGCGGCGTGTTGGGTTAGCGCGGGTCGTTGACCTGCCTATCGGCTATTTGATGAATTGCAGCTTGCCCATGTCGCGCGGCTTGGCCTCGGGACTCTCGTCGGGATAGCCCACGGCGAGGATGTAGCAGATGCTGTAGCCCTCGGGCAACTGGAGCTTGTCGAGGTAAGGCTTACATGCGTCTGTCGTGTTGAGGAAGCGCACAGGGCCTCCCAGGCAGCAGGTGCCGAGCCCCAGCGACTGGGCAGCGAGCATCATGTTCTCGCCCATGAGGCCGGCGTCGACCGAAGGCTGGCCGTCGGGTGTGGCCACACAGATAATGTTGGGCGCGTTGCGAAACATGTTCTTGAAATGGGCGTCGCGCTTCACCTGGTCGGGGTTGGCCTTCTTGAAGAGGTCGGTCACGCCGTCGATCCACTCCTTGTTCTCCACCACGCGCACCTGCCACGGCTGAAGGTTCATGCCGCTGGGCGCGAGGATGCCAGCGCGTGCCACCTGCTCGAGCTTGGCGTGCTCCACGGGGCGGTCGAGGTAGCGGCGCACGGAGCGACGCGCCTCAATGGTCCGCATCACATTGTTGCTCGAGTCGACGGCCTGGGGTGCCCACGCCTTGAAGAAGCGAAGCGTCTTCTCCTTGCTGTAACCCTTGTCTTCCTCCAGGAAACTGGAGTCTTGGATGTGGAGCACGTTGCCGGCCTGGTCGAGCACCACAAACACGGGGAACCCGAACCGCTGCGGACTGCCGAGGCGCTTCATCAGGGCCTCCGACTGTTGTGCCGCCTTGCTGCGCGGGTTGTAGTTGACATGGATATAGGCGAAGTTGTTGGCCACCAGTTGGGCTATCTCGGCGTCGCGCTCCATAAAATCGGCGAAGCGCAGGCACCACGGGCACCAGTTGCCACCCACCTGGCAGACCACCAGGCGTCCTTTGCCCTCGGCGCGCACGGCAGCCAGGGCACTGTCGATCTGGGCCATGGGATCGATGGCCTCGTTATACACTCTCTTCAACGCCGACTGCGCACTGGCCGTCAGGGCGACCAGTGCGAACAGCAGCGACAATGCTATTTTCTTCATGTGCTTATAGCTTATAGGTTCTTGAGTTGATGGATGCGCTCCTCAGGGTTGTCGGCGCGGAACACGTAGCTGCCGCTCACCAGCACATCTACCCCGGCCTTGGCCAGAAGGGGGGCCGTTTCGCCGTTCACGCCACCGTCCACCTGGATGAGGGCTTTCGAACCGCTCTCGGCGATGAGCTTGCGCAAGCGCCCTATCTTGGCGTAGGTGTTCTCGATGAAGCGCTGACCACCGAAGCCAGGGTTGACGCTCATCAGGAGCACCATGTCGACATCCTCAATGCAATCCTCGAGCATCGACACCGGCGTGGAGGGATTGAGCGTAACGCCCGCCTTCATACCCGCGTCGTGGATCTCGTGGATGGTGCGGTTGAGGTGGGTCACCGCCTCCACATGCACGTTCATCATCATGGCGCCGATGCGCGCCGTTTGCTCCACGTAGCGCTCGGGGTGAACGATCATGAGGTGCACGTCGAGCGGCTTTTGGCAAATCTTGCCCACCGCCTCGAGCACGGGGAAGCCAAATGATATGTTGGGCACAAACACACCGTCCATCACATCGCAGTGGAGCCAATCGGCCTCGCTGCGGTTAATCATGTTTATCTCACTCTTGAGGTCGGCGAAGTTGGCGGCCAGAAGCGAAGGGGATATAATGGTGCTCATGTCAGTTCATGCAATAGTTGAGTGGACGGCCCGTGAGTTTCGACACACGGTAGGTGTAGGCAATCTGCCTGATCAGCATAAGCGACAATGCCGAGGGCTTGAGTTCTTCCGGAGTAAAATTTTTCATAGGCTTGATAAACGTTAAAAGTGTTTCATGAGAGTAATAACTTGTCCTTTCTATCTTCTTAACGCAAAGAACGTTGCTTTATTATCATCGAACCTAAAAAAATGTGCGCCGCCCCTCTAAATGCCCTATGAGCGACACGCTCGGGAATCCGCCAAGGTTCTACGAACCACTATATGATTGGAGTTTCTGATTTAGGGAAGACGGGCTGAATTATCGTGCAAACCGAATGCAATCAAGCTTGCTTGAATTGCTGAGGTGCAGCAGA
>JABLTL010065865.1_pt1 | contig 24208 bp, 30 predicted proteins | sample 7160151 | NCBI WGS metagenome assembly JABLTL01 (sample SAMN14651223, study PRJNA627086) | human gut metagenome | isolation source: feces | host: Homo sapiens
AAAACAAATGTTTGATATAAAATATAAATAGAAAAAAATCTTTATAAATAATTGTTGATTGGTGGAAAAAAAATAAATTTTATGATATAAAATAAAAGAAAATTTTATATTTATTGAGGTAAAATATGCATACAATGTTATTAAGTTTAAAACCAGAGATATTTGATTTAATTAGAACAGGAAAAAAGATATTTGAATATAGACATCAATTTTATTCTGAGCCTATAAATGCTTATTTATATATTAGCAAGCCGGTTCAAAAAATTGTAGGATATATTGAATTTGATAAAAGAATTAATTTAAAAGATTGGAAAGAAGAATACAAATGTAATAGTGAAGTGAGTTACAGAATTGATGATTACCTATCAAGAAATTATAAATATGCGATGCCAATAAATAAATTTAAAATGACAACAGAAATAACTTTGAAAGATTTAAGAAATGATTTAAAAAAATTTATTATTCCAGAATCTTACTATTATTTAGACAATTTTGATGAACTAGATAACTATATAAAAAACAATATAAAATTTACAGGGGAATTAATTGAAAATAATTTTGAAATCATAGATGAAGCAGATATTTGTAGAAAAAAATATTGAATGCAAACTATGATGTTGCATTAAAGAAATGAATGTGATATATTTATAATGAAAAGAGGTATGAAATGAAAGAATATAAAGTTGGAAGTTTATTTGCCGGAGTTGGAGGAATTTGTTTGGGATTCCAAAATGCAAAGACTAAAAATGCATGTTATAAATTGTTGTGGGCAAATGAAATCGATGAGTATGCTTGTGCTACTTATAGTAAAAATTTTAAACATAAATTATTACAAGGAGATATAAAATTAGTATTGCATCCTGAACTTGCTAAGAGTAGTGAAGAAAAAGAATATTATGAAAGTTTACATGAAATAATTTTAAAAGAACCTATAGATATTTTAAATGGAGGTTTTCCATGTCAAGCTTTTAGTATTGCTGGAGAACAAAAAGGATTTAACGATGAAAGAGGAAATTTATTTTTAAATATTATAGATTTAATAGAAATGTTAGGAGATAAATTTTACAAGCCTAGAGTTTTGTTTCTTGAAAATGTGAAGAACTTACAAGCACATGATAATGGTAGAACATATAAAGTTATTAAGCAAAAATTAGAAGATTGTGGATATAAAATATTCGAAAAGGTATTAAATACAATGGATTATTCTGATTTACCTCAGAATAGAGAAAGAATTTATATTATTGGCTTATCAAATGAAAAAGATATAGAATTATTTAATATTTTTGATGAAGATGTTTTATCTAATTTAAGAAAAAATAAAACTTCAGAAGAAAAAGTCAGTGAAATAAAAAAAGTAATTAATTATGATCTAACCAAAAATGATGCAGAAAAATATTATTATACAAAAACAAAATATCCAAATTATTTTGTTTCGTTAGATGAATTTGAAAAATCAAAAAAAGAAAATAGAATAAATTTGGATGAACAAGTAGATGAGATGTACCAATTTTATCAATGTCGTAGAGGTATGTATGTAAGAAAAAATAAAAGTGGTGTTTGTCCAACATTAACAGCCAATATGGGAACAGGAGGGCATAATGTTCCACTGATTAAAGTAAAAGATGGTATAAGAAAATTAACTCCAACAGAAACATTTAAATTACAGGGATTTCCGGTAGGGAATGGATATGAATTGCCACAAGAAATTAATGGAAAAAAATATCCTGAATCTCAATTATATAAACAAGCCGGTAATGCTGTTTCAGTTCCAGTCATAACAACATTGTCAGAAGAGATTTTAGAAATCTTAGATAAAAATGATAATAATTAAAATAGATATATAAAAGAGTGATTATTATATCACTCTTTTTGTATATCTATGAGACAATTGTATAATAAAAATGCAATAATTAAAATTGTAATTGCATTGAGAAAGTTTAAAAATGCAAACATACAGATTGTTTAAATTTAATAGAAAATTAGATAAAATCCTTTGTAGGAGGTAGTATATGAATAATAAACATTCAGAGAAGTATATTAGAATAGGGTTAAATATTGCATTACAAAGAAAATTAAAGAAAATGACACAGAGCCAATTAGCAGAAAAGATTGGTATTAGTAGAACACATATGAGTAATATTGAAGCTCCTAACATGGTAACGCCGGTTTCTTTAGAAGTTATTTTTGACATTTGTGATGTTCTAGATATATCTCCAGAAGTATTGTTTAAAACAAATTAATTCATATATGTAAAAAAGTATGAAAAAAGTTAAAGTAAAATTAAAAGATGGAACTACAGTAATAGGCGATGAATTTGATATGGAAGATTATAAAAAATTCCAACAAATTTTTCGTAAATGGATGAATATAAATATTGATTTAAAACAATTTGGTGGAAGAAATTTAAATGTGCCAGATGTATTTAGTGAAGCTTTATATTGTATCCTCTTTAATGCTGTTAGAACAAATGGCACAGCACATTCTTATGATGCAGTAGATAAAATTACTGGTGAGGGAATTCAAATAAAGTCAGCTTCTATAAAAAATGATTGTACGTCATTTGGACCTACTTCAACATGGGATAAGTTGATTTTTGTAGACTTAGCACCATTTGGAGAAGTAGATGGAAATATATGGTTTTACGAAATTGATTCAAGTAATATATATAATATTGTTTTAAATTATAAGAAAAATGAAACGTTTAGAGATCAACAATTACAAGGAAGAAGACCTAGATTTTCAATAAAAGATAAAATAATAAATCCTCTTAGATTAGTTCCTATAAAAAAGATTAATTTAATGGAGTAACTTTTTTATAGATGAATAGAAAAAATGATATATAGGGGGAGTTTATATGAAAGAAGTAAAATTCAATAAAGATGATATAATAGAGAGAGTTTATTTTATTACCAAACTGGTTCAAAATCAAAAAGGTACCACGATGCAAGGTGCATTAACATCAAAAAGCGATTCTATGGGTGGTATATTTGATAGGTTTATCAATACATTATCGGACTCTTTAGTTTTTGACAAGATAATTTTACCTCAAATTCAAACAGATAAAGAAGTAAGTGTAATAAGTGATTATTATTATTATAAACCTACAAAAGCAATAGCAGGAATTGCACCAGATATCTTTGGCATTAATGTAGATGGAAAGCAAATTCCTTTTACAAAATTTAATAACAAATGGGAACCAGTAGATGGAATGCCACAAATAGAGATAAAAACTTTTAAAGCAAAAGATCAAATGATTAGTTTGAGAAATCAAGATTATGATGATGAATATTTAGTATTGGTGGATTTAGATTTAAGAATTGATTATTTAGTACCGTTTTTAAATTCAAATATATTAAACGAAAAGTTAGTAGAAAAAATGCAAATGGATGATTCAGTTTTTATAGTAGAAGATAAAGATTCTAAGATAACAAAAGTAACACCAATAGATTATTCATCAGACAATATTGGTACTTTGAAATTGATTTCGATTACAAACGCTACAGATTTTATACAACAAGCTACTTTGTGTGAAGGGAATATTAGCGTACGAAGGATGAAAGAAATCAGAGCTAGAAAGGTTAAGGTTAAGTCAAATTTATTACATGATAAATTAAGTTCATACGTTAATAAAAGTCCACGTGTAAATAAATTATACGAATTTAATAAATTATGGAAAGAAAAGACTGATGTTGGAGATGATGTTGCTATATTAGATTTTTCAGCAGATAAAATAGATAAAATAGAAATATGTAAATATAATTCTAATGGCATAGTTATAACAGCATTAGAAGAAGGTTGTAGTTTTAATGGTACAACGTTAGAAATAGGTAAACAATATACTGTTTCTTTTGAAACTTTAAGTAGATCAGGAAATAATGGAAGTGAATATTTTATGCAAAAGCAATGTGCAGTTTATTTGAATGGAATAGAAAAACAACTTATAAATGAACTAGAAAATATTATAAATTTATTAGATAATTAACGAATATTGTATAATTAATACTATAAGTAAAATTATAAAAAATATAAAATTAAAAAAGAAAATAGATAGTAAGAGACAAAATATCTGATAGATGATGTTATAAATAATTTGTAAGAAATTGTAGAAGAATATGGAAACTAATAAATATGTTTTTGGGGGAAGAAAAATGTTAAAGAATATTGGAAGTATAGAAGACAAAGAAAAAGAAGAGATTATTGTTAAAATAATAAAAAAATTTAATGAAAAATATCCTACAATAAAAGGTGAAGCATATATAGGATATCCAATATATATTGACGAATATACTGATAATAAAATAAGTGTAGATTTAGCTATTATTTCAAAAATTGGAGTCTTTATATTCAACATTCTTACTAAATCTGTTACTGATTATACTAAAATTCAAGATGATATTTATGTAAAAGTTGAGAATAGATTTAGAAAACAACCATTTTTAATGAGAAAAAGAAAATTAGTTTTTGATATGATTATAATTACATATTCAAAAGAAATAATGACCAGATATGAAGAAAATCTTCTTGCCTTTACAGTAAATGATATATTAAATTTTATAGAAGAGAACAAACAAGAAAACGAATTTTCAGATGAGTTATATAATAATATTTTATCTGGGCTACAGGAAGCATATGGTATAAATCAACGAATAGAAAGAGATGGAGTGGAAAAAGGCACAAAAGCATATTTAATTAATGAAATGAACCAATTAGTTGAAAAATATGATACAAAACAAATGGAAGCTATATTGTCAGATACAAAAGGAATCCAGAGAATTAGAGGTATGGCTGGAAGTGGTAAAACAATAGTATTAGCAAGAAAGGCTGTAGAGTTACATATGGCTCATAGAGATTGGATAATAGTGGTTACATATTCAACTAGAGCACTTAGAAATCAATTAGTAAATTTAATATCAAAATTTTATGCTACGAAGAATGATGGAGCTAAATACGATAAAAATAAGATTAAGATTATGCAAGCGTGGGGCTCTGCTACTGCCCCAGGAGTGTATTATGAAATTTGTTTGAGACATGGAATAACACCATTGAACTATAATCAAGCTAGAGTAAAGTACAACAATATGGCTTTCTCTAAAGCATGTCTAGAAGTAATAAAAGAAGTTAAAGAGTTTAAAAAAATGTATGATTGCATTTTAATTGATGAAGCGCAAGATTTTGATAAAAATTTTATGAATTTATGTTTGAATGTATTAGGAGAAGATAAGAGATTAGTATATGCTTATGATGAATTACAAAAATTAAATGAAGAAACTATGCCATTGCCTAAAGAGATTTTTGGGCAAGATATAAGTAATGATACACCTTTAACAGTTTGCTACAGAAATCAGGCAAATACTATAGTAACAGCACATGCAATAGGAATGGGGTTGTATAGAAAAAAGGATGGATTAATTCAAATTCCTGGTTCAAGTGATGTATGGGAAACTATAGGATATACTTCTGATAAAAAAATAGTTGAAGGTGAAAGCATAGAATTATATAGAACAAAGGAAACAAGTCCAGAATTATTAAAATGTAATCCTGAAGAAATTATTGATTTTCATAAATATGATGATTTTTATAGCCAAGCTGAATCTCTTTTACAAATGATAAAAGAAAACATCGGAAAAGATCAATTGATACCAAGTGATATTATGATTATAGATATGGATACAATTGGAGTAAGTGATAATAAGAATAAAGTTACTACATTATTAAAAAAAGATGAATATAAAGATATAGCTATTCATTTAGCTGGAACTGTCAGTCCAGAAGATTTTTTTAGAAAAGACTCAATTGTGTATTCTACTATCTTTAGAGCTAAAGGAAATGAAGCATACATGGTTTATATTATTAATGCTCAAAGATGTGCAAATTCTTTGGCACCTAGAAGCGATAGAAATGCACTATTTACAGCCATTACAAGAAGTAAAGGCTGGGTTAGAGTATTAGGTTATGGCGAAGAAATGCAAGTATTATGTGACGAGTTTAATGAAATAAAAACACATAATTTTAAACTTTATTTTGAACATTATCCAACTAAGGAAGAACAAAAACAATTAATTCTAAACAATCAAGATTTAGATGAAGGAGCTATGAGTTCGCTAAATAATACAAGAAATTTAATTAATAAATTAAAAGCAGATGGAAAAGTTACAGATATTCAAATTATAAAAGAATTATTTGGAATATCTTCAAAGGATGAAATAATAAAACTACTTGAAAATGGAGATGAAAAAAATGGCTGAAAAACAAATTTTTAAAGTAGTAATGAAAGATATTCAGAATATAAAAAAAATATTATATGAAAAAGAATTAATTTTAGAAGAAAAAGGAGAATCTGTAAAAGAAATTGCTAAAAATAGCTACAACATTACATGGAATGAAAAAAGTCCTAAAAGTAATATCATTTATGACAACAATATAGGAATTGACTTTATAATGAGGGAATTATTAGTAAATCGACAATATTCCATTTTACTTTATGATAGAAGCATAATACAGTTTGAATTCATAATTAATAATAATGAAATTACTAAGCAGAGAATGTTATTTATAAAAAAACATAATAAGATATTGGATAAAAACCAGATAATATCCATATCTTCAGAACAAGATACAGATTTTTTTGATTACTTTTTTGAAAAACCTGGAATACCTACTATGATAAGAATAGATTACGATAAAGAAAATTCGAAAGATTGTGTACATCCTACTTCACATTTAACTATTTCAAATAATGAAACATGTAGAATACCAATTAAGAGCTTAATGTCTTGTACAAAATTTGTATTAATGATTTTAAATAACTTTTATAATATAGAAGTAGAATCCAAATATGATAATATTACTTATATTGAAGAGACAATAACGCAAAAAGAAAAAAATATGGTTCATTTAAATTGGAATTAAAAGAATAGTATAATTATAAAACGGAGATTTTAATAAATATAATATAATGTGTTAATATGTTTCTTACAATTTGAAAAAAGCACTTAAAAATCCAAAGTTTTCTCAAAATTTTGAAAAAACTTTGGATTAATTTTAACTATTTATCAATACAACCAATAATTAACTCAATACTATCACAAAATCCATTCCTATAATACTTCTCATTCCAATAAAAAATATAATCCATAAAATTCTCGTCTAATTTACTTAATTGTTTCTGTACATACTTTTTATTCTCCTTAGGAACATTCCTTAAAATATTTGCAGAAATCTCATCAAAATAAACAAAATGCTTTCTATCTTCATCGCACGTTAGTGATGCTAAGTCATCCTCTCTAAACATTAGCCACTCTTTCAAAATATCCTCATTAACTTCTCTAAAATTATTCATAAATAAAAACCTCCATAAAAATTAAAATTTTAATAGCAAAAAAATGTTTTTCAAAAATTCAACAAATACTAATTCTAGATACGAACACATGTACATTATGAATTGGGAAAAAATTGGGTAATAAACCCTCAAAAAATGCCCTAAAAATGCACAAATGTTCTTAAAACCAAAATCAATAAATGTACTGAAATACCAACAAAAACTCCAATTTTCACAAAGACTCAAAAAGCCTTGAGCCGTCGCTCATAACCCGAAGGTCGTAAGTTCGAGTCTTACCCCCGCAACCAGATTTATCAAGGGATTAAAAGTTCCTTGATTTTTTTATTTTTGAGAAAAACGGCGGAAAAACGGCGGAAATCTTGGAGGTATATTAGCAAAATTTAAAAAGCGTGATATAATATATAGCGAAAGAGGTAGAATTATGGATAAAGAAAGTTTGCAAAATGAAATAGAAAACTATATACACTATTATTATGGTATAAAAAAATGGTTTGATATATATAAATACATAAAAGAAAATTCTGAAATATATTCGAAAGAAACTCAACAAATAGCATTTTTCTTGAAGCCTATTTTAATTAGCTTGTTGAACAGTACATTGCTAGATATGTCTAAAATATTGGATTCTAGAAATGATAAAAATGTGATCAAATTGATAGAAAGATGTATTGCAAATTTAAAACTGTTTTGTAATGATCCTAATGATATAAAGGAAAAAAATGAAAAATTAAAATTGTTTAAAGAAATAAAAAAAGAATTAAAAGGAAACAATGAAGTTATAGAAAAATTAAATACATATAGAGATGTTTATTTAGCTCATACAGACAAAGATTATTTTATGGATGCAAAAAAGTTATTTGAAGAATATAAAACAACATATGAAGATATTGAAAGAGTTTTGAAATTAATTGTGGAGTCATTAAATAAGTTATTATATTCTTTGTGTGAAACAACATATGCATTTAATGATGATTATAAGAGAGAATATAAATACATTTTAGAATGCATTAAAGAGCACAGAGAAAATCAATCAAGGAAATATAGAAAGCAGGAATAACTATGTTAGAAATAAATAAGATAAGTATTGATAGTACAAACTTTTTTGAAGTAGAAGGAACATTAGATATAAAAAATAAAAATGTGATAATTGATATTTCATTTGAACAGTTAAATAAAATTTTTGGAATAGATGTGAAAGAACTATTATTTGGAAGTGATAAAGTAATAGATAAAACAAAAAATATATATGTATTAGATAAGTCAGGAAAGAAGTATTCATGTATAGGATGTATATTTTCATATAACGCAAAGGAAAGGATTGTTTTATCATCCGTAGCAATAGATTTGATATTAGAAAATACTTTTTCTGATAGTATAGATATGATGACAAAAAGAATAACATTTAAAACATACTATTTAGGTCATTCTATTCATTCTGCATACATAAAAGGATATGATTTTAAGTATAACTCTAATAATAAGGTAATTATAAACAAGTATACAGATGAAAATATTCATATAGATATTACAGTAGAAAACAAAAGAATGACAAATTATTTTAGGATGTCTGAAATAGTATACAGTATAATAGAGTTTATTAAACTAATATTCGGGGATATTCCATATATAGATGAAATCATTATAGAAACTGATGGAGAAGTTATAAAACCACATTTTACAATAGTTGATAAATACATGACAAAGAATAAAAAAAGAAATGGAAAAGAAATAGTAGGGTGTATTACGCCAGAAGTTTTAAATAGGAAAACTTTAAAAGCATTTCAGAAGTTTAGAAAAGATACCAAAATTATTTATGACTTATTTATGATAAATACTAATGAAAATGGATATAAAGAGATGCAAAATTGTAATTTGGTTCAGATAATGGAAGGTTTTTATAATACTCTAATTAAACCAGATGAGAAGTTAAGGAACATTATAGAATACTATTTTAGCAATAAAACATCTAGAAAACTATTAACCAAAAGAGATAAGAGGCGTATAAAGACTAAAGAAAACACACAAATTTTTATTTATAAGGCTGTAAATCATAGACATTATTTATCACACTTAAATGTTACAGAAAACAAGAATGTATTTTATAAATTGGAAAACATATATGCTTATTGGAAAATATCTATGTGTATAAGAATTTTTATTTTAGAATACTTAAAAATTAATTATGATAAAAAAAGAATTCCTATGTATACAAAGGAAATTGAAGATTGGGCAAGAAAGAATAAATTAAGATTTAGTTTAAAGATTAATAGTAAAAAATAGACGGGATCAGAATATTGAATCTTGTCTTTCTTATTGTACTTTTTCAAAAATATTATTCATAGAATTTGCAACCTGTTTAAATTTATCTTTAAAGAAATGTGAATAATAAGTATCAGTAACGTGAACACTTGAATGACCAACTTTTCTACAAATTATTTGTGCTTGAAAACCTCTTTCAATTATATGTGAAATACCTGTATGTCTAAGACCATGAAAAGTAATATATTTTAAATTATACTTTTTAACAATCTTCTTTAGTATTTTACTTGGTGTATCAGGATGAATATTTCCACCAAAATTTGTTGTGAAAACTCTATTAGTTTTAACCCATTTAGAACCAAGTTTTAATTGATTTTCAAGCTGTTCTTTCTTGTATCTTTTTAGAAGATCAATAGTATAAGTATTAATAAAATTAATTCTATCATTATTAACAGACTTTGTTTCTTTTTCATATATACGTTTATCAATATATTGAGTAGATTTATTAATAACAACTTTTCTAGTTTCTAAATCGATATCATTCCAGGTAAGACCAGTAAGCTCACCACGTCTACAAGATAGGTCAAGGGCAAGAACAATAATTGCTTGATATTTTAAAGGTTCATTAGAAAGACATTCAAGAAGTTTTGCAGTTTCTTCGGTTGAATAACAACTAATATTTGCTCTAGCTCTTTTAGGTTTTTCAATTTTTACATTAGGATTGTTTGAAATATATTCCCATTTAACAGCAACCTGCAACATATTATTTATTAATAAATAGTAAGATTGAATTGTAGTAGAGCTATAATGCTTTCCTCTTTTATTTATATGTTTGTCTCTTAAATAGTTATAAAATTTATCAAGAATTTTAGCATTTAAATTTTTTAATTTAATATAGCCAATATGTTCATTAATTATTTTTACTCTATCACTATATGTTTTTGGAGATAATATAGGTTTTGATAGGCCAAATATTCTTCACTAAACATTTCTAAATTAATGTTTTGCCTTTCTGGAAAGTTTCCAGTTTTAAATTCTATTTTTAATTTTGCTTCTCTAAGAAGCGCGTCTTTTTTTCCGCCATAATAAGTTTCAAAGTGTCTTTTTCTTGTTCCATCAGCTCTGTAAGCTATTGGAATTTCAATTTGATAAACTTGATTTCTTTTTATTTCTCGTACACTCATTTTTTGTTTCCTTCCTTTTTCAATAATTTTTGATATTCAGAAGGAATAGTTAAATTATTTTCTACACTATAAAATTCATGTAATTCATTTTTTTAATACTTCTGTTATTTCAAATAAGCAGTAATTAATAGTTCTAGAAGTTTCTTCTTGATATGCTGCACCTATTGCTTGGATAAAGATTATAATTTCTTCAAATTTCTTTACATTGTTTGATTCTGTTTTATAGTTTTTAATAAATTTTCTTAGCTTATCTATTTCAATATTCATGTCTTCATAGCCATGATCTTTAAGAGTTGAAAATATAGAAAGCTTAACAGCATCCTTAAATTTTTCTGCTTTATTTTCTAAAACAGAAAGTATATATTTCAATGAATTTTTATCATTTAATAGATTAGAAATATTTTTTTGAAAATTATTAAGTGCAGTAAAGTATTGTAGTATTTCCTGTATTTCATTTAAAGATTGATATTCTTTAATTAGCACAAGATATTCTTGAACATCAGACTTTTCAATCCGTTCATTAAATATTACAGGAGTTTCATCATCAGGTACTAAATATTCAACTAATTCTCTAATATGTCTATTTCTATATTGAAGATTTATTATTTTATCTAATGCCTTATCAGAAAGTTTTAACTCCTTGCCAATAGAAACAGTATCGGTTGTCCTATTATTACAATCTTCATCAAGTAAATATTCATAAGTAACACCATAGAAGTCTTTTAGCATTTTTAATTGAACTGTACTTGGAATTCTATCTAAGGAATCATTCTCATAATTTCTTATTGATTGAATGCCAATTCCAAGTTCATCAGCCAATGCTTGTTGAGTCAATCCTTTTTCTTCTCTTAATTCTCTTAACTTCTGAGATAATTTCATATCATACTCCTTCTGTGTTTATTTGATATTGAAAACAGAAAAATATACATTTTTGTATGTATCTATTGACCAGAACATATATTTGTGTTTTGATATCGTTATCAACACGATAATGTTCATCACAATCACACTATACATAAATGTGTTGCAAATGTTAAGATGAAAATAAAGATTGGAGGTGAAAAGATGGATAATGATGAAGAATTAGACAACATTGCAGCTGAATTAAGAAGAGAAAAGGCTAAGCTATGGAGAAAAAACAACAAGGAAAAGGTAAAAGAAATACACAAAAGATACTGGCGTAAAAAAGCTAAAGAAGAGCTAGAAAAAAGAAAAAATCAAAAGAAAGAAGGTGAATAATATGGAAGAAGTATTTAATGTAAAAGAGGTAGCAGATTATTTACACTGTAGTCAATATATAATTAGAAAGCTACTAAAGAATAATCAAATTCCAAGTTTTAGAGTTGCATATAGAGTATTCTTCAAAAAAAGCCTGATTGATTTATGGATTAATAATCAATGTTTTAGAAGTTGCGAGGTGATGAAGAATGAATGAAAACGAAAAAAGAGAAAAACGAATGTATTTCATAAGCAATTCCGAATACATTTATTTTCCTCCTACAGTCCGTTCAAAGACTTATACATATTATACGATAAAAAGTAAAATAAATCAATTAAAATTTGATAATTGTAGGCAAATGAAGGTGATCTAATGGCAAAATCAAAGAAATTAAAACCGCCTACTAATTATGAATTTGAAAGTGCAAAAGATATGACTTTACTAAAATATGTAGAGATATGCAAAGATCAAAAGCATGGAATGACTTAAATTTAAGACAACAAGGATTATATCTTCATTTAAAAGCAAAATTTACAGTTAATACAAAAACATTAGAAAACAATGCAAATAACATATCTATTCCAACAAGTGAAGCAAAAACATTATATGGTAATTTAGATACTTTTAGAAAGGATTTAGATACTCTTATAGAATATGGATTTATAAAACAAATGGTTAGTGGAGTACCAACAATGTCTGCGAGTATTTATGGCTTTTCATATAGATGGAAGGATTATGGAACAGATAGATTTTTTATTCCAAATGAAGATAGAAGATATAAAAGGGAGCAAAAAGAAAACAAATAAAATTTTATAAATAGATGGTAATAATATAAAGGATGCACACTTTTGTACATATTAAATGATAAAAATATAAAACATATAAAAAGAGAAGAAAGTGTAGTGATTTCAAACGATAGAAGGAATTTTGTGGTTGTACGATTTTGTGTATATATAAAATAAAAAACAAGTTCTAATATGCACAATTTTGTATATATGATATGTACGATTTTGTATACGATAAAAATCATCCCACCGAGGGTGAATGCAATAAAAATAAAACGAAATCACCACCCACAGCCCACCTACATTCACACCAAATTATATTTTTACGTGAGTTTTTTGGAAAAATTAAAATAATCCTAGAAAGAGGAGGAAAAGAAAATGATAAAAGAAATAATACCAAGCACAAAGTATAAAGTAGAAATGAATTTAATAAGTAGAAAGGAAAGAGAGAGAATGTATTTTATGAAATTAGAAGAAAGTAATAATAGAAAATTTGAAGAGAGGAAAAACAGAAGGGAGAAGATGCATAGAATAATGAAGCAACCCCAAGGCAATAAATATATAGAACTATATTATGGATTGTGTAGATATGTAATTAAACATGGAAATAAAATAAACTATAAAAAAGAAAAATTCATAAATGACTTTTACAATGATAATAAGAAATCATTACAAGATATGAAAATATGTGAAATAATAGAAGGATTAAAAATGGTAAATCTTATAGAACTAATAACGATTAATGAAGGCAGTATAACACTAAATGATTATAAAGCATTACTCCAATTACAAGAAATGAGAAAGTTAAAACAACAATGTGCTAGTAGATAAACTACTGGCTTTTTTTATTTAAAATGGTAATAAATTAAAAATATTTTGCAAATATTTGACAAATATTGTCAAAAATGGTATTATTATAACGAGGAGAATGGAAAAAATGGATAATAAAAAAGATAATTTTAAAAGAATTGCAGAAAAAAGAACCAATAAAATAATTGAATCAATTTCCAAACTTCAAAACTTAACTAATACATCTTTTTATGAATACACGGAAGAACAAATGGAAGCTATATTTAAAGCTATACAGAAAGAATTAGATAATCAAAAGAAAATATTTGAGGATGATAAAAAGAAGGAAAAGAAGAGATTTGAATTATGATAAGTGATTTATTTTTTGGTGGAAAGTTAAAGGATGAAGAAAATTTAATATTATATGAAGAAGAATTTGTTTTATTTTATATCTGGATGCAATTAGGAGAAAACAGATCCTTTAAAAAAGAAGAAATTGAGTCTATATTAGAAAAATTCTATGGTAGAGAAAATATTAAAAACAATGGAATATTGAAATTTTGCGAAAGTAAATTTATTCAGCAAGATAAAGAGTTTTATATAAGATTAGACGATAATGTTAGAGAAGATTATGATAATGCACGTTTATTTTTTGATGAAATAAATGAAGTAGATAGTATAGATAAAAACAAATTATATAATGAAATAGAAAAGGAAGTTTCTAATACTGATATTAAATTTGCAGACAGGTTAAAAAAGTGTTTAATATATTACTGCTTGGATTCTAATAAAAGCAATGAAAGTAAATTAGCTCTAACATACAGATTTTTACAACTACTTAAGAAATACTACGAATGGTATAGAATTGTTGACAATAAACTTGAAAAAATACCAGAATTATTTAATGCAATAGAAGTTACAGAATTAGAATTATCAGAAAATCAGTTGAGCTTATTAATTTTTAATAATATCTTTACATTAAAGAATCTAAAAAACATGCCAGTTAATTCTTTGATTTGCATCTTTTGTACAGACATAGAAGAATTCATTAATGAAATAGGAAAATATACATATTCAAAAAAGGAAATATTATTAAATTTAAAAGAAGGATTTAACAGCATTGTAAAAGATGAATGGGCAAAAGTTCTTGATATGAGATTTGCGTTCAACAATTACAAGAGAAGAACATTAGCTGAAATTGGTAATGAATTAAACCTAACGAGAGAAAGAATAAGGCAAATAGAAAAAAATGCAGTAAATAAGCTTATAGAGAGTAATAAAAAAATAGAAAAGATATTATATTGCTTTTATAGAGATATCAATTTTGAAAATAACAATTATATAACTATAGAAGAGTTTATTTCATATATTGGTGATGAACAATTAGCAAAATATTTGGTTATTATTATGTGTTCTGATCAGGTCAATATTAGGTATGATGAAACCTATGGAATTATATATAACAAAAAAGAAGCTTCGATAGAAGATATAATAAATGAGCAAAGAGATGAAATACCAGATATTATTCCTGTTAAAGATGTAGAAGAACTTAATAAAATAAAAAAGATTATTATTGACAATGAATATCGAGTTTATCAAGAAAAAATATTCGTAAAGAAATCAATAAATATAAGTGCAATATATATGAATGAGATAAAAGAAAACTTTGTTAGTGGGTATGACATTGGAAGTGATAATGATTATAACAGGCTTTTAAATATTGTAAGAGAGAAGTATGGAAATATAGAGATGCCATCAAAGCGCTCTGTACAAGCTATGATAGATAGATATGATTTTATTCAAATAGATAGAGGAAAGTATTTACATAGAGAATTTGCATCAAATTTACCTGAAAAATTAACAGATGAAATATTAGATTACATTATAAGTAATTCACCTATAGTTGCGTATAATACTATTTTTGAAATATATAAAAATGACTTAGAAAAAAATGGTATAAAAAATAGATTTTATTTAAAAGGTGTGCTTGATGAAAAAATACCAGAGGAATTTAATACAGGAAGAGATTTTATTAATACTAATTCGGATAATAGTGGGTCATTGTATGATATAATGCCTCAAATTTTTAGAGCTTTTGATGCTGAATTTACAATGGATGATATTAAAGAAAAAATGCCAGGTTTAAACGATTATAATTACGAAAATTATATTAGAGCTGAGGAAGAACATGGCTTAATTAGGATAGCAAATAGAACATACATTTATATAGATAAATTAGAAATAAATGAAGAAATAAAGAATGAGTTGAAGGAATATATCGATAATTTATTTAAAGCATTAGATTCTAAAATATTAACTGCACAGAAGATATATGCTAGTTTAGCAATAAAGAACAAGGAACTATTAGGTAAATTACATATAACATCTAGATTTGGTGATTTTGAATTATACTATATAATTAAGTATTTATATAAGAATGAATATTATTTTAGTAGACCTATAATAAGTATAGAAGAAAATTTCAATACATCAGCATATGTATTGGCTCAGGAGTATGTAAAAAGATTAGAAAGATTTAATTATGGTGATGTAAAGAGTTATTTATATAAAATGAACTTAGGAATAATATATAGTTATTTAAATTTCATGGAAGATATGAGTGAAAATTATGTGCAATTTAATAAAGATAGCATGATTAAAAAAGAAAATTTAAATATTAGTGAAGAACAATTAAGTAAGATACATGAATTTATAACAATTGCAATTACTGAAAAAGGATTACAAACTAATAATTTCGATGGATATTTTATGCTTCCTAAATTAGAAAAAACATGGAACAAATATTTATTTGTAGGAATAATAAGAAGTTACTTTAAAGAAGAATTTGAAATAGAAAATACAACTAATTATTATGATACAACAGATTTTATTATAAGGAGGATTAAGTAATGGAACTAAAAGAAAATTGGAGATTTGCAGGAAATAATTACACAGCAGAAAATGGTTTAGATACAGCAGATATGGAAACCTTAAAAAAAGATCCAATAGCATCTTTAGCAAGAGAAGCGTGTCAAAACTCAATTGATGCAAAAAAAAAAGGAGAAAAAAAGGTTAGGGTAGAATTTAAAACTTTTGAAATCCAAAGAAACAGTATTCCAGGATATGATAAGTTAAGAGGAGAAATAGAAAATTGTAAAAATTACAAAGAAAAGCAAGGAAATAAAAAGGATTATGAACAATTATCTCAAATGTTGAAAGCTATAAGCAAAGATACTATTTCATGCTTAAGAATAAGTGATTTTAATACAACGGGGTTATTTGGAGATAAATTCTATCTTTTAACTAAGGGAAGCGGTATAACTGATAAGACTGGAAATACTGGAGGCTCAAAGGGTATAGGAAAATTTGCTTCATTTGTTGCAAGTTCATTTAATACAGTTTTTTATTCTACATATACTCAAGATGGAGAAAAGAAATATTTAGGAATATCTAAATTATGTTCGGCACCAATGATAGATACTGATGAAAAAACAATAGGAACAGGATACTATGGAATTAGTGGAAAGAATGAATCTATTAGTGAAGAATTAAGCCTTGAAGATGGATACATAAGAGATACTTCAGGAACAGATATATATATATTAGGATTTAAGGGTGAAGATACCTGGAAACAACAAATTTTATCAATGATATTAGATAGTTTTATTGTAGCAGTTTATAAAGAAGAATTGGAAATAGTGGTTGATGATATTAAAGTTGATAAAAACAATCTTCACGAAATTGTTTATAATGATAATTTAATAACAAAGAACTTAAGGAAAAGCATTATTTCACAATATATATTAATTAGCGAGGCAGAAGGCGTTTATTCAAAAGAATTTGATATTCTAAGTTATGGAAAAGTTAGAGTATTAGTAAAAGGATTTGGAAGAGAAGATGCAGATTTAGCAACTAATAATTGTATAATGATAAGATATCCATATATGAAAATAAAATCATTCCCTGGAATATCAAATATTACATGTTCTGCAATGTGTATTATAGAAGAAAATAATTTGAATGGTGTTCTAAAAGATGTAGAAAATCCGCAGCACACAGATTGGGAGCCTAAAAGAAAAGATGATGAAGCGTTACGAACAGAAATAAAAAACATTATTTCTCAATTAAGAAATCAAATTGTTGAGTTTGTAATAGAAGTTTTATCTTCAAGTGAAATAGAAAAACTTGATATAGAAGGTGCAGGAGATTTTTTACCAGAAGGTAATTCTGCTGATAGTGATTCTATAGGTGGAGAACAAGAAGATGTGGTAGTGAAAGATACTCCTATTATCATAAAGAAAATTCAGAATAAGAAATATGCTAAAAATCCTGTTATTGAAACTAATACATTGGAAGGAACTATACCTGATATAGGAGATCATGAACCAGATGGTGATGATTCTCCAAACCCAGAAGTTAATAACAATGAAAATCATGGAGAACCACATGATACAGATGAGGATACAGGAAGTAATGATGATGGAGATAAGGACATATTAAGAAGAGTACCATTAACAGATATGAGAAAAGTTTTCTTTGTATCGAATAAAGAAAATGGAGAATATGTAGTAATTATTGATTCTATATATGAAGAAAATGACTGTGAATTAGAAGTAAAATATTTTGATGATGCTGGAAATCAATATGACGCAGATATTATAGAATGTTTAGTTAATGAAAAAGAAACAGAAATAGAAGATGGTAAAGCAGTTAGATTTAAAATAGAACATGGAAAGACAAAAGCAATTGTTAAAACAAATTTAAGAGATTATTATAGATGTGAGGTGAAATTATATGCAAATAGGTAATAAACTGTTTCCTTATCCTACAATTAATAACATAGGATTAAGGAGTTGTTTTAAAGATACAACATATTCATTTAAGTGTAATGATTATAATGACGGACAAAGCTATGTATTAGAAAATGCGTGTGTGGAAATAAATAATGATAATATCAAGAAATTAATGAATGAGGGATATTTAGGAGTAGGCTTAATCATAGAATGCTCTGCAACAGTATATAGAAAAATGTTTGAAATATCAATTGAGCCTAATACAATAAAAATTCCAATTGGTGATTTAAGAGATAAGGTTGAAGTTTCTTGCTATATTTATGCAAAAAGAGATATAAATGATTTTTATGACAATGACTTTTTAGAAGATTATAGTGGTTATAGTTTTAAATTAGACAAAAATGATATTGTTGCTATAGATGATGGATATACAACAATTATCGATTTTGATGAAAGTATTGATAAAAAAGTTGCTTCTATTTTCCAAGTTATAAGAGATAAATCTGCTAGTGGCATGATAATCGAAAAGAAATCAAAGAAAATAGTAATAAGTTTACCAGATCAAGAATTTAGCAATTATGACATATTAAGAAAAAATGATAATTTTCAAAATATTATTTTCTCTATGATTGCTATTCCTGCACTTACATATTGTTTGAAAGATTTGCAGGACAAGCTAAAAACTGATGAATATGATATGGATTCTATAGAAATGGATTATCATTGGTTTATTTCTGTGAAAAATGCATATAAAAAACAATTTAAAGTTGAATTTACAGAAGAAATATTTAAAAATATTGATGTATCGATTTTAGCTCAAAAACTATTAAATGATGGAGATTTAAATGGAATAAAAGACTTATTTGAAATAGCCATCAAAAAAAGATTAAATGTGGAGGAAGAAGATGAATAAAATTAATATATGTTATATTACAGAAGACGCACTGGAAACCCTTTATAAAAATAGTGAAGAAGTTGCCAACTATTTAATTAAAGAAAAAGATGATTCTAATTGGCTAAAATTAATATATAATGGTGAATTGTTTGAAGAGAAAAAATACAAAATTGATGATATAGAGTTATTAGTAGATGACAATTATGAAAATGTTGATTTTAAAAATTCAATAATGATATATGAAGCATTAAAAGAATTACCAAGATATGTTTTAACAGATGAAAGATTTTGGTGTTGGTTTAACTTTACTATTGGATATAGAGCTGCACTTCAGGCCATGAAAATTAATTCGAAAACAACATTTGAAGACCATTGGTTGTTTAAACAAGGAAAAAGAAGAGGTTTGTTTTTCAATGTTTTAGCAAGATGTTATTTGAGAGTGGAATTATCTATTGACGAAAAAAATGAAGATAAATATCATTTAACTAAATTTGTAATTGAAAATCCAGAACGTTTTAGAACACTAAGCTGGAGGTCAAATTCAAGTGAAAAAACAATTGTTGTTGGAGCATTGAAAGCTGAAAAAGACATTGTAGAGAAATACAAAGATATAATTGATGTAGATAAAATAAAATACAATGATGGTAAAGGAACAATTTATTCAGAAGTAACCAAAAAATTATCCCTATATGGAAGTGTAAGACTTATAGATGCAGCATCAGAAGAAGATATATATAATTTTGTTTATGAAGCAATGGATGAAATGGTTCAAAAAGAATTAAATAATTAAAAAAATGAAGTCAGATTAGTAATTTTTATATTACAGGATTTGGCTTCTTTTATTTGCGTTTGAGATTAAAACAAATTATAAAACAAAATAGATTTTAAATAGTATAAAATTAAGCCTAAAAAATTTAAAAGCCTTAAAACGATTGTCAGGGAAATTTTAAAAATATAGGGGATTTTATAGAAATAATTTAGAATTTATGATATAAGATATATAGAAAAAATGAATAATCTAAGATCATGTATTTTATTGAAAAAAATTAGAAAAACAAACAAAAGTTCTATAAACTATTGATTATTTTTTTATCTTATGATATTATGATTTTGACTTTGAAAGGAGGTTTAAAATGGCTGCCAAAAAGAAGAATAAATTAGTTGCACCTGTTGTAAAATGGGTTGGTGGAAAAAGACAATTATTGCCAGAAATTAAGAAATATGCGCCAAAAAAATTTAATACATATTTTGAACCATTTGTTGGCGGTGGAGCAGTTTTATTTGAACTTCAACCAAATCAAGCTATCGTGAACGATATTAATAAAGAATTAATAAATGTTTATAGTGTTATACAAAACAACGTTGATGAATTAATTGAAACACTATCGAATCCAAACGAATATTCTAATACTTCAGAATGTTATTATAAGGTAAGAGAATTAGATAGAGAACCAAAAAAATATAATAAATTAACTGGCATAGAAAGAGCTGCAAGAATTTTATATTTAAATAAAACTTGTTATAATGGATTATATAGAGTTAACAGTATGGGTGAGTTTAATTCTCCATTTGGAAGCTATAAAAATCCTAATATAGTAAATGAAGTAACACTAAAAGCAGTAAGTAATTATTTTAATGAATCAAATATTAAGTTTTTGAATGGAGATTTTGAGAAGGTTTTAAAAAATGCAAAAAAAGGAGATTTTGTATATTTTGATCCACCATATGCACCAATATCAAAAACATCAAATTTTACAGGATATAATGAAAATGGCTTTGGTGAAACTGAACAAATAAGATTAAAAGATTTATGTGATTCACTTAATAAGAAAGGTGTTAAATTCTTATTGTCTAATTCTGATTGTGAGTTTATTAGAGATTTATATAAAGATTATAATATTGCAACAATAAAAGCAAAAAGGGCAATTAATAGTAACGGAAATAATAGAGGAGCTATAAGTGAGGTGTTAATAAGAAACTATGAGTAGATGTGCAACGAACAAGGAAGCTTGGCAATTATTGTTTGAAAAATATAATATTCTTGATGAAATAAATAGAAATGGATGTTTTAAGATTACTGCAAAGCAAATAAATGAATATAGAGAAGCAAGACTTATGACTAAATTTGATAATAGTGCTAATTTACCAGAATTGTTTAAAGATAATAACTTGGCAATTTTACCTATTACAAGTAACAGCTATATGATTGCAAAATTTCAAACTTACCAAGAATTTGAAAAAACAGAAGATGAAGAAGTAATAAAAATTAATTTCCCAGAGTATATTCAAAGTTTAGACTATAATAATATTACAAGTGAAGCTCTAGCTATTAATTGTGCTTATATTACTCAAATCTTGGAAAATTTTCTTGATGAAGAAGACCTTGTTCCAACTATAAGCGGAAAAATGGGATCTGGAAATTTTGAGTTTAAAATAAATAAAAATGAAAGCGAAAATGAATATATTAATGTAGCTGTTCAAAATTCAAGAATTGAAATAGATGGTGGATTTGAAGGTGTAAATAGTTTGGCATTAATAGAAGCAAAAAACGTAATCTCAGATGATTTTATGGTTAGACAATTATATTATCCTTATAGACTTTGGAAGAGTAAAATCAATAAACCAGTTCGTCCAATATACATGGTATACTCAAATGGAATATTTAATGTATATGAGTATAAATTTGAAAATGATGATGATTATAGTTCTATTAAATTTGTAAAGAGTAAAAAATATAGCATTGAAGACACAGAGATTGAAATTGCTGATATTGAAAATATTTTTAACGGGATTAAAGATTTTGAAAAAGAACCAGAAATAGCTTTTCCACAAGCAGATTCTTTTGAAAGAGTTATAAACCTTTGTGAATTATTATCAGATGAGCCAAAAACAAAAAATGATATAACCGAAAATTATGCTTTTGATGAAAGACAAACGAATTATTATACTGATGCAGGAAGATATTTAGGCCTAATAAATAAAGAAAGAATAGACGGAAATATAATATTTGATTTGACAGATATAGGAAGAAAAATTTTAAGTTTAAGATATAAGCAAAGACAATTAGAATATGCAAAACTAATATTAAATCATAAAGTTTTTTATGAATATTTAAAATTGTATTTTGAAAGAGCAGAGAAACCTTTATCTATTGATACAATTGAGATTATGAAACATTGTGATTTGTATAAAATAGAAAGTGAAAGTACTTATAAAAGGAGAGCATCAACTGTAAGAGGATGGATTGAATGGATCCTAGAACTAACTCGAATGTAAAATTATTGAAATTTATGACAATTTATTATATGTTTTATTGCAAGAATAGAACCCCCCAGGGAAAACTAATTCCTTGGGGGATTTTGTTGTTTAATAAATTGAATTAATGCTTCTTTGATTCCACAGGTTGGACATATATTGGTTTTATTATCTACTCTAGAAATAGCAGAATGCTGAATATATCTTTGATGACATTTAGGACATATCTTATATTGATTCATATAATCACCTAAGACAGCCCGAGATTAATTCTACAGCATCGCAGAAACCATTTCTATAATACTTCTCAAACCAATAATGCATATACTCCATAATATTATCATCTAGCTTTTCTAATTGAGATTTTACATATTCAATATTATTACCAGAAACATTATTTAAAATATCTTCTGAGATTTCTTCAAAATAAATAAAATGCTCTTTATCTTCTTTACAAGTAAGAGAACCAAGTTCTTCTTCTCTAAAATCCAACCATTCTTTTAGAATATCATCGCCAACTTTTCTATAACTTCCCATAAGCTACCTACTTAAAAATTGTTGTTATTAATTACTTAAAATCTCTAAAAGTCAAGTATTTCTAATAAAAATATGATATAATATGTATAAAAAAAGAAAGGGATAATAATTATGAATGAAAACAAAAAAGGATATTGGATATATAGTATTGTAGCAATTATAATAGGAATGTCATTATTTGCTTTTTTGGGATATTTAATCTATGATTTAATACTAAAATTGGCAGATAAAGATTTTTCTAACAATACTGTAATTCAAGCATTAATAACTTTAATAATTACAGTGTTTATTGGAGGATATTTTTCAAAGTGGCTTGAATATAAGAATTCTAAAAAGACTAAATTGTATGAAACAAGAATTGATATTTCATTAAGATTAATTGATTTAGCAAGTGAGTATTATAGAAATAGAAGCAATGAGATAAAGAGTATGCTAATATTTGAGTCTGCAAAAGTTAAATTATTTTTTGAAGATGAAACATTAAAAAGAATGAACAATTTTATTGAATCAGATGATAAAAATATAATAGACAACTATAATGCTTTAATTGATAACTTAAGAGTAAAAATAAAATAAAAAATTTAAGCAGGTAATTTATCTGCTTTTTTTCTTGTCAACTAAATGTATACATGATCTTTCAAAATTGTATTCGGTTGGCTATCATCTGGTATACCATTGGTCGACCAGGAAGAATAGAAAGAATATTTCCGTCAACGATCCGTCGACGTGCCGTATACGGAATGTATACATCTAGAAGTGATTTTGGTATACCAAATGACAACCATTGGTCAACCAAAAAAAGCGGAAAAAGTTTTCATACATACCATGAAAGTACCAATATATTCCATAAAAATAAACGGCGGAAAAGCGGCGAAAATCTTAAAAGCGAACAATATATCGCAATATTTCACGATATTTTAGAATAAGTTAAAACAAAGATACCCTTAGAGCTGTAACACTTTACAACATTTTGAAGATTTTTGAAATATCTCTAAATATTGGCCTATTCGCGCTCATAACTCTAAGGCGAGTTTGAAATAATTTTGCTTTACAATTTTGATTTGATTGTTACAGCTTGAGTGGTTGTGGCGATTTTTTGCTGCCTTCAAATTGGTTGCTATAATGATTAAAAATAGCACTATTATGTCAAATT
>JABLTL010077688.1_pt1 | contig 24191 bp, 17 predicted proteins | sample 7160151 | NCBI WGS metagenome assembly JABLTL01 (sample SAMN14651223, study PRJNA627086) | human gut metagenome | isolation source: feces | host: Homo sapiens
ACTAATTCTTATGTAATAATTTTAATTATTTTTGTCTGTTGCTTGGTACGTTTTCTATATTAACACATGATGTCATATTTTGTCAACACATTTTTTAAAATTTTTTATATTTTTTGTTTTTTAAATTGTTTTTACATTTTTATTGTTATAAAAACAAAAAATAGAAAACCTCATAAAATACACATTCACAGTCTATTTTACATTGTTTTCTATTTCGTTCACTATTTGTTTTCTTTTGATGGTTTATTCCAAGATATATAATCACATGATTTAGGATTATTTTCACATATATAATATTTTCTTTTACTTTTGGCTTTTCTAACTTGAATAGTACCACCACATTTTGGGCATTTTTCTTCTATTGTTTCAATAATTGGTTTTGTATTTTTACATTCTGGATATCCAGGACATGCCAAGAATTTTCCAAATCTCCCATATTTATATACCATCATTCTTCCACATTTGTCACAAGGAATATCAGAAACTTCATCTACTAGTTCTACATGTTCTAGTTCTTTTTCAACTCTTTCTACATTTTCTTCAAAAGGGCCATAAAATTCTCCTATCATTTTTTTCCAATCTTCTTGTCCTTCTGCTATATTATCAAATTCTGTTTCTACTTTCGCAGTAAATTCAACATTTATTACATCTGCAAAATTTTCGCACAATAGTTTGTTTACTATTTTTCCTAATTCTGTTGGTACCAATTGTTTTTGTTCTTTTTCTATATATCTTCTTTCTAATATAGTAGTAATTGTGGGAGAATATGTACTTGGTCTTCCTATTCCTTTTTCTTCTAATGTTTTTACCAAGCTTGCTTCTGTATATCTTGCTGGTGGTTCTGTAAAGCTTTGTTTTGGTTCTATTTTTTCTAATTTAACAATTTCATTTGGTATAAGTTCTGGTAACATTCCCGCTTCTTTTTCTTCTTTTTCATCAGTTCCTTCTACATATAATGTCATAAATCCTTTAAATTTTAAGTTTTGCCCATTTGCTTTAAATGTATAATCATTTGCATTTATTGTTACAGACATTGTATCATATATAGCAGATACCATTTGACTAGCCATAAATCTATTATATATCAATTTATATAATTTATATTGATCCTTTGTCAAAGAGTCTTTTATTTTTTCTGGTTCTAGTTCTGCATATGTTGGTCTGATACCCTCATGTGCATCTTGTGCTTCTTTATTAGTCTTATAATATCTATTTTCATAATAATCTTTTCCATATGTTTCAGTAATATATGTTTTTGCAGTTGCTCTTGCCTCTTCTGAAATTCTTGTCGAATCTGTTCTCATATATGTTATAAGTCCAACAGTTCCTTTGTCTTGAATTTTTACTCCCTCATACAATCCCTGTGCAACAGACATTGTCTTTTTTATCGAAAAACCTATTTTTCTTGATGCCTCTTGTTGCATTGTACTAGTTGTAAATGGTGGTGCAGGTGTTCTCTTCTTTTCACTTTTCTTAACATCTTCAACAATATATGTAGCTTTTTTTATTGCAAATAATATTTTATCAACTTCTTCCTTAGAATGTATTTCTTGCTTTTTACCTGCTTTTCCATAAAATTTTGCTTCAAACTTTTTATTTGTTTTTTCATCAAGAAGTTCTGCATAAATATTCCAATATTCTTCTGGAATAAATTTTTCAATTTCTTCTTCTCTATCAACTATAAGTTTAACTGCAACTGATTGTACTCTTCCTGCAGATAAGCCTCTTTTTACTTTTTTCCATAAAACTGGACTTATTTTATATCCAACAATTCTATCTAATACTCTTCTTGCTTGTTGAGCATCTACTAAATTAATATCTATATCTCTTGGTTCTTTTATAGCTTTTTGAACTGCTGTCTTAGTTATTTCATTAAATGTTACTCTTGTTACTTTTTTTTCATCTACATTTAATACATTAGATAAATGCCATGCAATTGCTTCTCCTTCACGGTCAGGGTCAGTTGCTAAATATACTTTTTTTGCATTTTTAGCATCTGTTTTTAATTCTTTTATTAAGTCGCCTTTTCCCCTTATATTTATATATTCTGGTTCAAAGTTATTTTCTATGTTTATTCCTAATTTTGATTTTGGTAAGTCGCGAATATGTCCCATTGATGCTACAACTTTTGTATTTCCACCCAAGAACTTTTTTATTGTATTAGCTTTAGCTGGTGATTCTACTATTATTAGTTTATCTGTCATATTCTTTTCTCCCTTCTCTTTTTATTACTTTTGGTATTGTAACTTATTTTTTTTTTTTTGGCAATACCTTTAATTTATTTTATACATATTTAAAATGGTATAGGAAATCCTATACCATTAACATATCATATTTATTTTTTCTTCTAATTCTATTAGAACATCTTCTAATCCTATAGGTGTTACTTCATTTTCTTTTAGTTGATACAAGATTTTATCAACTTCTTTTTCGCTATTTGTAATATTTTCTATTTTCCTTTGTTCAACTCCAATTTTTTCTTTATATTCTGTTTTTATTACTTGTATTCCAAATATTAATTTTTGTCTAGATGGTATTTCATTTGTTATTTTATAGTATTCTACTTTTATTGGATACTCTATTCCTGCCTCTCTTAATTCGTCACGATTAATAAATATACTTCCAAAAAAGTTTTTCAATGTTATTCCCCCTTTTTCATGTGTGCACTTAATATTATTATTTCGAAATTATGTTATTTACTATATTACTCTATTTTTGAAAATTCAAGTGATTTCTGTCACTTTTTTTATTTTTTTCTTTTAATAATCGACAAGATTTGGCATAAATTTCTTTTTTCCTATGTTATAATTAATTTATATTACATAATATGAACGTTCATTTCTTTCCTTATATATTTTTTATTTCTTATTATATTAGTATTTTATATTTTTCTCATTTACTAATATTTTTGGAGAAAGGTACATTTTTATTGTACCTTTTTATTAATCTATTTTAATCGATTTAATTCCAAATGTCCCATATATAGGATCTTCGAACAGTGGAAGTATAGGAGGATAAATTGTAAAGATTAAGAAACATAACAATATTATTATCGAAGTTATTATTGATAATGCTTCTAATTTACACATTTCTTTTTGCTTTAGCATTTTGTATACTATATATTCACCCAAAAGAATTCCTATTATAAATGAAGCAATATCTAATAAAAAGAAACTTCTTCCTATAATTCCTGTATATGTATAAAAAAATACTACCACAAAAATTAAAGCAAAAACAATTCCATACATTTGAGCATACCAATAATTACATAATTTTCTTCCTATTTTAAAATACCCAATTATAGAAATAAAAAACATTGGATAAAATAATAATTTTAAATGTTCCCAAACACTTTCATTTATAGTGCTAAATAAGCCTACTATTACATTATAGTTAAACCATTCATATGTAAAATGCAATATAGTTCCTAATATTAAACAAAATATACTAGCAAATATTTGCCATTTTTTTATATTCATATTTTACCTCCACATATTTTTACTAAATATATGTTTTAATTTCTTTTTTATCACTCAATCTTTTTACTATTAAAAACTATAAAATACTATTTTATTTTACTATAACATATCTTAGTTTTATATCTATAATAATAAATATGAATTTTAGTAAATATTCTTATTTTATTATTTTTCATAGCATTATTATATATTAGATGTTAATTGGCATTCGATGACATCGACAAATCATCTATTTCTTTTTGAAATAAATAAAAATCCAATTAACACTAATATATTATGCCTAAATTACACAAATTCAATTCAAGAGCTGCAAATTTATATGTAGCTTTCTTTTTTTATGGAATATTTTTATAATATTTGCATATAATATACAAATATTAAATTTATTTTTTCAAAGTATTGACAAAACATTATTTAGTGTTATATAATTAGTTTGTTATTACATCGCGGGGTGGAGCAGTTGGCAGCTCGTTGGGCTCATAACCCAAAGGTCGATAGTTCGAGTCTATCCCCCGCAACCATAATATAAACTCAATAATCTGAGAGATTATTGAGTTTTTTATCTCTAGAAATGAATAAATTTTCCCAAAAAAGATATCAAAATAAGATACCTTTTTTTGTTTTCCTGTATTATTTCTAATAAAACTTTAAAATATCTTTTTTATTCTCTTGCATTATCACCTAAATGGTATTATAATATTTACATAAAAAACTTTGAAAGGAGTTACTACTATGAAAAACATCTCTTTATCTCAAGAAGTAAAAACTATTGTGCGGGGGATGGTTTCAAATGCCGCAAAGTTTAAACTTGAGGTGCTTACAACATTTCTGCTTTTTGACTCTATGATGTCTCAAAAACAATTTTCCAGTTTAATCGCAAAATACTCAAGTTGTAATCTAGAAGGAATTATTAACCTAATCGAAAACATTTACAAAAACAATCCTTTTGGATTTAACGAAAAAGAAGTTGAAACAATAGAAGAAAGAGATTATTTTATTAGTGTTCTTAAGGATTCTGATATTGATAATCCTCAAAATTTCATTTTCTCTCAATGGATTGCTAATGTCTTTTTCTTTGCTTATATCCTTGTAGAAAGTGATGAGGAGCAAGAATTGACTCTTTCTCATTTGACTTTAGCACTTTTCAACAATCTAAATGATCAAATGCTTTCTTTCTTCACAGATATCGGAACAAACATTGAGCAATTAATTTCGCAAGTAGAGTATCTATCTCTTTTAGATTCTTGCATTGAAGACGATTCTGCTTTAGTTATTCCTGATTCTATCTCTGGCTGTGTAACTATTCTAAATGATAATTTTAAAAATCAGAAGAGTAGTGCTATATTGGGGCGTGATAAAGAGTGCAAGAAAATTTGGAAAACTATAATGAAAAAGACCAAACGTAATGTGATTCTTGTCGGAAAACCCGGCGTTGGCAAATCTTCTGTTGTTTATAAGATGGCCTGTGACATTGTAAACGGCAATTGTCCTAGCATATTCAAAAGCTTCATTATTTTGTCCCTGAGTGTAAGTAATCTCATATCTGGTACAACATACAGAGGTCAAGCAGAACAGCGTTATCAAGATTTGATTTCTTTAATTGAAAAACATGATAATATCATTCTTTTCATTGATGAAATTCACATGATCGTCGGCGCTGGTGCATGTTCTAATGACGAATCTCTTGATTTCTCTAATGCTCTAAAACCTCTTCTTGCAGGGGATAAATCTATTGTTATTGGAGCAACTACTGAAGAAGAGTATCAAAAAGCTTTTTCCAAAGAAGGTGCTTTAAAACGTAGATTCCGTACCATTGAAATCAAGGAACCCAAAGCAGAAGAAGTTTATCCTATGTTAAAAGAATCTGTTAAACGTCTAGAACAATTCCATGGTGTAAAAATTTCAAGAAAAATGATTGATAAAATTATTTTTTATTCTTCTTGCTTTGATTACACCACTTGTAATCCTGATAGAACAATTAGTCTTGTTGACTTGTCTATGGTTTCGGCGAAATTAACTCATCAAAAGTATGTCACTCAATCTGCTATCCTTGAAAACTTTGAAGCTAACTTTGAAGCATACAATAAAATGCCTTCTGATGTCATTAGTGCTACTGCTTACCATGAAGTTGGACATTATATTGTTAGTCGCTTCTCCAAAAAATTAATTGATTTTGATGTATTAGCAATTACAATTATCCCAACTGAAAATTATTTAGGTCAAAACGTTTTGGATCCAACAGATATTACTCCTTGTCCAGACATGGATTACTATTCTGATCTAATTGGTATGTATCTTGCTGGTAGAATTTCCGAAACAATTTTTTCAAACACAAGATATAATGCTGGAGCAAGTTCTGATCTGGATGTTGCAACCAAATATGCATATGATATGGTAACAAAATATGGTATGCGTTCTGATGTAGGAACAAATCGTGTTTTTCTTAATACAGAACAATACCATATGCAAACTTCAACAATTACTAATAAAGTTAATGCTGAAATTGACAAGATCATAAAAAATGCATATGATAAGGCCTTAAATCTCTTAAAAGAACACTCCAAATTAGTCCACGTTTTGGTTGAAAAACTACTTGAAAATGGCATGTTGAGCAAACTTGAATTAGAGGAAATTATTAAATCTGTTGAAGGTTCTGGTGAATAATATGTAGTAAAACTCTTTGGCAGGGACTTTGTCCCTGCCTTTCTTTTGTTATACATATATGTACTTTTTTATTTCTTCATATTTATTCTCTCCTATTCCATTAACACTTTTTAATTCCTCTATTGACTTAAATTTTCCGTTTTCTTTTCTGTAATTTATAATTTTTAATGCTAATGATGGACCTATTCCCGGTAAAGTTTCTAATTCTGTTTGTGTTGCTGTATTAATATTTACATTAGATACTTTGAAGGCAGATTCGCTTTTTGTATCTACTGTTGTTGCATTTTTTATATTACTATCATTTTTTTCATCTCCAGAACTCATTGTTATATATTCAAAATTAGGATTATTTTTTAATTCTATACTACTTGGAATATTTACTTTCATTCCATCTTGTAACATATATACTAAATTGACTTTCATAATATCAGCCTTTTGTGTGATCCCACCTGCATAATCAATTGCATCAACTATTCTGCTTCCAATAGGTAAAACAACTATTCCAGGATTATTCACTTCCCCTGTTATATAAACATATATCTTTTCATTATCATTTATAACTTCATTTTCGAAATCTTCTACATTTTCTGTACCTTCTTCTATTTTTTCTTCTACATCATCAATAACTTCATCTTTTAGTATATTTTTTTCTTCAAACTTTTCTTCTTCAAACTTTTCTTCTTCGTCTTTCTTAAATATGTCATCTGCTTCTTCAATTATTTCTATCTCATTATTATTATCCACCATCATTTCCTCTATAATTATATATGAGGTAACTAATATTACTATTATACATACTATTATAAAAAACTTATTTTTTATAATCTTTAATAATTTATCTTTTATATTCATAAAAATCAATCCTTTCTTAATTTTTTCAAATTTATATTAATATCCTTGAATTTAATCTTAAAATACGTTATTATATTGATACAAGAAAGGATGTTAATACATATGAAAAAACGTTTTTTTATAATTATATTATTAATTGTAACTTTATTTAATTTATATACTACTTTATCTTTTGCAGATGATACTGTACCAGATTCTGATTTTCAAATTTATTCGGCTGGTTCAGTTTTAATGGATGCATCAACAGGAAAAGTTTTACTTCAAAAAGATATGAATCTTCAATTATATCCAGCTAGTACAACAAAAATTTTAACAGCTATAATTGCAATTGAAAAATTAAATTTAACTTCAAAATTAACAGCAAGTCGTTCTGCAATAACGGCAATTCCTTCAGGATATTCAAATGCTGGAATAAAAGTTGGAGAATCTTTAAGTGTAAATGATTTATTAGAAATGTTCTTAATACACTCTGCAAACGAAGTTGGATATATTTTTGCAGAAGAAATATCTGGTAATATTGAAAATTTTGCAAATTTAATGAATCAAAAAGCATTAGAACTTGGTTGCACAAATACTCATTTTACTAATCCTAGTGGAATTCATGACGTTAATCATTATTCAACAGCTTATGATATGGCTCTTATAGCTAAATATTGCATGAGAAATGAAACATTTAGAAATATAGTTAACAAAAAAAGTTGTAAATTTTCAGCAACAGATTTATATCCTGAAGAACGATATTTTAAAAATACAAATAGTTTATTAGATTCATCTAATAGATATTATTATGAATATGCTATAGGAATAAAAACTGGTTTTACTACACAAGCTAAAAATTGTTTAATTGCTGGTGCAAAAAAAGATGGAATCGAATTAATTGCTGTTATGTTAGGCGCTGAAGCTACTGAAAACGGTCAAAGTGGACGATATGTAGATGCAAAAAATCTTTTTAATTTTGGTTTTGAAAATTATGAAATCAAAAAATTTTTAAATGAAGGAACAAAAGTTGCTGAAATAAAAGTAAAAAATGCTACCAAAGATACTCAAACATTAAATTTAATTGCCAATGCTTCTCTTTCTACTACATTTCAATCAAATTTTGATACCACAAGCCTAATTCCTTCTATAGAAATAAAAGAAAATATTTCTGCTCCAATTGCAAAAGATGCTATTCTAGGAAAAATTTCTTATAACATTGATGGTATAATTTACGAAGCTGATTTAATAGCTGAAAATGATGTTATAAAATCGAATTTTATAGAAACACTTCTTCAAATTTTATTAGCAATAATTGTTCTAATATTAATAGCTGAATTTTTCTCACATAAACGAAAAAAACAAAAGAATAATAAAAAAAATTTAAGAAAAAATAGTTCTGTATATAAATTTAATCTTGAATAAAATTAATTTGATATAAATTAAAAATAATTTGTTTTCACATTATATCCTTTTTCTTTTAATAGTTTTTGAACTTTGTTTAATTTATTTTTTGAACCAGAAGCATTTAACACTTCTATCTTTATTTCATTAGTTTCACTTGTTGGAATATCAATAACTTGTCCATTGTTATCTGTATTAGAAGTTTCTTCTTCATTTTCTTCATTTTCGAAATACAATGATTCAACTAATTTCTTTGCTTCTGTTTTATTTGTTAATATAAACCAATATGGTGCATATAAATTTCCACTCTGTGTTGGTCCTACTGAAGTACCTGGTAATACAACACTCTTTAAATTTTCTACATTAAAATTAATTGCATATGGTACATATGATTTTATATTTGATATTGAAATATTAGTTTCTACATATTCATATATAATATCTATTATATCTTTTATTTTAAATATATTTTTAGCCTGTAAAGTTTGCTTTGCTGTTGCCATTATGAAATTTCTTTGTGTTTTCATTCTTCCAATATCATCAGAACCATATTCTGCAGGATAGCCCGTCCCATCATCATTTTTTCTAAATCTCAATAGCTGTTCTGCATGATTTCCATCAAGAACTTGTAATCCTTTACTTAATTCTATACTTAATCCTTGTGTATCATCATGATAATTCATATTTATTGGAACATCAAATTCAACTCCACCTATTACATCAACTAGTTTTATTAATGCTTCATTATCAACAACCATATAATATTTTAAATCAAGGCCTGTCAATTCATTTACTTTTGCAAGTATTCTATCAATCCCTTTTGTATATAATGCATTTATTTTTTCATTTGGTGTTCCTTGAGAATGATCTTTCCCTGTATATGTATCTCTTGGTATAGATAATAATGATGCTGTTTGATCTTTTGGATTATATGTTGCAACCATTATTGTATCTGTAATTTTTCCGCCCAAGTCAGTACTTACACCTAATAACAAAAACTGTATTGGCTCTAATTCTTCTAGCGTTTCTCTATCATTTCCAACCAAAGTTGCTAATAATCCTTGAACTCCTCCTCCATTAACATGTGTTTTATACCCAAAGATTCCTAAACATATTATTAATAATATAATTATCAAAAATAATATTTTTTTTACTACTTTTGACTTCTTTTTCTTCTTTTTCAAATAAATCCTCTCCTATATATTTTTTCCAAATATACTATAGCAGAATAATATTTTTATTTCAATATTTATACAAATAATTAATAAAATATTCACAAACATTTCACATTTTAATGCCTATTTTTTAAATATAAAATTTAATAGAACATTATTATTATAAAATATTTTTGTAATATATGTTTCTGATATAACATTTGAAATTGTTGTATTTCCTGTTATATATGTTATTGCAAATATTATTGCTAATATTATATATATAATTATAAGTGCTTTTAAAATTCCATATATAATGCCTCCAGCTTTATTAAACTGTTTTAATATTGGTAAGCTCATTATCAAATCTGCTATTATTGTTAATAAAATTGCTAATATTCTAACAACTACAAAAATTCCTAAAAATGCACATACATTAATGATTTTAGTAGAAACAACCTCTGATGCCTCAATTACAATCTCATTTTTTGTTTTATTTACAGCATCATCAACGTATGATTGCATATATTGCATCATTCCTTTATCTGATGTATCATTTTCATTACTCTCTGTTGTAAGAGTATTTATTATTGATTCTTTAATCTTTTCATCTATTTCTGTATTTTTTATAATTATATTCGTAACTGGTTTATATAATATCATCGCAAGAATTAAAGATACTATTACTGCCACTAATCCAACAGCTAATTTTACTAAACCTTTTTTATAACATATAATCACATTTAATAATATTATTACTATTAATATTACATCTAAAACTATTCCCATTCTTCTCTCCTTACTTTTATTAAAAATTTATTATTGCAATATTATCACTATATACTATTGCTGCTAAATTATCTGTCATAACTACATTATTAATTTCTGAATTAGATTTATATCTTTTTATTAAAATCCCATTAGTATTTACAATATGTAGTTCTGTTCCAAAGTTTATTGCAATCTTATTTTCTGATGTTGTTAAAGCCTTTGCAACATTACTTGTAATGTACTGTTTCTTTTTATTATTGTTAGGATTTACTATATCCAAATATGTATCTGATGTATATTCACCTGATGATGTTTCTTCAATTAAAACAATTCTATTGTTTAAATTTATTGTTGTAAATGCTAATTTTTTTTCATCATATTTTACAAATTCTTTGTTTTCATTTTCATAAAATATATCTATAGAATCATTATACATACAAATAAGTCTATTATTTTCCTGATATTTTATTTTCATTATTAATTTTCCAGTTGTTGCTTCATATTTATTTATAAATGCTTCATCTGGATTTGTCTGCGCCAAATCCATTGATACAATTTGTACACTAGATTTTATTATTATTCCTGATAAATCTACTTCAGCTATAGCTAGATATTTACTATCTTGCGAAATACTAACATCTACTACTCTCGCTGTTCTTAAATTTGTTTTAAATATTTCTTTTCCATTTCTATCAAATACATCAACTACAGATTTATAACTTGTATTTGATATTACAACAGATAAATAACCATTTCTGTTAACACTTATTTGTGTAATATTTCCTTCAATATTATTTTCATACATTTTCTCTTTTCCTGAAATTAGACAAATTTTTTGTCCATTTTTTTCACAAACAGCCAAATATCTTCCTGCAGCAGAGAATTCGGCATTAGTAATATCTATTTCTATAGCTCCTTCTTTTGAACCAATTCTATTATAAAATTCTAATGTCTTTTTTCTTAATATACAAATATATTTATCATAAGCAAAAACTTGAACATTTTCATCTTTGTTTATAGTTATACTTTTTACTTTAGATTGCGCTACTTCCTTATTTATTATTTTTTCATCACACAATTTTCGAAAATTTACATTGTAAAAATATACACATGTTAATACAATTGTTGTAATAATAATTAATATAAATATTAATAATATTGTAAATTTTATTACTCTATTTCTTCGTCGATTCTGAAGCTCATTTGCTAAAAAATCTTTCATTTTACTTTTGTTTCCTTTCACCTATAATATTCTTTAGTTTATCACAATTTATATAGATTTTACAATATAATTATTAAATTTTATTTAACTTATACTTTTAATATTTAATTTATAAAAAATATAATAACAATTTGTAATATCCCTATATATCCAAATACAGGATATATAAAATTTAATAATTTTGAAAAACCAATATTGCTCATAAGCAAACTCGTTATACACATAAATAGCACAAATTGTGGATAACTATTACTATTTTTACTTATATTCTGAAGAAAACCTATTCCAACAGAAATTGCTGTTGTAAAAATTGAAGCTAAAACTATAAATGCATATATTTTTTTATACTTATTAAAATAATTACTTATTATATATACAATTGGCATTTCTTGATTTTCAATTTCTTTTATATTTGCATTTAATAATAGGAAAAATATATTTATTGATAGAATTAATATAATAATTGTTACTAATATAGATACTTTCTTTATATTCTTTTCTTTAGTAATTTGCTTTTTTAATGATATTAATACTGGCATTAATAAAATAAAATTATAACTATTATAAATAATCATACTTAATATCCAATTATTTTTCATTTGATAAAAATCTATAGTTCTTATTTGTACAATATTTTTTATTCCGATAAAAAATATAAAAAAAATAAGAAATGGAACAATAAGATTGCTTGCTTTCAAAACTCCTTTTATATTTGAAAAAAACACAATAACACATAATAAATTTAAAACAATACTCCCTATAATTCTATTTATCCCTATCTCTTGTTCGAAATATGCTCCAAATCCTGCTACCATTATATAAAAAGAAACTAATAACAATACATTAACTATCCACAAAATAACATTTCTTATCTTAGTATTTTTAATAAACAAATTCAAAAAATCATTATAGTTATATACTTGCTTTTGGTAAATTATTTTTAAACTTTTATATATAAATATTCCAATTAATATACTCATTATTAATATACCATATATTCCATTTTTTCCATATATATAAAAAAAAGAAAAAATCTCTTGACCAGATGCAAATCCAGCTCCAATTAATGCCCCAATTATTACTAATGTTATAGATATTACTTCTATCATATATCACCTCTCAATATATATAATATATTAACAAAAATGAGCTTTTATACATAACAAAAAAACATTCAACTCTAAATTAAAAGTTGAATGCTTTTTTATTATTTTCTTCTTTTTCTAATGATCCATACAATTACTCCCAATATTATTATTACTACTGGTACTATAAATATAATCATTTTTATTATTGAGTCTTGTTGTGCAGTAACTGTATATGTTTCTGAATCATCATCTTTTCTTATTGTTATTGTATTATTTCTTTCTGTCAAATGTGAAACTGAATTTAATATAATATCTTTATTATTATACAAATCTACAGCATACATGTAATATTGACTACTAACAGGTATTTGTAAATCCATTGCACTAACTTCACTTGAATAAATTACCAATTCTGATGAAATATCATCAGATATTTTCTTTGTAACATCTGCACCAACAATAAATGAGCCTTCTTCACTATCTTGTTCTGTTCTTGAATATGATTGTATATCAAAATTTGTTCTAATAAAAGATGTTGAACCTGTAGATGCTATTGTTTCATATGTTACACCTAATTCATTTAACTTATCTGAATCTTGAAATTGTATACTTCCTGCATCTACAAAACACATTTTCATTGCCATATTTATATTACTCATAAAACTAGATGAAACATCTGCAATTACAAATTCTGGAGCATTTTGTAACATTTTTGATGTAGCTTGTTCAAAAACAGCACCAAAATTAATTGATATTCCATATTCCGCAAGTATTGCATTTAAATTTGGTGTTTCGACATTTAAAACATTTTGAGATGTTAACATCAATATTTTTCCACCATTTTTAATATATTCTAATATTTTATCTCTTTCTAATTCATTTAAGTCCTCTTTTAAAGTTGTTATTACTAAACAATTACAATCCTCTGGTACTGAACCTGATGTTAAAATATCTAAATATTTAACTTCATTTGATTCATCTTGCAATTTTTGAGTTACACTTGATAAAGCTTGTTCAGATTGATAATATGACTTGCTTGATAAAACATATATTACAGGCTTTTTATCCATTGAAAGTTCCACTATAGCATTTGTAATTGCTTCTTCTGTTAAATCTATTTGTTTATTTGTAGAATAATCATATGTTGATAAATCATTTGATGTTAATGTTTTTTCTTTTTCTCCTTCTTTTATTACAATCAACATATCTGTATCACTTAAATTATATTTTGTTTTTAAATCTACTCTTGATGATAAATCTGAAATTTCTTCAACTTTTATTCGATTATTTAATATTGTATATTTTTTAGCATAATCTATTAAATATCTATAATTTGTTGCATTAATTAATTGTATTGTTACATCTTGATTTAAATCACTTAGTTTTGTTTTTGTTTCATCTGATAATGAATACAATTTTTTCTCTGTAAAATCTAAATTTTCAACATTTACTTTTTCAACTAGCATATTTAACCCAATATAACAAGCTATTACTATCAAAACTAATAATAAAGTAGTAGTTCCTTTTATCAGCCATTTGTTTTTTATGATTTCTAAAAACTTTTTCAATTTTTCTCTTTCCCTTTCTTAAACTATTTTACTAATTTTCGTCTTTGCATTACAATTATTGTGAATGATATAAACATTGCTGTAAATGATGTTAATCCAATTATTTCTTTCAATGATATTACTCCTCTTGGAAAATAACTATAAAAATTCATTATAGAAAGATTTTCAAAAAAACTATTAAGATCTTGCATAAATAATGTCATTACTAAAAATGCAATTGTTATTATTCCAGCAATTATTTGATTTTCTGTAATACTTGATGCAAACATTCCTATTGATATTGCTGCTGCACTTACTAATATAAATCCTAACATATGTACTAATACTGCTGAAAGATTAGGTTCCCCAAAAAATTTTACAATAAAGAAATACATAAATGATACTAATAATGTTATGATTATTACACACATTGCTGCTATAAATTTTCCAAATACTACACCAACCATACTTACTGGTGATGTTAATATTAATTGCTCTGTTCCAGACTTTCTTTCTTCTGCAAACATTCTCATTGTTAATATCGGTGCAATAATTATTAATCCATATAATGCTGTATAATAATATAATGCTCCTAAATCAACTGTTGGACTGCTTATTACTGTTAAATAGAAAAATACGCTAAATACAAATAAGAATATTCCTATTACAACATATCCTATAGGAGATAAGAAATAACTTTTAAATTCTTTTTTTAATATTGCAAACATTATTTGTCCTCCTTTTTATTTTCTTTTTCACTAATTTCTTTTTCGTCTTTATCATCGTTTTGATTCTCTTGATCATTTTCTTCTGTTGTATTGTTTGAATTTGTAGAATCATTTATTAATTTCATAAATGCGTCTTCTAATGTTGCATCAGCTTTTTTCATTTCAAATATTGTTATTCCTTCTTTTGATAATGTCTCAAATATTTCTTTCCTTAAGTCTATATCTCTCTCACCTTTAATTATATATTTTTTTGTTTTATCTTCATTTTCTACAACAAATTGTATATCTTTTATATTATTTAATTTTTCTTTTATGCTATCCATTTTGTTTTCCGGATCTTCAACTGTAACATATACTACATTATTTTGAGCAACTTTATTTTCAAGATTTTCAGGAGTATCTATTGCAACTATTTTACCTTTGTTTATAATTATTACTCTATTACAAATTTGACTTACCTCTGATAAAATATGTGAGCTTAATATAACTGTATGTTTTTTTCCTAAATTTTTTATTAATGTTCTAATTTCCGTTACTTGTTTAGGGTCTAACCCAACTGTTGGTTCGTCTAATATTATTACTTTCGGATTTCCTACTAATGCACCTGCCATACTAACTCTTTGTTTATAACCTCTTGAAAGATTTTTTGTTAACTTATTTTGAACTTCTGTTAAGCCTGTTTCTTCTAATACTTTCTTGATTTCTTCTTTTTTTGTCTTTTTCTCACACCCTTTTAAGTCTGCCATGTATGCAACAAATTCTTTTACTGTCAAATCACTATATAATGGTACTCCTTCTGGCATATATCCAATTTGTCTTTTTGCTTTTTGGGGCTTTTTTGATATATCATATCCATCAACAATAATTCTTCCATCTGATGGTTCTATAAATCCTGTTATCATATTCATCGTTGTACTTTTTCCTGCTCCATTTGGACCTAAAAATCCAACAATTTCTCCTTCATCAATATCAAAACTTATACCATCTACGGCCGTAAAGTTTCCGTACCTTTTAGTAATATTTTCTACTTGAATCACAAATTTTTCCTCCTATTTTTTATTATTTTGTCTTAATTTAGCTGTTCCCTAAGACAAAAATAATATAAGTTCTTTTTCGAACTTATATTATCATTTGCATTTTATTTTGTAAATATATTTCACTAAATTTTCACATTTCATTAGTTATCAATATACATTATTACTCTAAAGGATATTGAATTACTTTTGCTTACTGTATCTGATACATATCTTGAAAAAGCTGTTCCTTGTTGTTGGCCTATCCCTCCACCTATATATGTACATTTTCCTGTTGAATTTGTTGCTGTTTCTGTCGTCCATTCACTTATATTTCCTGACATATCATATATATTGCAAGCTTTATCTCCTGATTGCCCTGTTTTTAATATTGATGTCACTGTATTTTTCTTGTTAATATAATCACTACTTCCCATTTTGTTAATATATTCTAATGCAGTAGACCATGCATAACTATTTATTAAATCTGTTCTTACACCATTATTAGTAGTGTACATCGACCTACTTTTACTAGATGCTTCAAGTTGTGTTATTCCAGTCCAAGCATTTTGATTTGCTTTTGATTTTGCTTTTCCATCAGACCCTTTACTTGCTTCATATCTTGCATAGTAAAATCCTTTATTTTTCTCTACACTACTTATAAATCCATTTAAATCAAATGCTGTAGCATTATTTCCACTATTTCCGCTACCTGATGTTCCTTGACTAGAAGTTGAAATTTCTCTATATTTTATATTATCTATTGTCAACTCAGATTCCTTTGAATAATCACTTGCAAGTTGTTCTGGTGAAAAAGAACCATTTGACAATTTATTGTATCTTCCCAGAAAAATAAGGAATTTACTGCCATCATAATTTAATACATTTTTTTCATTAGATACATCACTAGAAGAAATGTTACTTACTGGTATCCATACAAATTGATTTCCTTCTTCATCTTCTATAACAATACCATTTTTTATATTGTCTCCTTCTACATATCTAAATCCTTTTGGAACAACAATACAATTTCCATATCTATCAACTGCTTCAACTTTCTCAGATTGAAATGCAGTTAAAGTTGTTACTAACTTCTTCTTTACTGTTACTTTGCATTCTTTAATTATTGTTAAACTTTTATTAGAAACTCTTATTAATGCTGTTCCTTGATCATTTGCAGTCAATTCTGCCATATTATTACTTCCAGTAACACCTTTAACATCTACAACTTCAGTGTTTGATGAGCTCCATGTTAACTCTTCATTTGCATTTTCTGGTTTTATATCTGCTATAATTGTTCTTTTATCTTTATATGTCATTTCTATATTACTTTCAATTGAAAAACTAGAAATTTTTATATATTCTCCTATGCTACTTCCACCTCTTGTTACGTCTCTAATTTGATCTAACATATAATATTTTATATCTTCAAATTCATATCCTCCAATAAAAATAGCAACTTGACTTTTTATATCTATAAGATATTCATTTTCTATTCCATCTATTTGCAAATCTGTAAATTCATTTTCTCCAAAATATCTATACCTATTTATATCTGTTTTTACTGTAACTGTTTTTGAACTATTTTGATCACCAGAATTATTAACGATTTGCGCTACCTTTGTAATTAAACTATCAAATTCAGTCTTTCTATCTGCTGTAATTGGTGATCCAAGCATAATTTCATCAGTTGACTTTTCAACTGTTTGTTCATACCAAACATCTACATTTTTTTGTACAATTTCTAATTCATTTTTAAATCTCTCAAATCTAGTATTTTTTATAGAACTTATTCCCGTATGCGTAACCATACTAGATAATATGACTAAAACAATTATTGTTACAACTAATGATATCATTGTTATTCCATTTTGTCTTTTTAAATAATTCATAAAAGTTTCTCCTTTGTATAAAACTATTAATATTAATATTAATATAACAATTTTCTTTTATAAAATCAATATATTTTTCATTAAAATCCTTATTAATATTTAAGAAAAAAAGAATTTCAATATGAATTTTATCATAAGAAATTCTTTTAAAACCTATTCAATTCCTAAATATTCATTATATGTAACTTCTCTATCAATGACCTTATCAGCTTTTATATCAATAATTCTATTTGCAACTGTTTGTGTTAATTGATGGTCATGTGATGTAAATAAGATATTTCCTTTAAATTTGCTCATTCCATCATTTACAGATGTAATACTTTCCATATCCAAATGGTTTGTTGGTTCGTCAAATATTAAGAAATTTGCACCTGATAACATCATTTTCGCAAGTACACATCTTACTTTTTCTCCACCAGATATAACTCTTGCTTGTTTTAATGATTCATCACCTGAAAATAACATTCTTCCTAAAAATCCTCTAACATATGTTTCATCTGGATCTTTTGAGTATTTTCTTAACCATTCTGTTAAATTTTCATCAACATCAAACAAATAATTATTATCTTTTGGAAAATAAGACTTAGTAATTGTTGTTCCCCAAATAAGTTCTCCTTCATCTGGTTCCATTTCACCTGCAATTATTTGAAATAATACTGTTTTGGCATTTTCATTATCTGCTAAAAAGGCTATTTTATCACCTGTTTTTACTGTAAACGATATATTATCCAATATTTTTTCTCCATTTATTGTTTTAGATATATTTTTTACTTGTAATATTTCTTTTCCTGGTTCTCTATCTGGTTTAAAATCAACATATGGATACTTTCTATTTGATGGTTTTATTTCATCTAACTCTATTTTTTCTAGAGTTTTCTTTCTTGATGTAGCTTGTTTTGATTTTGAAGCATTAGCACTAAATCTTGCAATAAAGTCTTGTAATTCTTTAATTTTTTCTTCTTTCTTCTTATTTTGTTCTTTCATTTGTTTTAATGCTAATTGACTTGATTCATACCAGAAATCATAGTTGCCTGGATATACTTTTATTTTTCCAAAGTCAACATCTGCAATATGTGTACAAACTTTGTTTAAGAAATATCTATCATGTGATACTACAATTACAGTGTTTTCAAAGTTAATTAAAAATTCTTGTAACCAATTAATACTTTTTAAATCTAAGTCATTTGTTGGTTCATCTAGTAATAATACATCTGGATTTCCAAATAGAGCCTGTGCAAGCAATACTTTTACCTTATCTCTTGCTTCTATTTCACTCATTAATTTATAATGATTTTCAGGTATTATTCCTAAATCATTTAAAAGCATTGCTGCATCTGATTCAGCATTCCAACCATCTAATTCTGCAAATCTTTCTTCTAATTTTGCAGCTTTCATTCCATCTTCTTCTGAAAAATCTGGTTTCATATATATTGCATCTTTTTCTTTCATTATGTCATATAACTCTTTGTTCCCCATTATTACAGTATCCATTACTGTATATTCTTCAAAAGCAAAGTGATCCTGTTTTAGTATAGAAAGTCTTTCTCCTTTTTCAAGTGATACTTCTCCTTTACTTGGTTCTAATTCTCCTGATAAAACTTTTAAAAATGTTGATTTTCCAGCACCATTTGCTCCTATTATTCCATAACAATTTCCTTTACCAAATTTTATATTTACATCTTCAAATAATACTCTTTTTCCAAATCTAACTGTTACTCCTGTTGCAGTTAACATGTTATCTCCTCCTTAATTTTACTTTTCCGCTTCTTATCGCTTATCTACTATACCACAATTTTACAATTTTAACAAGACATTTCATACATTTTTCACTATTGCTTTTTTTGTCGTAATATGATAAATTTTGTTTATAAAATGAAAGGAGATTTTAACTATGCGTAAGAAAATTTTATTATTTATTTCAATTGCCATTTTTACAATGTTAATCTTATTTGGAATTGAACATTTTTCATCATTAAATAAAAAAACACAGGAAATTTCATCTTCAGAAACTCAACCAACAGAAAACACAAAAGATACAGAATTAGTTATTGATATTCCAAAAAAAGAAGATATAACTATAAATATGAGTGTTATTGGTGATATAATGTGCCATAATTCTCAATATCAAGATGCATTTAATGGATCTACATATGACTTTTCTTATGTTTTTTCAGATATAAAAGATTATATTTCTAATGCTGATATTGCAATTGGAAACCTTGAAACAACTTTTGCAGGTGCTGAAAGAGGTTATAGCAATTATCCAACATTCAATACTCCTGAACAATTAGCATATAATTTAAAAGATTTTGGTATTGATGTTGTTTCAACTGCAAATAATCATTGTATGGATACTGGATATAAAGGATTAGTTAGTACTTTAAATTATTTAGATGATGCTGGAATTTCACATACTGGAACATCTAGAAGTAGTGAAGAACAAAATACAGTTTTAATAAAAGATGTAAATGGTATAAAAATTGCATTTTTGTCTTTTACTTACGGCACTAATGGTATTCCTGTTTCTTCACAAAGAGACTATTCCGTAAATTTAATTAGTGATGACTTAATCTTAAATCAATTAGCATTAGCAAAAGAACAAAATCCTGATTTAATTTGTGTTAGTATGCATTGGGGAATTGAATACCAAAACACTCAAAATAAGGAGCAAGAAAGACTTGCTAACCTATTATTTCAAAATGGTACAGATATAATATTAGGTAGTCATCCACATGTTTTACAACCAATGGAAAAAAGGACAATTACTCTTGATGATGGCTCTACAAAAGACGGATTTGTTATATATTCACTAGGAAATTTTATGTCTGGTCAAACTAAGGAAAGAACTCGTAATTCTATTATATTAAATATTGAATTAACTAAAAATGGTGAAACAGATAAAACATCTATTGAAAAAGTTACATATACACCAATATATATGTATAAAAACACATCAAAAAATAAACAAAAATACCTTGTTATGGATATTGAAAAGGCTCTTAATAACTATAATTCTGGAAATCATATTATTAGTTCAAATACTTATTCTACTTTACAAACAGAACTTACTAGAATAAAAAATACAATAGGAGAAAATTTAGACTAATTTATATTTTACAAAAATAAATTTTATAAAAAAGGGGATTTTTAATGAAAAAAACAATTAAGATTTTTTTGCTTACTATTTTTTCACTGATTTTGCTTAGTCTATTTCCAAAAGTAGAAGCAAATTCTATAAATAGTATATCTATGGATATTGCCATTGATGATAATGGTAATGCATCTGTAACAGAAATATGGAAATGTAAAACATCTCAAGGAACTGAAGTATATCACCCATATTATAATTTGGGAAATTCAGAAATATCTAATTTAACAGTTTCAGAAAATGGAACAAAATATACTACACTATCAACTTGGAATACATCAGGTACTTTATCTGACAAAGCTTACAAATGTGGTATAAATAGATTATCAAATGGTGTTGAACTTTGTTGGGGAATAAGCAATTATAGTTCACATACTTATACTATAAAATACAATATTTCAAATTTCGTTTCTGAACTTTCAGATTCACAAATGATATATTGGACATTAATTCCATATAATTTTTCAAATTCAATTGGAAATGTATATATCAAGATTCATTCTAATTTTAATATTCCAGATTCTGTTGGAGTTTGGGGCTATGGCAATTATGGTGGAACAGCATATGTTTATGATGGTTATATTGAAATGCAATCAGATGGAAATTTAGCGACAGATGAATATATGACAATATTAGTCCAATTTCCTTTGGAAAGTTTTAATTGTAGTAATAGATTAGATTATAATTTTAATCATTATTTAAATATGGCAGAAGATGGAGCTGAACATTATGTAGATAATTCTTCATATAGTTCATCAAATGACTCATCATTTTTCGATATTGTTTTGGGACTATTTTCTTTTATAATATCATTTTTACCATTTGCAATAATTATAATTTTAATTGCTGTAAAATCAAATACTGAATCACTTGATTTTGGAGAATACGGTAAAAAAATACCAACAGATTTAGATTATTATAGAGATATTCCTTGTAACGGGAATTTACTTAGAGCTTACTATATTGCATATAATTATGGGTTAATAAAAAATAAAACAGATATACTTGGTGCAATTATTTTAAAATGGTTAAAAGATTCCTTAATCAAACTAGAGCAAAAAGAACAAGGTGTAATTTTCAAAAAAGAAAATACTGTTATTATCTTAAATGGTGCAAAAACTGAACTAATTACAAATACTAAAGAAAAAGAACTATTTGATATGCTTTATCGTGCAAGTGTTGATGGAATCTTAGAAAATAAAGAATTTGAAAGATGGTGTAGAAATAATTATTCAAAAATACTTAATTGGTTTGAAAATATTTTAAAAGAAGAAAAACAAGATTTAGTTATTAATGGATTTTTAATACCACATGAAAAAACAACTTTAAAAATATTTAAATCAACTGTATTTACAGTTACTCCTGAGATAAGAAATGAAGCCATACAAATTGCCGGTTTAAAGAAATATTTAATTGATTATACTTTGATACATGAAAGAGAAGCAATAGAAGTTTCTTTATTTGAAGATTATCTAATATTTGCACAAATGCTTGGAATTGCAAAAACTGTTGCAAAACAATTTAAAGAACTTTATCCAGACTTAATTGAACAATCACATTTTACATCATATGATAATTTTTATTATATTGCATTATGTTCAAATAATGGTATTTCTGCTGCAAATACAGCAAAAAGTAGAGCTGAAAGCTATTCTTCTGGTGGAGGTGGATTCTCTTCTGGAGGCGGAGGAGGTGGTTCCTTCGGTGGTGGTGGCGGAGGCGGTGGTTTCCGTTAGAATTCAAAAAAATAGTAGATTTTTAAATCTACTATTTTTTATTTTGGTGCACCATCGCGGGATCGAACCGCGGACCTTCTGATTAAGAGTCAGCTGCTCTACCAGCTGAGCTAATGGTGCAAATAAATAAGTTTGTTATATCAATATAACAAACTTATTATAATACTATTTAAAACTTTTGTCAATATATGAATTTATATTTTAATCAAATCGTTTTTCTATTAGACATTTAATACTATTTAATTTCCTGTTCCTACTCTAACAATTTTTTGCATTGCATTATATGTATCTTTAGAAAGAAGTGTTCTTGAAACAACCTCTCCATTTAATCTTTTAACTTTATAGGCTTCATATTTACTGCCATTATTACCATTTTGAACAACTTTTTGAGTTCCTACTGGTAAACTTGAATCATTAATATATTGTGTTGTATATGCAATTGTAGCAGTTTTCTTTGTTTCTATAGAAATATCATATTCTGTCTCTTCCCTGTGTCCCCATATTTGTATTGTAGCAACTCCTCCACTAACTGTGGTCGTAATTCTTATAGGGTATTTTCTTGAATTCTTAAATTTAAAATCTTGTGATCCCCATACAACTGTAGCATCTTTACCTCCTGGTAAATATGAAGTAATAAATTGATGATTTCTTCTCACAGTTACATCTAAATCTGCAAACACAACAGCATCATATAAAGTTGAAGATATTTGACATATACCTCCACCAAGACCATCTACAACTTTTCCACCTGAATAAGTTGCTGCCATTTTATAACCAGCTGCAATTGTTCTCTCTCCTACAGTTTGATTATATGAAAATTCATCTCCAACTAATAAAACCTTACCATTTATTTTTCCAGCTGCCAACTTTAAATTAGTTGTTCTTCCTGTATTACTAGCATTATATTTAGTTGAACATGTTCCTAATAAATCTGGAAACGCTTCTGTTCCTATATCATTTACTGTTTTATCTGGTTGTGTTATTATAAGTGGAATTTCATATTCTTCTTTTTCTTCTTCTATTATTGATTTTGCACTTTCTATATCAAAATCAATTCCTTTTACTTCTGGATATATTGTAAATGGATTATTTGTATAATATGCATCTTGTGCCTTTTTATATATTTCATTATGTATCTTTTCCAAATCAATTGCCTGTGGTTCTTTATAAGAAAATGGAACCTCTAAAATTGTACTTTTTTCAGAATTAATATTTAAAATATTTGTTACCATGTTTTTCACTTCAGATTCATTAACATCAATTCCTTTTTTTCCTGGTGTAATAATTAATTTATCATTTTCAATATAATAACTTGGTTCTACTATTGCATCTTCTGAAGTATTATTTATATTTTCACAAACTTGTTTTATTACATTTTCATCAAAACTTGCTTCTAATTCATATTTATTACCATTAATCCATGTAGAAAGGATTTCAAAATTATTTTTTATTATATTACTTCCTCTTCCTACCTGATATGCTTTTTCCACTTTTTCTTTTATATCAAATTCTACTTC
>JABLTL010135129.1_pt1 | contig 24088 bp, 24 predicted proteins | sample 7160151 | NCBI WGS metagenome assembly JABLTL01 (sample SAMN14651223, study PRJNA627086) | human gut metagenome | isolation source: feces | host: Homo sapiens
CATTCTCAGCTCGCCGACAAAGATTCGCAGCTTACAGATATGCATTCACAACTTGCTGATAAGGATTCGCAGATTGCAGCTTTAAAAGCTCAACTACTTTCCCAACAAAAATAAAACCTTATTATACTTAAGGAGCAGCGTAAAAGCTGCTCCTTTGAAGTTTGTGTCGTAAGTGTACCTGTTACTTTAATTTCCAAAAGTCTCTGTAATAGCAGCAGAATTATTTGTAGCAAAGGCCACTGGTGTAGCAATCCCAAATGATCTTCGACCCTCCCTAACCTTTCCTGTAGTTCTACTATTTTTGTATATACAGTTAATAAAGCCTCAAGTAATTTTACGCAATCCGTTATGCAAAACCATCTTGAATATTTTCATACAAAATGTTAATATACTTATACAGAATGGTGCTACCGATAGACGGCTAGCCCCTATAATTAATTTAAGTCAAAAACAACTGCTGTGGTTGGGAAACTAATGGCGGTTGTTTTTGCTTGTGTTCATATGTTCTTCGTCTTGACGCTTGCAGTCTAATCGTTCGATCTTCTCCACAATCCTTCCAACTGCAACTCCTATTCCAAAAACTGCAAGGACAAACGTTCGCATGTTATTTTGTCCGATTTATGTTTTTAGGCTCACAGAGGCAGACACCAATGCACTCTAAAAACCGCTTTATTTATCTTTAAATGTATGATACTTAATCTTAATTTTAGAATCAATTACTCTTTCTATATCGTCTGTAAATTCTTCATCTCCATCTACCGATATACTCTCTACTTCACCAGCCTTTGTAATCCAGCCAGTAATTAAATCCTTATCTTGTTCAAGTTCTATATTATAAAAACCTGCTTCATTAAATAATTTCTTAACTTCTTGAAAATCTTTTCCCTTTGCATCTTTTGCAGATATAGGAACAGATTTTCTCTTCGGGCTATGATAAATTAAATAAATTTTGGCAATATTCATATAGCTTTCGCCTTTTTTTAACTCTTTTTCCCATTAATGGTAATATAATTTTTTCTTCCATGTCCTTGTGACCGTATTCTGATATTGGAGTATCGACTGCGGCTCATACTCACCTTTACGATCCCTTGAGATTGCAATGTCCGTATTGCCATAACTGGTATATATCATTTCACGCACCGCTGCTTTTTGTGGCAAATCACTTTTTCTTCTTGCCATAATAAAAATCTCCAAACAGAGTAATGTTATCTTACATCAGTTTAAAGGTTTACACAAACTTTGGGACACTCCCGCTCAATCAGGCTAACATTATGCTCCACCTTCAGGCTAGAGTCCTGAGGCTGGATCAAATCAACTTTTACCACTTGCCACATAGATCTCCCCTGGATAATCTTTGAACAATATTGCTAATGCATAGGAACCTCGGATTCTTGCCATCGCATGATTCATGGCATCAATCGGAGTATGCTCATACTTCTTATAGTAGTAATCGATCAGTTTGACCGCAACTTCGGTATTCATCGCAGAATAGAAGGTATGCCCTTCTTCTCTAGCCAGACCTTCAACTCCTGGTAATTCTCAATAATTCCATTATGTACCGCTATCGCATTACCACCATCTATCTTCTCTGCAAGAGCAAATAATTTCCCTTCTGCTCTCATAACCGTTTACACAGACCCGGTGCTATATGAGAGAATATCTCTATCGAAAGCCCGTCTGCACGTTTGATCAGTATCACCGTTATCTCCGATGCAGAACTGTCTGCACAACCATCCGTTATTTCATGCGTACCTGTTCTGCCCATTGCTTGATCCGAACCTGTTGTGCCACAGGACTCGTTCGGGTAGCCCTAATATACCTTCAACTATAATTAGTGTAAAAAGTTGAGTTTTTAATTTTTTCAACTTCACAATTATGTTGGATTTAATTATGTATTCACATATCAAAAAAACTTAGCTGGGTTTCTTTTAATGAGCTAACTTTTCTGATAGTAATTTTGTCATCCTCTTGGACTTGACCACATAGAATTGGCGATAAAGGATCATATTTAGCAGCATTTATTTTTACACTTTTCGAACTATAGTTTGCATAGCAATATGCACATCCATTTTTACATGTATTATAAGTACCTATTTCAACGCTTTCAACACATCCGCATTCTATACGCTGATTCTTATCTTTTCCAGCATTTAATTTGCACCCAATAATCTTTTCAATCAATTCTCTATCTATGCAGGAATTATGAACTATACCACATTCATCTAAGTTTATTTTTTCCGCACAGCTTCCAAGCTTTATATTATTATCTGCTGCTATCTTGCTTAATTCCTTAGCAAATTCCCTTAACTCATAATCGCTTAATTCATAACTTAACAGCCCATCCATATTTTTCTTATTCTTAGAATAAATATCCACAAAGCTAATCACACATTTTTCTGTATATCCTCTTAATGCCTCTGCAATACTCTTAAATGCTTTTATGTGATATTCTTTCGTATATCTATCCGAAAAGAATATAGGGTCATATCTCCAAATAACTCTTTGCTTGCCTATTTTATCAGACAGTTCTTGAAATATGGGAATCATTATAGTTTTTTTATTAGGTAAATTTGCCTCAACATCATTTCCATACCCAGTTAATGTGAATTGAAAATAATAATTATAGTCTTTTATCTCATCTAGTCTATTCATCATTGGCAAAGGGTTCTTTGTCCAAAACACAATACAATCTACAATATCTGGATTTATTTTTATTTCACTTATCTGATGAGCATTTATCGGATTACGAACATAAAGAAATCCCTCTTTTATTCTATTATAGAACCATTCCGAATAGTAATTAGGAATATCTGTTCTTCTACTCACGCTTAATATCATCTAGCTCATCCTTTCAAACATAATTACTTGATATCTAATATGCTTTACTCTTAAAATAGGCCATCTGCTTAAATACTTCTGACAATCTGATTGACAATTTGTTTCTTGAATCTTATAATTTGCACATTCCATATACAATTTTTTCACAAACTCCAATGCAGCTGAAGGATACTGAAAATCGTCATCTAATGAAACAATACCAGCGTCACAATTAAAATATGTATATTGCGTATAAGGCCATTCTGTTTTAAACCCATTCTTACCTATCGCTTCAATTATACATTTTGTTTTTTGCATATCTCTATCCATACTCCCTTGATCTTCCCTAAGAGATATACAAACAAAAAATCTATTTTTTTGTATCTTCTTTAATGAGAAGCTACTTGCCATAGCATTCAGTTCACTATCAGAGAACTCGCTAATTGACTTTGGAAAAAAATACACATCGGAGATAAATTGACTATTATTTGTAAAAATATCAGCTGCATTTCCAATTAAATAATGCACCTCATCATTTTGCCTTTGGGGAATTTTGTAGTTCCAGTCAATCATATCTATTCCAACATACCTTATACCACAATCCATTTTCTTCATTTCTAATGCATGTATCATTGACCAATAATCTATCATTGATCCACATCCTACTGATGTTACCGAAATATAATCAACATCGTCTATCTGAGATAATACATTTAAATACATTCTACTATATTCAAACGCATAAGCAAATGCATATCTTAATAAGTATAACTGCTGAATATTTATATCTGTGTAATCAGGAAGTGCTCCTGCTTCAAAATTTAATTCTTTTAACTTACATAAGCATGCATCATTATCAACATACCTTTGCAAATCTTCATATATTCCTTGTAAATATTGTGTTATATCAATCATAAAAATCCCTTCCTATTCTGTCAAGCCCAAATCTATTGATTTTACTGACTTTGACGATTTTTATTCACCTCAAAACAAAGCTGAGAGTGATGTATATCATATTATCATGTAGCAAATAGATGATAAATAGGTATAGCTAAAACAACTTCTCTTTTCTTTGCTTTATAAAGACTATTCCCCTCTGACCAACTATGATAATGACCCTTTCGTATCTAAGGGGATTGTGTCCCAACTTCCTTCGTCCCATCTACCATACACCGAGTGCCCGCCAAGCTCCTAAACAGGAGGGTGTGCCCATGGCAAAAAGCGATGCCGACTACAGCTCTTGTTTTCTGTTTGATTGTTGTTACTGACCTGCATTCACCTGTCGTGGTACTGATTTACTCAGTGGACGCTATACCATTACGGTTTTCTGTTGGCCATTTGCTGATGCAGTCCATTTCATCGTTTACGGTTTTCTGTTCCAGAATCCTATCTAGTCTCCAATACCCTCCAGCAGCCACTCGACCGAGTTCTGAATTGTGTGTTACCTGCATATTTTGGTGCTGCCATTGTTGTCTGTGCTAATTCCGGATGTTTGATATCTTTCGACAGTTTCTTAGGATCATACGTTGTCCCTGTCTTTAGGATGAGTTGCGTCTTTAATTTCAAAAAATTTTTACCGCACCAAAATTATTTCTTATCATCAGTTTGATATTTCTTTCTTACCATTTCCGCTTCAGTTTTAGCAACAACTCCTGTCACTAACCGTATCTCATCCTTATACGGCATTCTAGGCGCATACAACGAAATATATGCATTCCCTATTGCACCTTGAAAAAATATCATTTGAGGATTACTAGTCTTCCCAAATGAAAGAACATGACTCTTTGAAATTCCTGGATACGGATCAATATAATATATCTCTTCTATACCTAATTGATACGCTTTCTTCGAGCATAATTCACAGGGGCTAGCAGTTGTAAATAACTTTCCACCCTGAATTTTTGCCCCACCATACTTTGAAATCTGTAAAAAAGCATTTTCCTCTGCATGTAATGCGCGAGTATATACTTGGTTTGATTTTCCTGTAATTCCATTATAAATATCTTTGAAACAATATGCATAATTTTTCCCTTCCTTCTTTGCTTTGATAGCATCTTGTTGCAAACAGGAATTAATGCTTTGCATCGTTTCATCAAAATATTCATCCTCAAGTTCAAATTCACTAAAAGTTTCACTATCTTTATTTCTGCAAAAATCCTCAACACAACGCAAATTACAAGGTACTTGCCCTTTAGGTACATCATTCCATCCCACTGAACGCACAGAAAAATCAGCACCTGTAACCACAGCCCCCACTTGTCTGGACAAACAACCTGAATTATATTTTGCATTAAATGCCAACTGCATACATCTCTCCAAATGGGTAGGCGCAACTAATCCTGGTTGAAGCATAAGTGCGATGTATTTAATGATCTGTTCTGTTAACTCAAAATATTTATGATTTTGAATATTCGGATTATATAAATACACATCAGAAATTTCTAAACACGCCGCAACATTTTGGTGATAAAAGATACCATCTCTTCCTGGATATTCTATACCATCTAAACTTTCCAATTCTTTACGATTCATTCCAAGCCTATTTTGCCTGAAACTATCTTCTGTATTAATAGCAAATGAATAAAAGGCTCTATATCGATCTCTAAAATATTGAATTTCAAATGAATTTCTTAACGCATCTATACATATTCTCGTTCTTTCTTTACCTTTATTCTCCAATTCCTCTTTTCGATTTATCATTTTTATGACATAATTTATTCTCTCTGCAAGTGTAATTTCTTTTCCTGATTTTTCTTCTTTACAATCATATTCTCCTGAACTTCTAATGTTATTTCCAACCTGCTGCATAAAATAAGAATACAAATTATATACTTTTGTTTCCTTATCTTCTGTATCCTTTGTTTGTACAACTTCCTCAACTGTAATATTTTTTATTGCTTTCCTAAATTCATTCTTCTTTTCTATCAATTTCGTTGTAAAGAAAATGATCATTTCATTTAATTCATTCATATCTTTATTCTCTAAAGACTCAATATATTTATCATCGTTGTATATTTTGTTTATCCAATCTTTTAATTGTTGATCGATAACTTCTTCCTTAATATTCTCCAAATCAACTGCTTCTTCTGATTTATTCTTTTGAAATGCCTTAACAATTTCCGATTTCAACTGATCAACTTCCTTTATATGTACCTCTTCTGCAATACTATCTATATAAGCAAATAGTTTTCCATAATTATCCTGCAAAATAAATGAAAAAATAACAGAACTTGCCTCTATCACATCAAATTTTTTCCACTTTTTTCCTTCTTTCATGTAACGATAAATGATACTATATTTTCTTTCGCCAGAATCATTGTAATCACATGTCTTATACGATTTCAAATCCAATTTTTTCATATCATCGGTAGATAATATTTTTGCTACTGTCGTACATCCTGATCCTGTTCTTCCCGTTAACCCTATTAAAATAAACTTATCACGTTGACTATATAAACTTTTAATCGCTTCCGCTTTATCCATTAATACATTCTCCTTTGTAACACATTCAGTTTTACAGGAACGCTATTATTTCTAAATTATATTTCCTGTTCTATTCCTGTTTTGCAAATCTCATATACTTTTCAATTACCTCCTTTTGTTTTCTACTACTTATCGGAAATACATTATTATCCTGCATCGTTATTTCATCACTCTGAAATACTTTAATATAATTCATGTTGATCAAATATGATTTATGTACTCTTAAAAACATTGTTGATTTCTCAGCAATTAGTTTTTCAACTTCGCTCATTTTCCTATAAAACCGATACACCGACCCATCCTTTGCGTGTAACTCAATTAACCTTCGATCACTAATAAAATATAAGATTGTATTGATTGGAATACGATATTGTTTCCACTTATGTTCAAATGAATATACCGAATTGTTATCAACAATTAGGTTGGCTACAGAATCTATAACTCTTTCCACCTCTAGTCGATTAATCGGCTTATCCAAAAATTGAAAAGGCTGCACCCCAAATGCCGCTTTATAATACCTATCATAACCTGACACAAAGATAATATAGCAATACGGATTCTTTTGTTTCACTTTATCTGCAGCATCAATACCATTATCAATTCCTAATTCAATATCTAAAAACACTAAATCAAATGCCCCAATTTCATCCATTTCATATAGCAAATCCCCACCATTTGAACATTTTGTTATTTTGTATACCGCATTGAATTTGTCAAACTTCTGGGAAACAATGTTATACATTGTTTCAACTTCCTGTTCTTCATCATCGCAAATTGCAATATTAATCACTATAATACCTCTTTCCGCAAATAGATTATTTTTGTATATTTTACATATTGTTTATATTTCATTCATTTGTAATATTTTCTTTATATTGTTGATATACTTCTTTATTCAACTCAACCACTTTACAAAAATATTTATTAATTTCAAATGGATTTCCATCTGAACTTTCATTAGCATTACGCACCATACACATCGTGCAAAATTCCTTTTGAGCACAGACTAAGCATTGAGGAAAATCCTTCCGCTTTATGTTCCTCAAAAATTGCGTTTTCTCAGAATTATTCCAAATATTTTCTAGTGTTGTTTCTTTCAAATCTCCCAAAACATAGTTCTGCCATCCAGCACAGGGATAGGCCACTCCTCTTTCAGAAATACATATTGACGACCGGCACACACTGCATATATTATCTTCTGCAGTTAAATCATTCTTACTACCAACCTCTTTTTCAATATGTTTTATATAGTCTTTATTCAAATGTACTGTACGAACAATATACTGATACACATCATTATATGTAAGTCTACAATCCAAATTTTCATCTGAACAATTATATTGTCCTATTATTACATAATCACTATTAACTTTAATATTATGTTCTTTTCCCCAATTAATTACATCTATATATTCATCCTTATTTTGTTGTATCACCGGGCAACTAATTTGAATTGGAACACCACTTGCCTTTAATTTTAGTACAGATTCTATCGTTTCTAGCCAACTGCCTTGTCTACATGTTATTGCATCATGTATTTCGGGATTCATAGAATATATAGAAGTCTGAATACTGATTAATGGATTCTTCTTAATCTCATTCAAAATCTCGTCACTTAACATTGTCAAATTACTCAGGATATTAACAGAGAAATTATATTCATTACTTTTTTTAAGAAAATCAACAAACGATGGATGAATCATCGGTTCTCCACCACTTATAGTCAAATTTAACACTTTCATATCCATAGCTTGTTCTAGAATATTATAAAACAAGTTCTTATCCATCATATCGTTTTTCAAAGCATGAGGTATGTAACAATGCACACAACGTTCATTACATTGACTGACTATCTCAATATGCAAATGCGTCAATCTTACCCCATCTGGAAAATATCTACCAAAAAACTCTTCCGTTTCCACTATATTCTTTTTTGCGTTTTCTCTCTTATCTAACATTTCATCAAAAGATTGATCTCTCTGATATTGGTCTGCATTATTGTAACATTCACATGTCGTATTTCCTTTAACCACAAATCCGGCATCTATAAGTTCTTCATAAAATTCAATCGCATCATTTCTAAGTGTTTCTCTATCTGTATCTAAAAAAAGTGAATGCATTCGTTCTACTATCTGATCAATCGATATCGGTTTTCTTGCCAATTCTGACAAAAAAATATTACCAATTGATGATACGATTCTATCTCCTATAAAATCATGATTATCACCTAATAATCTATATTCAAAATTACGATTATCTGTTATATAACCAAACTCACCATAATCACGATAAATTGTGTTAGTCCTCCTCATATAATACATATTCTTCTCCTCGGAAAGCAAGCGGCACTATCATCATACAATGACATTGCCGCGCCTTTATGATCGATTACTATCTTCCTCCCGGTCCTGGCGGATTGCACGGTCTTCCACTCGGCTTACTATTCGGTCTGCACTCTGCCATTAACACTGTACTCTGTGCTACTACAACTGGTTTTTCGTACTTCATATTCTCACCTTCTTCTATCAAGTAAAATATATTATTAAGTAACAATATTATTATATAACAAACAAAGTGCAAAAACATACATTGTACATTTCTACACTTTATTTGGTCATTTTCGTATTAACAATCTTGCTTTCAAATATCCAGTTACCAGTAACAACGCACAACATAGTACGCCAACTAATACTGCAACGCTGATTGCAGGATACATATAATATCCTGCCACAATTATAATCGACTCAACAATTATAATTATTTGTGCCTTCTTCTTATTATATGAATATTCTATTTCTGATAACGGTTTGTTCTTGTCTGCCAATGGCGAAAAGGCAAACACAACTACCACAGATATCACTGTACACAGAAAAACAATATATGCATCTGCATGCCAGTTCTTAATGCACAATAACGCACATATAAAAACAAAAACCGAAGCGAAGATGCATCTCGTAGCACTCTTTGCATGATATCCTCCTGTACTACTTCGTAGTAATTTGTATGAAATTAAAAAGAACATTCCTTCTAGAAAACACCCCATTTGGAAAGAAATAATAATAGTAAATAATAAAACGCAGCCATACATTGTCAGAACACTTAACCCATAAGAATAGACCTCAGCATCCTCCTCTTCAATAATGCCATATCTGATCATTCTATGAATTACATTTTGTTTCATATTCGTCATTATTTCTCCAATTTTGAGAATTTCTTAATTCCTTGTGGCTCCTCAGGCTGATATAAGATTAACAAGCAAACCTCTGAAGCTACACTTGTCAGTATCATAGTTGTTACAGCCGCCAGCATCTTTAATAATTTATCCATATATCAAATTATATACAATTCAATCAACAAAATATTATTTTGTAATTTTCATTCAATTAAATTGTAATTTTCGCATCCTTATGCATATTCGCAAACATCAAAGATTAATATATGAACAGAGAACTTATTATTATCACTATCAATCTTCATTATACCTTTATGTTTTTCAACAATCTGCCGCACACTTTTCAAACCTATCCCATGTCTATAGTAATCCTTTTTACTTGATTTAATTTCTCCATTCCGGGTTCTTATAATCTCCCCTGCATACGGATTCTCTATAGAAATAAGCAATGTGTTCTCATTTCTACGATCTGTTTCAATATTAAGATCAATATATCGATCATCAATACAGTTCTTATTTGCATCAATTGCATTATCCAATAGATTGCATAACACCACACTAATATCGCTCTGTTGTATATTCAGATCCGATGCAATCTTCAAATCTACACGGAATTGTATATTATTATCATTTGCAATACTTGCCCTGTTATTAATAATAGCATCAATCACAACACAACCAGAATTTGCAATAGTCTCTTCAAACCCATAGAGTGTTGCAATCTCTCGATAATTCCATTTCTTTGTCTCTTCAATATATTTGAAATCATGCTTAAATTCATTGATATTCTTCCATAATTCCGTAACTCTTTTACTCTCTTGTATATAACATATATTCTGATTCTCCAATAACAAATTTTTGTACTTATCCGTCATATTTTCCTGCAATTTAATATAGAAATAGTAACTCATAATATTGAATCCAATAATTACAAACACAGCAAACAGATTCCATGCTCCATCTGAAAGATCATTCATAACATAAAAACATATGATTAGATATATGCTACCTGCCGGAATCAATAAGACCTCTAAAAAGTCAGCCAACTTTATCTCATTTTCATCTGCCTTGCCAAATATCAGAACCAATAACCTAATCACAACAAACATTAAAATGTTCGAGATAATCTGCAATATTTTATCAGTATAATCATTTCTATCAACACCCAGCAACATATATGTTCCATAATAGGCAATCAACTCACAACAGATTCCCATCAGATAAAAATAAAATGTATATAATAATATTCGCTTACGATTCGCTTGATAGAACATGAGTGTAACTGCTAAATATGGAAGCAAAAACAATAGCATATTTACAATAGGTAACTTTCCATCATATAATTCCTGCATAGAAAACGAGATAACAACACCGCTCCATGCTATCAACAAAATTACTTTGTTACTATTCTTTCGTTCATACACATGGCAATTATATATGTGCAGCAGAAATGCAATAAAGATGTTGTTCATAATCGTCATGCTCATTTTTTCTTCCTCCCTATAATGTCAAGCCCTAAATCATTGATTTTTCAGGCTTCCTATATTATTTTCACACCTAACCAATCAATCTACTTACTATTATCTATATACTGCCTTGCATTCTTAAAAAAACTCCATATCATTATAATCATAATAATACCAATCGGGAATGCAGATATAATACTTACACTCTGTATATTGCTCATAGAACTGTCTGAGAAAACCAGAGCAATCGGAAGAACAATCAATAATATACACCACAATAATTCAACCAGCTTATTAGGCTGTTCGCCCTCATCTAAATGTTTATAGCTATAGCAGGCCGCTGTATACGCTATGGAATCAAATGATGTTGCATAAAATGCAATCATACATACCAATACCAATATTAATACAAGAGTCGCACACGGCATTGTTTTAATAATATTAAGAATCAATGCGTACGCATCTCCATCCATCGCATATTGTGTAATAAAATCTGTCTTTCCCTTAATCTGAAGTCCGAGGCTGTAATTTCCCAGTACTACAAAGCTTACTATTGTAGATCCAACTCCAAATACATATCCGCCAAGAATGGTCTGCTTAATCGTTCTTCCTCTGGAAATATTACCAATGAAAAACGGTGCTGCAATGCACCATACCATCCAATACGCCCAATAATAGATTGTCCAATCCTGTGCAAAGTTACTGGTTCGCCCCGGATCTGTAAATGTACTCAATTCGATAAAATGCTGTATCATCTTCCCTAAACTCTGGAATCCGTTTTCAAGAATGAATCGTCCCTGTCCACCCACTAGAAGAACAAAAATCAAGAGTCCAAAAAAGAGATAGATACAAAGTTTTGCTAAAAATGAAATACCTTTAAATCCATGCAGCACCGCATACGTATATACACAACAAGTTAACACAAGGATAACAATAGTTACAACTGTTCGACTGATCTCAATACCAAATAAGCCAATTACAATTTCCGCTAATAAGGGCGTTGCTACACTAAATGTCGTAGCCGTTCCTGCCAATAATGCAAACAATGCAAACAGATCGATCACCCGTCCCAAAATTCCATCTGCATATTTACCAATAACCGGTCTGCACGCTTCTGAATATCGTTGTCTATTTCTCTTTTTAACATGAAGCATAAAACCAAATGCTACCGCAAGCACCAGATAGAACGCCCATGGAATAAAGCTCCAATGAAAAAGGGGAAATACACCTGCCCATTCAGTAATAGAACCAAGTTCTTTCATATGTAGATTGTTTGCATACATAACCCATTCAGAAAATGAATAAAACAAAATATCAGCAGCAAGACCACATGTAAACATCATACTCCCCCATACAAAAAAGGAATATTTAGGTTTCTCATCCCTTTCTCCTAACACTATATTTCCATATTTTGAAAATGCCAAAAATACAGAAACAATTAAAACCCCCAGACCAATCACCAAATAATACAACCCCAATGTATCTCCCAAAAAGAATCGGACCTGTCCTATAATGTCATTAGATTGTTCAGGAAATGCAAACAACACTGCTGCAAGTCCCATAATTAAAACAAATGGAACAATCGTTATCATCCAATCAATTCTACCCTTATTATTCTTCATTTTTTTCATCCTCCCCATACGTCTTATCAACAGCTATAAGTTCTTCATAATTATCAATCTCTATGATATCTCCTTGTTGCATCTCCCGTATACCCAAATCATAATCATTAAAATGCAAAAACATAGCTACATCATCCCAGTAAATATTTCTATTTTTCTGAATATCAAATTCCTGTTCCAAATGTTTCTTTAACTTTTTCCCGTCTTCTGCAGACCATCTCGATACTGAATATAACTGCCAGCCTTGTTTTCCCCCATTCCTGCTACAGGAAACAACCCGACCATCTACTACCTGCATTAACCATTCATCCGTTTCACTATCTGTCCAAATCGCATTATACCCCGACTTTTCAAAATCACTTGAAAGAATGTGGTCATTATATATAATCTGATCTCCATCAAGAATAATGACATCTTCCAAATAATCTTTGGCTACATAAAGAGACGATATGTTATTACAGGTGTCATAATAGGGATTCTCTATAATCGTCACACCGTATTCCCGTTCGAGTACGGCAAATTGTTCTTTCAAATATCCCACAACAACATATATTTCATTAATTCCATTTGCCTGAAGTCCCTGAATAACAGTATCTATCATTCTGACTCCATTTACTTTTATTAAAGGTTTCGGTGTATGGTATGTAATGGGGCGCATCCTCTTTCCAATACCAGCCGCCATAATGATTGCCCGTTTTACCTTATGCATCTTCTAACTCCCCTCTCACAATCCTATAATACTCTTTGGCATAACGATATTGTCTTAAAGAATACTCTCCAAATTCAACGCCCAGACTTCTTTTATATTCACACCAATTGCTCCACAAAAGACCACATGCCGCAATATAACAGTATATTTTAATTCTGACTTCTGATCTACAGTTGCCATTAAAATATATATCAATCAGGCGATCCACCTGTGTTCTGTCATACATTGCATAAATGCAAAACATTGCAATATCTACATGTGGATCCTGCATCGCTGCATACTCCCAATCAATCAAACGAACATCCCCATCACTTGTGAAGAGAAAATTATCCGGCACCGCATCTATATGTGTAAGACAATACTCTTCTTTATGTGCGTCAACATATTCCCTCAACGAAAAGATATTCTCCTTTGTCTTTGTATAATCCCGATATATAGATGACTGTCCACCCCAGAGACTTTCATAAAAATCTATTTGCCGAAATATATCAAACGTATGTTTTACATTTAATTTCATTTCATGAAATTCCTGCAATTTCTTCATACACAATTCCAGATCATTTACATTTTCAATATCACATACTCTTGAATCCTCAATAAATTCTGTAATCTTATAACCATTGTTCGGATTCATGTATATTACATTATCACATATTCCCCGCCCTGCAATCATTTGATATACCTCAGCCTCTTCCTGACGGTTAATAAGCTGCTCCGTCCCTTCACCCGGAATACGCATAATATATCTTTTCCCTTTGCAGGTGAACAAAAATGAACGGTTTGTCATTCCTTTCTTAAGAACTTCTATATTTACGATATCCTTGCTGTTCACCTTAAAAGTTTCCACAATAACGTTAATCGCATCTGATTTCAGGTGATTGGATTCATCATCTAATTCCCTTAGTTGTTCATAAGTGTTAATTTCTACAAAATCTGATGCATGCACTACCTTCGCAGGCACTATCATTCTGTCACCTTCATATAAGGTTGTCTCCCAAAATACATTATCATATCTCTTATTCTTATCAAATTCCTGCAAACGCTGTCGAACAATATCTGCTTCTTTCTTAGTCAAATAAGAAATTCCTATCATGGAATTACCACCTTTACCATTCGAAACCATCACTAATTCCCTTTTACGGTTTACCCGAACATCACTTTCATCATCCACAAAATCCGTTACCATATACCACGAATATAACTCGTGTTTTGAAAACGGATTCCGGTCCGCCCATATATCACATGGAATTATATAGGCATTTGTAAGATAATCCGATGCTAGGTATAGTGAATGAAGATTATTTTTAGATGTATATTCTTCATTTACAATAAGTTCTACATCATATTCATCTATCAGATATTCAAACTGTTCTTTCATAAAACCAACAACAATATATATATTCTTTATGCCCACCTCATGTAATTGTTTAATTATTCTCTCAATTAACGTCTCACCATCAATCTCTATTAAAGCTTTCGGTGTTTGGGTATTAATTGGCACCATTCGCATTCCAAAGCCCGCTGCTAGAATAATAGCATTTCGAGGTCTATTATTCTTAAACAACATTTTTGCTTTATCCGTTAATCGAATATCATTATCCAGATAGCCATTTTCAATTAGACTTTTTATTGATTTATTAACTATTCCAAGTGAGTGCCCTGAATATTCAGCTATTACTCTTTGGTTCAAATATGTCTTTTGATATATTGCACATAATATATCTTTTTCCTGTGTATTCAATCCTTCACCTTCTCGTTCATATTTTTTCATTTTTATGTTTTCGTGAACATCAAATCATACTTTAACATGCATATCACAAATAATCAATACCAATCTGTAAATGCATTTGTCAAAAATCCAGCCCCAAGCTAGATATTTTCTTTTTTATTAAACATACAAATTATTAAAATATTCATACTCTAAATTCATATCAATCTACATAACGCCTATATATTTTATATTCATGATGCGGAACCTGTTCTTCCTTTGGTGGCAACTTCATATAATCTCCATAATCACACTTTAAAAATTCATCATAACCGCTTGGAACCTTGACCTCAAGATTCTCAAACATCATATAAATATATTGATCGAACCATTTTTTTTCATACAAAGTAAGCCCTGCATCCCATATCATTTCGGCAACATAACGGCTTTCTTTAATATCATAAATATCCTTAAATTTTTCCAATCTATCAAGAAAATATTTTGATCCACGTATCTTCGAATATCCCCTAACAATAAATTTTACCACCGAGCGATACCATTTATTATATGTCGATTTTGTATAATGTGTATCTATACTCCATAACGCAATTCGAAACAGATTACTTTTTTTCCTTTTTATCCTCTTCAGGACTTGCTCTGCATCTGTACCCGCACCATCAAGAGGATATATATCAATAAAAACACCTGAATCATATTTTTGAACATTCTCATATATCGCTCTGTAATTCATATCATTCAGTCTTGCAATATTATATGGATAGTCCTTTTCCGACTTTCTAGTAAGTAGTTTATATGGTCGTAATTCATCCTCATGAGTTATACAATAATCACAAAATTTATCATAATCATCACGCAACATAACAACATCAAAATCATCATCCCATGGAATAAAACCTTTATGTCGAACTACACCAATTAACGATCCATACGCAACATAATAATTTACCCCTATTGTATTACATATTTGTATCATCTTCTTAATAATATTTAGCGTTATTTCATGAATTTCTTTGATATTTAACTCTGTTCCTAAATATTCATTACCCAAGCTTTTTTCCTCTCCTTATTGTTTTTAAAATTTGATTTCTTATCTCCTTAGCAATTTCATTTTTTGTACAGGATAAATAAATCCATGTCAATAGACAATAAATCATTCCACCTATTATAACCAATAATAACAAATCAAAAACAGTATTTTTTAATTGTGCTTTTATAAAAAACAAGCATACATACATGAACATTCCAATACAAATAAATGAATAACCATTTTTCATATATTGACATAACGGCAATTCCTTACGGACACAAAAAAGTTGAACACCTAATAATACAATTTCCGAACACAATGTTCCAACAACAGCACCTAAAGCTCCATATTGAGGAATCATAAATAAATTTATACAGAAGTTTACACAAGCTCCCGCTATCAGTGAAAATGTATACTCTTTATCTCTTGCGTTAGGTATCAGAAATTGAGATCTTATAACACTTCCAATAACTGAAAGCAGAACTGCTGGAGAAAGACCGCAAATCAACACTCCACAAGGTGCAAATTCCTGCCCCCAAAAAATGATTGAAAAAGAATCGGCAACCGCAGCCATTCCAAATGCTATTGCTGAACCAATTATTACTGTATATTCCATAGATAATTCAATAAAATGTTTACTTTCTTCAATTTGATTAGAAGAAAGCAGATGTGCTGTCCTCGGTAACATAACCGTACCAATTGTCGTTATAAATGCTTTGGGAACACTAATTATCTTATCGGCATTCTCATAATAACCATTTTGCATAACATTACTCAAACGTCCTATCATATATTTATCCATATATGTAAATACACTTATTGCCAAAACCGGTATAAACAAAATCCATAAAGGCTTAATGTTTTTTAATATCTCCCTTCTGCTTGGACGATAAAAATCCACATATTTCATTATATTAGGCCATAACGTTAACTGACCGATCAATCCTCCAGCAGAATTAATTGCTACATATTTCCACAAATCATTAGCATTATGAACCAATGTAAAAATCAGAATAAGCGTTATAATCTTAACCAAACTGTTTCTTATTACAGTAACCTTAAATTCCTCCATTCCACTAAAGAACCATGCAATATCCAATCCTTTTGTTAATAGCGACATGGTTAAAATTATAAAAATTAATTTGTACTCCTCTACAAACAAACTAATATAAAAAAAGTATAAAAACAATACAATGCAAAAATTTATAAGCTGGCAAAAATATATACTCCAAAATTTTCTACTTCTTTCTTCCTTAGAAATTCTTACATATGCAATTTCCCTATTTCCATAATTTTCAACTCCCAAAACAACAAACATTCCAAAATAGAAAACAACAGAATTAGTCCAAGATGCAACCCCTATACTTTCTGCTCCAAGTATCCTGGCTAAATACGGAGATGTTATTAACGGAACTGCTATTGCTAATAATTGATACAAAAAATTATATATAAAATTTTTCTTCAAGCTTTTTTTTTCCATTATTCTTTACCTTTAATCAAAAAATGATTTTCCAAATATTTATATATTGTTTCTTTTCTTTCAAACTCACTTTTTTCAAATTTATAGCTAAGTTTATGAACATCTGTCATTTTAAGAATTTGTTTATATCGGGTTTCATCATACATATCAAACAGTTCGTCTTGCATTATATGTGGTGGTTGACAACTATATGTAGGAATTTTCTTCCATTCCTCTGGCTTATATTCAGCAATTAACATAAAAAACAAGTGGAATATAAAATAATTCTCCACTTTTTTATGAGTTTCCCAATAACGTAAAAGTAATTTTTCAACAGAAACTAAATATGGATTTTGCGGGCATGACAATATACACCAATTAGACATTCCAACATATGGATCTAATGCCTTAAAATCTTGATAGACGAACAGCCTTGTTCCTTCTTTTATTAATCCATCAAGAAAATTCTTTGATGTACATAATACAGTTGAATCTAACCATATGCCACCATATTGATTTAATAACTTAAGTCGAACAATATCCGAATAGTGTGCCGATTTTATTAAACCTTTGTCTCTCTTTTCTTTAATGTATTGCGGAATTTCAATATACTCCGAAATATTTTTTTCCGTTATAACAACTATATTATATTCCGAAAAATTCTTTCGAACTGATGCAATACATATTTTAACAATATCCGGTGCATTCTCCTCACCTTGAAACCAACATATCCAAATCCGTTTAGGAACTGGTTCTAAATTTTCTTTATTCCAGCTAATCTCCTTTAATATATTACTATACTTTTTTTTAAGTAATTGATAATCAGACATATCTTTTTTTAAAATACGCATGCGCCAATTAAAATTAAACTGGTTAATTATTAATACATTCAAAACATCCTTTATAGATCGACAAATCCCATTTTCTTTGATTTTTTGGACAAATTTCATTTTTTCAAAATAATTTCCTTCCTGTTTCATTTATCAATAATTGAAAATATCAATTTCTGTCTTTTGAAGTAGAAAAATAGATATAATCAAAAATAAAACCCAATTAAAAGTAATATTATACATTGCCCCCTCAATTAAAAATACCGAGAATAATACAAAATATTTTTGATCTATTTTCATTACCTTAAGGACATTCTTTAAATACCAATAATAATATATTGCAAAGCCAATATACCCATAGGACCACAATTGGTTAACATAATCACATTCAATAGACCATTTATCACTTGTTGCATAAAAATTCATCAAATGAGATTGCGGATATCCAGAACATCCTGGTCCATAACCAAACAAATTAGAAAGCAAATCATTTTTTTGAGTGATTGCCGGTATAGAAGTCCAATAATACAAATGTGTACTTGCACTTCCTTCTGTCTTAACACGATTTTTCAAATCCAACAACTGAATTATTTCCGTCGTCTTTTCCATTATCACATCTATATTTGCAACTACCATTATAAAGAAAATACCTATACCAATTAAAAAGAAAATAGCTTTTTTTCTTGATAATTTGTGTTTAGAATTTAAACTAATTATAACTTGTATTACTGTAGCTATAATAAGACCTATCATCAACGTACGACTTCCAGAAAGAAAACCTAAAATTAAAATGGCTATCCTTATAAAATTATTACGAGTGTATATATATCCAAATGTTAACAAGGGCGCCAAATTTCCTGCATTCCAACATAATCCACTAACTTTTAATTTTCCAAATTGATATTGTGTAGCATATTCCTCTATCATGCGAAAAGTATCTCTAAAAATTAAATTGTTAAGGTCTTTTCCCAATCTTTCAAAAATAATTTGTGCAAATCCCCAAACCATTTGAATAATCGAAGAAATATATACACCTTTTATATAATATACAAGGTACTCAACTCTGTTTTTGGGTGAAAAAAATATATAAATCAAAACAAGAAAACATAGTTGGATAAAACTTGTCAATATTCCTTTTGTCCATTTAGTTGGCATTCTAAAAGAGCATATCAAATACGAAACCATCCACATCCCTACAACAATCAAAAAAGTGCTATCACCTTTAGTTAAAAATCTAATACCACCTTTTCGAATCCACTCTCCTAATGCTATAATCCCCAACAATAATATTCCCCAAACATACATAGTAATGGAGAAAATATTAAGAATTGGCATAGGCGCTAATATTCCAAATAATAGAAAAAATATACTATATCCATTTCTTTTTTTTATAAGGTTACTTTTATCATAGCTAATTTCCAATTTTTTCTTCTCCTTATTCTAACGTTTTTCCTCGAATTATTCTATTTAAACACCAAACAATAATCAAGCAATTTATGTACATGGAATTTGTCCTGACTTTATAACACGTAGTCCATATATACTTAAAAGATTTCCGATACTTCTTGCAAAGCTCACGCATATTTTTCATATATCCTATAGAAATTCTTCCGATACTAAAATGATGAATTTGAGAAGGATATACATAAATTTTTGCGGAATGACTTCTAGCATATAAGCATTGTTCAACTGTATAAAGATGCCAGTTATTGCAAATTATTTCATCAAAATGGTGCATTTCCCAAGTTGCTTTCTTCATACCAAACATTCCTTCATCAACGCATGCAACTTCATAAAGTTTTTTTTCATATTCATAATTCAGTTCAGGATCATATTTTTCGCCAGCAGTAAGATTAGAATAATATTTTTTACTTTTTTCAACAACTCCCTGAGTTCCTATAATTGTCCCTACATCACACTTATCTATTACTTTTGCCAGTTCCCTTATTTCATTTTCAGTTTTCAAATAAATATCCTGATGTGAAAAAATCAAAACATCGCCTTTAGCTATCTCAGCCCCATAGTTAAGCGCCTTCGATGCGGATTCATATTTCCCAAACCTGTTATCAATTTCTATAAATTCTAGTTGTATATTCTGAAATCCAAGCGAGCGTTTTAATTGCATCGTTAATTGTTTTTCATTGTTATAAACGCATATTACTGAAACCATAACACATCTCCAATTTTTCACGAATATAATCCCAAATTAAATATAAACTCATCCCGATATTTTCCATCATTCATTATATAACTAAACTTAGATCCTTGCGTTATCGACGAAATTAAATATTTACACTTAGAAAGAATAATCATTTTCGTCAAATACTCCTGTCCGCGTCTTTTTTTGTCAGAATCCAAGACATTTGACTTGCTTAGAACAACTTTTTCCTCATAGCCTCTGATAAATCTATCATATGATACAATATGTATGTCATCGGGAAAAACTTCTGATATACAATCAAATATATCCCCATCTTCCGTAACAAGAAAAAAAGAAGCGTTCGGATATTTTTCTTTAAATTCCAACATTTTATTAATCACTTGTTCTGCTGTTGGTTGTATGTATTCACCCGATGGTCTAACCTTTACATAATCAGTTCCTCTTACATATACTCCTATGCAATTATCTATTTTTAGATATTCACATTCAGAATTAACCATTTTCATAACTTCGTCACTTATTTTCAAGTATTTCTTAAATATATCAGTACATTCCTCTCGCAACTTTTTGTTAAAAAATACATTTGAGCCAAATAACCCTTTGGGATTTAAATTTCTAAATGTCCATCCAGAAATATAAACTGTTTTACTTTGATATACATTTATTTCTTCTACATCATATGGTTGTTTAAAAAAATATTCCCATGCATTCACAATACCATCGGAATATTGTGTTTTAAAATTTTTCCAATCAACAAAAGGAATATATCCTTTATCCACCGCATAGTTAATATATATCATTTGTCTATATATCAAAGATAAAAGTCCTTCCACTTCATCCTGATAATCCGGTTTCACGACATAATAAATTTTATCCTTATTACATTTACCAAAGCTCATTTTTTTCTGCAAAATATCTCTTCTTTTAAAAAAATAGTAAATGTATTTTGCCCGATATCCTATCCGTTGATGTTTTCTCTGAAACCCTAGTCCAATTGGCATTTTTTCTCCTCTCAAGCACTATCTTTTACATTTCATGTCAACAGAAACGCCATAAACTACACTCTTTTAATATTCTTTATTCTAATCAACTGACGTTTCACGAATTGTCTAAGCCACTTTTTAGTACAGCATTGTATAACAAGCAAATTAAACCTTTTCCTCTTAGCATAACCTTTAAAGAATACTTCCCTCTTTTTCGGCATAATTGCCGGTGCCTTTAACTGGGGATTGTGCGCTATTGCATTCTCTATATCAACATCCATAAGATATACATTAGCCTTTTTCACAAGTTCTTTCCCCTGTTTCGTATTGCATAAAATTAGAGAAACACCTTTTTCATTGCCAGGCAATTGCGTTCCCCATGAATCACCAATTGTCAAATCAGTTATACGTTTCGAGTCTGCATAAATACACTCATAGCAATTTTCTGTATAAATCAATCCATTTAAAAACGCAATTGAATAACAATCCATTGTTCCTGGCGTAACAAAGTGCATTTTATTCCTTTCTAATTGAAATCTTCCTTTATCTCTAAAACGAATACTTCGAACCTGTCTCAAGTTAACTCCATATTGTTGCATAAATGTATCCAAAATCCTTGGCGAAGGCGTTCCATGGCAAATTAAATCTACAGTATATATCTTTCCTTTTTTACTTTCCGCAGTCGCTTTTTTTACAGCAGCACACTGACAAGGTAACCCAATGAACAAAACTATTCTATCAATATTCATATATTCTCTAATTTTTTTGTACACTCCTGCCGGATTACTTTTCACATACTTTGATCCAACAAAACTCTTTACCTCTTCTTCATCCTCTGCAAATCTGAAGATAAATTCACCATTTTCAAACTTGCAACTGCATACCACACCACCCATATTTATAATTGTTCTGGAAAGTTCAGCTGCAAGACCGCCTGAAGAACTATTAGCACGAATTTTATTATTCTCACTCCATCCCTGAAACCACGCAACTTGATTTCTCTTTTCTAATGGATGATTGACCTGACACACTTGATCACAGATTTTACAATCAATACAATAAGCTTCGTCAATCACTGCATTCATGTATTCCCCAGAATCTTCTATTTTAATCGCTTTTTTAGGACACAACTCTTCACATGCGTGACAGCCAACACATTTTTTTACTTTACATACTGTTCTCATATAATTTTTTCCTGTATTTCAGCGTAAATACTCTGAATAATTTCTTTATCAATTGTTTCTGAAAATTTTCGTGCAAATAGATTCTTATTCGTATGCAACACTTCATAATCCTGCTGCTTAAAAGTATAAGGATTTCCATTTTTTCCGCGCATCCAATCTATAAATCGAACATTTGCTGTCATTCCATCTTTCGGTTGATAAATTTTGTCTTTAAATCCACAATTATAAGCCACTGTTTGTATAAACAGTTCATCTGCACAATTCGTACAACAAAATACCTTTTCTATTTTCTCTCTCTGCTTCAATAGTTCTTTTACAAGTTCATTTGTAATACTTACCCAATTTGAACCATATTTGATCGTCCAATCCAGATTTTTTACACGATTTATATGTAGTACCATCTGAAGCACAAGACATACTCTCTCACAGAAGGTAAAAAAGGAATTTTTCCATTTCTGAGAATACCTTCTTCTGTAATTCTGAAGATAATGATAATATTTTGTTCTCCGTGATATTTCTGGATCATTTTTTAATTTTTCATCATCGTATAGGATGAACTCCCTGCCTTTGTTTCTTTCAAAGAAAATATCAATTTCACGATTACTTTTCAGTGGTAAATCCACACCTGAAATCATATGATAATAATTATATTTCTGTTCATATGCTTTTTCGAAAAGAAAAAGCTCAACCTGTACTAGCGAAAAACCACCCCAAAACACTTCATATTCCCGAAAGAAATATACATTTGATTTATGTGCAATACTCAAGAAATCTTCTTCGTCAAAATTCTTGCTTTTCTTATCAATATGAATATAAATATCGTGATTTTCCGCATCTAAAAACCGAATTAACTGCTTTAACTGCCACCAATTGTTATGGGCTATAATCAAAAAAGCGTGCCTCATTCTTACTCCTCTTAATCTAAAAGTGCTGTTTTCAAGTAACAAATTCCATTATCTCGAATCCCATTAAGCTTTTCTTTCACTTGATTATAATCAATTTTCTTTAATATCAACTCATGGATTGCACCCTTATAACTTATACTTCTTTCATCTAACCCTAACTGACTTAGCAAATTATCAATTCGATCATCTGTTACTATTATCCCATCTTCATTTACAAAAACAGGTCTACAAAACTGTTTTTCAAAAATGATGGAAAATGCAATACCATGAAAGCTGTTACTACAAGTACAGGTAGCATTTTCTATAAGCCATAAAAACTCTGCCGGATCCACACCATAAAGAACCTTGATTCCATATTTTCTACATTTAACACAGCTATATCCTGTAAACGGAGCATATACCGGAATTTTCATTTTTTGAGACAATTTTTGTGCCGCTTGTAATACTTCAGTACTATAATTTATGGTATATAAAAAAATATATGAACCTTTTACTCTTCCTTTACCAATCAATTTGTTATATGCACTTCTCTCAAGAAGCA
>JABLTL010012726.1_pt1 | contig 24053 bp, 17 predicted proteins | sample 7160151 | NCBI WGS metagenome assembly JABLTL01 (sample SAMN14651223, study PRJNA627086) | human gut metagenome | isolation source: feces | host: Homo sapiens
ATGACGGTAATGAATATCACAGAGGATTTCCGGAACGCAAAGTGCGAGGCGGGAATTGCCGTGACGCTGACGGTATCGGATGCGGTTGCGGAGTGAGGCTTTGTGACCGAGGCAAACCGATAGATAAAAAGAGAAGAGCTACCAATCTCCAAAATAGTGCTTTTCAAAAGCGCAAAAAGGCTGTATAATCTATGTAGTGCCGGAGTGCTGCGTGGGTTATGCAGCCGTTTCTTACTTTCCGGTGATTGTCAATTCAAAATTCTTATTCTGCGTGCCGCGCTGGCTGCCGCTTGAACGTATCGGATGAAATCTAGGAGGAAATAACAATGTCCACATTTGATAGCGCTATTTTTGACAACGCAACCCTAATGATCACCGGTGGTACCGGTTCTTTCGGTTCCACCGTCCTGAAACACTTCCTTAACTCTGACCTCAAGGAAATCCGCATTTTCTCCCGTGATGAAAAGAAACAGGATGATATGCGCCACGAGCTTCAGGCCAAGCATCCGGAAGCGGCAAAGAAGGTCAAATTCTACATCGGCGATGTCCGCAACCCGCAGTCCATCAAGGACGCGATGCCGGGCGTTGACTACATTTTCCACGCTGCCGCTTTGAAGCAGGTTCCTTCCTGTGAGTTCTTCCCCATGCAGGCCGTTCAGACCAACATCATCGGTACGGACAACGTTCTCCATGCTGCTATCGATGCCGGTGTCAAGCGTGTTGTTTGCCTGTCCACCGACAAGGCAGCCTATCCGATCAACGCCATGGGCATCTCCAAGGCCATGATGGAGCACGTCATCTACGCCAACGCCCGTGTTGCTGCCGAACGCGGCGGTACGACCATCTGCTGCACCCGTTACGGCAACGTCATGTGCTCCCGCGGCAGTGTGATCCCGCTGTTTATTGACCAAATCAAGGCGGGAAATCCCATCACAATCACGGACCCCAACATGACCCGTTTCCTCATGAACCTGGATGAAGCTGTGGATCTGGTTATGTTTGCCTTCCAGCACGCCAATCCGGGTGACTTGTTCATCCAGAAGTCTGACGCCTCCACCATTGGCGACTTGGCGAAAGCTGTCCAGCAGCTGTTCGGCGACACCGGTACGAACATCATTGGTACGCGCCACGGTGAGAAGCTGTTCGAGACTTTGATGACCCGTGAGGAGCGTCTGCGCAGCGAGGACATGGGGCACTACTTCCGTGTTGCTGCCGACAACCGTGACCTGAACTATGACAAGTTCGTGGTTAAGGGCGAGGTTCACACCATGGCCGACGAGTCCTACACCAGCCACAACACCACCCGCCTGGATGTGGAGGGCACGGTCAAGAAGATTTTGACCACCGAGTATGTTCAGAACGAGTTGAAGGGGATTCCCAATGTCTAAGGAAAAGCTTCTGCTGGTTGGCGCCGGTGGCTTTGGCCGAGTGGTATCGGAGCTGGCAAGGCAGCGCTATGATTGCGCCTTTGTGGATGATGGTGTGCAGACTGGCACAGAAATCTGTGATATCCCGGTGGTCGGCTGTATGAACGATCTGCCAAAGCTGTTCGCGGAGTACAAAAACCTGATCGTCCCTATTGGCAACGGTGCGGCGCGGGCGCGTATCTACGCCAGAGCGAGAGAGATTGGTTATCAATGCCCCAATCTCATCAGCCCCAGCGCCTATATCAGCTCCTATGCGTCCCTGGGCTGGGGGTGTATCATTCTGAACAATGCCCTTGTTCAGAACGGTGCATCGGTTGGAAACGGGGTGCTCATCAACCCGGGGGCGGAGATTCACCAGGACGGCGCAGTTGGAGACTTTAGTCTGATCTACACAAATTCTGTTGTGCGCACCTATGCCAAGGTGGGGCAGTACGCCCGCATCGGGAGCAACGTGACGATTTGCAATAACGCCGTGGTGCCAGACGGCGCGGAAATCCCCGACTGCACAGCGGTACACCCGGAGGTGCGAAAATGAACATTTTGGTAACAGGCGCCAAGGGCATGGTGGGAACCGCCCTTGTGAACAACCTGAAAAACATCCGGGACGGTAAGAACAAGACCCGCCCCGGTTTGAAAATTGATGAGATTTACGAATACGATCTGAGCTCTACCCCGGAAGAGCTGGACGAGTACTGCCAGAAAGCAGATTTTGTGTTCAATCTGGCCGGTGTGAATCGCCCGGAAAATCCCGAGGATTTCATGAAGGGCAATTTTGGCTTTGCATCTGACTTGCTGAACAATCTAAAAGAGCACGGCAACAAGGCCGCCATCATGCTGTCCTCCTCCATCCAGGCCACCCTGGCCGGACGCTTCGGCAACAGCGAGTATGGCCGCAGCAAAAAGGCAGGGGAGGAGCTCTTCTTCGCCTATGCCCAGGAGACCGGGGCCAAAGTGGCCGTCTACCGTTTCGTCAACCTCATGGGCCACAGTCGCCCCAAGTACAATAGCGCCGTCTCCACCTTCTGCTGGGCCGTGGCCAACGACGAACCCTTTACCGTCAACGACCGCAGCACCGAACTGGAACTTCTGTACATAGACGACCTTGTAGAAGGAATGTTCGACCTGCTGGAGGGCAAAGAACAGCACTGCGAGTTCGATGGTGTGGAAACCGTGCTGAAAGAGGATGGCCGCTACTGCTGCGTTCCCGTGACCCATAAGGTCACACTGGGAGAAATCGTGGACCTGCTGCAGCAGTTCAAGGCGCAGCCCACCACCCTTATGATGCCGAAGATGCCGGATGGCTCCTTTGCAAAGAAGCTGTACTCCCTGTATCTGACCTATCTGCCCACCGACAAGTTCAAGTACGCCTTGAAGATGAACATGGACAATCGCGGCTCTTTCACGGAATTGGTTCACACGGCAGATTGCGGACAGGTGTCCATTAACATCAGCCGTCCGGGTATCACCAAGGGGCAGCACTGGCACAATTCCAAGTGGGAACTGTTCATCGTGGTGGCCGGTCACGGTCTGATTCAGGAGCGCAACATCAACACCGGCGAGACGGTGGAGTTTGAGGTCTCCGGGGATGAGATCGAAGCTGTCCATATGATTCCTGGCTGGACCCACAACATCATCAATCTGTCCGAAACGGAAAATCTGGTGACGGTCATGACCTGCAACGAGATCTTTGACCCGAAGCACCCGGACACCTTCTTTGAGCCGGTGTGAGAGGAGAAAAACAATGGCTGATTATAGTAATGTATCATTCAAAAATAATGGCAAGCTGAAGCTGCTGATCATCGTGGGTACCCGCCCGGAGATTATCCGCCTGGCGGCTGTCATCAACAAAACCCGGAAATATTTTGATGTAATTCTGGCGCATACCGGCCAAAACTACGACTACAACCTGAACGGCGTGTTCTTCCACGATCTGCAGCTGGCAGACCCCGAAGTGTATATGAACGCCGTAGGCGCTGATCTGGGCGAGACCATGGGCAATATCATCTCTGAAAGCTACAAGCTGATGGCTGCCATCCAGCCGGATGCCGTGCTGGTTCTGGGCGATACCAACAGCTGCCTGAGCGTTATCGGTGCCAAACGGCTGCATATTCCCATCTTCCACATGGAGGCCGGTAACCGCTGCAAGGACGAGTGCCTGCCGGAGGAGACCAACCGCCGCATCGTGGATATCATCTCCGATGTGAACATGGCCTATTCCGAGCACGCACGCCGCTATCTGGCTGATACCGGTCTGCCCAAGGAGCGCACCTATGTGACCGGCTCCCCCATGGCCGAAGTGCTGCATCAGAATCTGGAGAAGATCGAAGCGTCTGATATTCACGCTCGTCTGGGATTGGAAAAGGGTAAGTATATCCTGCTCTCTGCGCATCGGGAGGAGAATATCGACACGGAGAAGAACTTCACCTCTCTGTTCACCGCCATCAACAAAATGGCCGAAAAGTACGATATGCCTATCCTGTATTCCTGCCATCCCCGCAGCCGCAAGCGTCTGGAGCAGAGTGGTTTTGTGCTTGACAAGCGTGTTATTCAGCATGAGCCCCTGGGCTTCCACGACTATAACTGTTTGCAGATGAACGCATTCTGCGTGGTGTCTGATAGCGGCACATTGCCGGAAGAGAGCAGCTTTTTCACAAGCGTTGACCATCCCTTCCCGGCGGTCTGCATCCGCACCAGCACCGAGCGCCCGGAAGCACTGGACAAGGGTGATTTTATCCTTGCTGGTATCGATGGTGACCATCTGCTGCAAGCCGTGGATGTGGCGGTGGAGATGAATAAGAACCGTGACTTGGGCATTCCTGTACCGGATTATGTGGATGAGAACGTGTCCGATAAGGTCGTCAAAATTATCCAGAGCTATACAGGTGTAGTCAATAAGATGGTGTGGAGAAAATACTGATATGAGGGTACATTTGAAAATAGCAGTTGCCGGAACCGGTTATGTCGGTTTATCCATTGCCACGCTGTTGTCGCAGCACCATGAGGTCATGGCGGTGGATATCATTCCGGAAAAGGTTGATTTAATCAATCAGAGAAAATCTCCAATTCTGGACGAGTATATCGAGAAATTTCTTGCGGAGAAGGACCTGAATCTTACTGCTACGCTGGATGCGGAAGCAGCCTATTCCGGTGCGGACTTTGTTGTGATTGCAGCGCCGACCAACTATGACAGCAGGAAGAATTTCTTCGATACATCTGCTGTGGAAGATGTCATCAAGCTGGTTATTCGGTATAATCCGGATGCCATTATGGTCATTAAATCCACAATTCCTGTTGGATTCACGGTTGCTGTCCGTGAGAAGTATCACTGTGACAACATCATCTTCAGTCCGGAATTCCTGCGGGAATCCAAGGCTCTGTACGACAATCTCTATCCCAGCCGTATCGTTGTTGGCACCGATGTGAAGGATCCCCGTCTGGTGAAAGCGGCCGAAACCTTTGCAGAACTGCTGCAAGAGGGGGCGATGAAAAAGAATATTGACACGCTTATTATGGGCTTTACAGAAGCCGAGGCGGTAAAGCTGTTTGCCAATACCTATCTGGCCCTGCGCGTGTCCTATTTCAATGAGCTGGACACTTACGCCGAGATGAAGGGCCTGAATACCCAGCAAATCATCAAAGGTGTCTGCCTTGATCCGCGCATTGGCGACCAGTACAATAACCCCAGCTTCGGTTACGGCGGCTATTGTCTGCCGAAGGATACCAAGCAGCTCCTTGCTAACTATGCTGATGTTCCGGAGAATCTGATTGAGGCTATCGTCGAGTCTAACCGTACCCGCAAAGATTTCATTGCAGACCGTGTGCTTCAGATGGCGGGCTACTACGGCTATGGTGAGGATAACGAATACGATAAGGCACAGGAGAAGCCTTGCATTATCGGTGTGTACCGCCTGACCATGAAGTCCAACTCCGACAACTTCCGCCAGTCCTCCATCCAGGGCGTCATGAAACGCATCAAGGCCAAGGGCGCTGCTGTGATCATCTACGAGCCAACGCTGGAGAATGGCACGACCTTCTTTGGCAGCGAGGTCGTGAACGACCTAGAGGCGTTCAAAAAGCGCAGCCAGGCCATCATAGCCAACCGTTACGATAGCTGTCTGGATGATGTGAAGGAAAAGGTCTACACGAGAGATCTGTTCCGCAGAGATTGATTTTATTGGCCATGCGTAACCATTCACGCAAGTGTGGGATGCTATGCGGTTGGCTATGATTGCTATGCGGGAGCTGTTTCTCGTCAAAAGTAAAGAAAAGCGCCGAGTTTTCTGTGTTTTACGAAAAACTCGGCGCTTTTTTGATGTCTAAAATTGAATTCGAATGACTGACCTTCTGCTTAAAAGCTTGGTGTACCCTGTACTTCCAGGTTTGGGCAGATTTACAGCCTGCACTTGATAATCAGCTTCTTGGCAGGGGCAGGGCGTTCCTCCATCATCATGGCGGAGTGGACATCCTCGGTCAGGGTCAGTGCGAACATTCCGGGCAGCATACGGATATAATTCATAGGGCCGTCATAGAACTGCTTGTCCGTTTCGGGGTTGTACTGCGTAATGGGAGTCATTTCCCGGAGGTTGTTGTAGCCCAGTACATCCACGCCCTCCAGGCAGACGTGGATGTCCGCAAATTTTCGATGGTTCTCCTTTTTGCACTGTTCACAGCTGCGGGTGGTGTATTCGGTGCAGCTGATTTTAACGTTGCCATTGTCAATGGACAGCTGCGCGATGTTGTCCAGCTTCCCTTCCTGCAAGAAGCGCAGGGCGGCATCAATATGTGGGGCAATGCCATAGTAGAGATGGGCATTTTCAATTCTGTCAACAATCATTTTCTTTCTCCTTACTGCACAATTCTGTGGGGCAAAGTCGAGGGTGTTCTTACTGAAAACAGACACCAAGCCGCCTGCCCATACCGACTGGACTGCCTTCCAAGTCGGCATGGGCAGGAGCGCCGTCCAACCTACGGCAAATACCGCCCAGAGCAGCCGCTGCAGCACGTGCGTAATTGCTGCGGCGGGCCTCAGGCCTCCTTTGGGGGTTTGCAATTATTATAAATGGGAGCGCAAAAGGCGGCAATGCTTTGATTTGCAAAAAGTGTTCCGAATTGAAACAAACGAAAAAAAGAATCCACGCATTTTGGTGCAAATTGTTGGACCTGATTTTCACAATGACGCAATGCTGCCTTTGAAGGAGCCTTCCGCTGCACCGGGGGATGCCTTTTGCGCCTTCAGCATTCGCCACATGGTGGTGCGGCTGATGCCCAGACTTTTGGCGGTTTGGGACTGATTGCCGCCGTTCTGCTCCAGAAGAATACGGATGATATCACTGTTAATTTCACTCAGCGGTTTGGTCAAATCCAGGAATGTGTTGGCGCATAGCTCGGTTTCCCCCTGAGTGAAGAGCATTTCTGTGGTCAGTGCCTCAGAAACAATATCTTTTGTGATGGGACCACTGCCTGCCAGCGTGGCAACCTTGCTGATAACGCGGATAAGCTGATTATAGTTCTGAGGCCAGTCGTAGTGCAGAAGAAGGGCCATTGCCTCCTGGTCCGGATTGCCCACCTGGCAGCTGTGGCGGCTTCGATAATCGGAGAGAAGCAGATTGGTGGAGGACTCTATGGTGCCGTATTTTCCGCGGAGCGGCAGCATACTGATGGTGATGCAGAAGAGCTGGTCGATAACCTTTGCCACGCTGGGCAGTGTGGACTGATCCCGCCGGGAGGAGCAGGAGATGAGAATCCGGTTGCGCTTGGCAACATTGCCTTCAATCAGGGCTGCCACCAGTTGGGTGATCTGCTGTGCGTCCAGGGCGTCAATGTTTTTCAGAAACAGGGTGTTGCCGCTGTCACAGAAGGGAGAGTCGTTGTGTCCAATTAGAAAGCTCCAGGTCTGCTTATTGATCAGGGTGAAGTCTACGAATACAAAGGGATTTTTGGTGAACTGGCTGTTCAGATAGATCATCTCTGCCAGATGGTTTTTCCCAACGCCCACCTCACCGAAAATCAAAACGGGATTTCTGAGGGATAGTGCATGGTTCAGCTCCTGGGAATAATAGGCCTCCAGATTGGCGATTCCGAAGACGCTTCCGTCCATTTCCGCCTGAATCTCATCCTCAGCGGCATAACGGATACCCTTATGCAGGTTCTGAATATTGGGGATGCGCCGGCTGATAAAGTAGGCATAGTAGGTGCTGCCGCCGACAACAACCTTCTTGGCGGTAATGCGATAGAGATATCCGGCGTGCTGCTTGATGATTTTGAAACGATCCGTTGTGCGGAAATCCGCCAGACGGTCCTGCAAACAGTCAAAGATGGCGGCTTCCTGCTGGGTCAGGGAGGAATAGTAGAGCTGATGGGCCTGAGAAAAGACAACGGTTTCGCCTTCTGCATTGACAGAGGCCAGACGGCGCAGAAGCTGGTTCTCCTCCAGAATGGAGCGGTTGGATTGCTGCAAAAGGTTGACATAATCAAACGCGTACCGAATAGAGTCTTCACCGGAGCGCAGAATATAGGCATCGAAGCCCTGGGCCAGGGCCATTTGGTAAGTAATGGTGTCGCAGACAATGGTTTGAATTCCTGCGCCGCGCAATTCGCGGAAAATAGATTCCAACTGCGCAATGTCGTCAAAGCCGTAAATTCTCAGTTCGAAAGGAAGAAAACGCCGCAGGGCATCCATACCAGAAAGCACATTGCTGTAACCAACAGCTCCTACGATCTGGGGCAGAACTGTTACCTCTGACAGTGATCCCAGAACGTCATTCAGCGTCGTTTTTACCTCCACAACGGGGGTTGAAACGGCCTGGCGGATCAGCGTGGCGGTATTTCCCCGGGAAATAATGCAGTCGAAGCTGGCATCCAGAGAGTCCAGGGCAATCCGCAGCCCGTCCTCGTTGTTCCCGGCGCGAATGGTTGTGTCGATGTTGGGGTAGAGGTCGGCAATTTTTCGAATGGTCTGACGCATGTTTTCAAAAGGAGAAATGAAGAGAACGTTCATTTTTTCTGCCATAAAAGCCTCCTAAAACGAAAATATAAGATTATTCTGGAAAAATTAAAGGGAAAATGCCAAGACGGAATGGACGATTTTTCCATTGCCGGATGAAAATACTCTACTTCATTTGAGAAAAGATGTCAAGAGATGAAACGTGTGTTTCAAGCTGAAACATTTTGCAAAAGCAAGAAAAATATTGCGGCTTCTTTTATTTTTGTGCAAGATAACAAAAACGGATGCTTTGTTTTTTTAGGAGTGTTTCAAATAGAAACGTTTTCAGAGAACACGATGAATTGAAGAAAATAGGAAATGCTGGTAAGATTCTGGTAAACAAAGCGAAAGACACCACAGGATGAATTGGGTGTGATAGAGAGAATGAACAAGATATTGATGATTGCGGATGACTTAACCGGCGCGCTGGATACGGGCGTTGCGTTTGCATCTGCCGGTATTGCAACCTGTGTTGGCGAGGGTTCCTATTTCACGGACAGTGTTCAGACGGCAAATTGCAGCGTACAGGTTACGGTGATTCCAACCCGCCACATGGTCAAGGAAGAGGCTTATCACTGGGTATATGATGTGGCAGCAAAGGCGAAGAAAGCCGGCTTTACCTGCATCTTCAAAAAAATAGACAGTGCGCTGCGGGGAAATGTGGGCGCGGAACTGGCAGCCACTCTGGCGGCAACCGGCGAGAAAACGCTCTATCTGGTTCCTGCATTCCCGAAAATGAACCGTGTAACCAGGCAGGGTGTTCAGTACATAGACGGTGCTGTTCCGGTGGCTCAGAGCGTATTTGGAAAAGATCCTTTCAATCCGGTGCATCACTCCTCCCTTGCGGAGGTCATTGCAGAAACGGCTTCCGTAGCGGTGTTTCCGGGAAGCACGGCGCAGACGGAGTATCCCGAAGGCATTGCGGTTTTCGATGCGCAAACCGAGGAGGATGTGCACACAAACGCTGCATACATTTTCCGGGAACAAAAGGCAAGCCTGGTGTCCGGCTGCGCGGGCCTGGCTGCTGCAATTCCGGAAGTATTGGATTTCCCGGCGACGACCGCCGAGCGAATCTTTGTTCCGGAGAAGTTGATTGTATTTTGCGGAAGCGTCAACCCCATCTCCATTGGGCAGTGCACCCGGGCGGAGCAGGAAGGCGCTCCCAGATTCCACCTGCTGGGTAAAGATGCACCGGCACCTCAGCAGCTTGCCGAACAGATTGCTGAGGCGGCACAGAACCATAGAATCACTATCCTGGATACGGGCTCTGCGGATGTGCAGGCCGGGCCTGCGGATGTGGCGGAGTGCGGCAAGCGGGTTGCGGGGCAGATGGCTGAAGCAATCTGCGGCGTCAGCAGCCGGATCTCGGATGTAACGCTGTTCATTATTGGCGGAGATACTCTGATTGCGCTTATTCATCGCCTGAAAATTGAGACCATTATCCCGGTTGCGGAGCTTCTGCCCGGGGTTGTTCTGGCAAAGTATTCTCTCGGGGGAAAATGGCAGTACCTGATTTCAAAATCCGGAGGATTTGGGGAGCCGGATTTGCTGAAAGAGGTATCCCTGAGACTGGCCATGCTGGGGCAGGGCACGGCAAATGGGGGTGGATTGGCAAAAAAATAACAGCGTAACCCAACAAACAACAGAGAACAAACAAAAGAAAGAGGCTACATTATGACAATATCAATGATCATTACGCTTGCTATCGTCGTTCTAATGATCGCAGTTATCATTAGTGACAAGCTTCCCTTCGGCGCGCCTGCGCTGATTGCCTGCGCACTGCTGGTTGTATGCAAACAGGTAGACATCGCCACGGCCTTCACCGGCTTTACCGACAAAAATGTGATCATGATCATGGGCTTCATGGTCTGCACCGCTGCGCTGCAGAAGACTGCCGTCATCCACAAGCTGAAGGGCGTTCTGGGCGGCATCGCCAGCAAGGGCGGCGTCGGCGGCTTCATCGCCATCATTTTTGCCTGCATGCTGGTTGGCAACTTCGTTACCGGCACTGCTTTTTATGTTCTGATTATCACCATCATGGCGACCATCCCCTACAATAAGAAGCTGCCTGCATCTCAGGTCCTGCTGCCTGCAGCCATGGCTCCTGCCGGCTGGCTGCCCAACGGCGCCGTTATGATGATCGGCATTATCGTCAGCCTGGTTTCCAGCGCCGGCATTGAGGCTGATATGTCTGTTGCGAAGTACTGCCTGATGAACGTTGTCTGGTCTGCATTTTACCTGATCTACTCCACAGTGATGCACCGTGTCCTCCCCAACCACGACATCTCCGATGCTTCTGCTGAAGAAAAGGAAAAGGAAGAAGAGGCCTTTGTGCCCACTCTGACCAAGTTCCAGCAGAATGCAGTTTACGTCCTGTACCTGATCATGCTGGTTTCCATGATGTTCCTGCAGCAGCTGGGCGAAGTCGGCTACGCGCTGCCTCTGCTGATTGCCGGCCTGCTGCTGGCTGTCGGCGCCATTTCCTTCAAGGAAATGCTGGGCAATATGTTCTCCCCGGTTATGATCATGATGGCTTCCGTCATCGGTGTTGCTGAGGCCATGTCTGCTACCGGCCTGTCCACTTATCTGGCAAATTTGATCGCCGGCCTGTTCGGCAGCGCTCCCAGCTACTTCCTGCTGCTGATGGTGTTCGGTCTCATGACCAGCCTGATGGCGACCTTCACCGGTGCATCCTTTGGCTCCCTGTTCGTGTTCGCGCCTGTCGGTATTGCACTGTGCACGCAGTTCGGCTTCAACCCTGTTCCTCTGGCACTGGTCTGCACCCGTGCTGCCTGGACCAACTACATTATGCCCATTGACGGCATGCCCGCTCTGGCTATGGGCACCGGCAAGTACAAGCTGACCCAGTTCTGGGCCTATACGGTTCCTCTGTATATCCTGCAGCTGTTGTTCGTCAGCGCTGCGGCTCTGCTCCTGTTCAACTAATATTTTGCCTACAACGCCACATAGCAATCTTGTGCTGTGTGGCGTTGTAGAATTCAAACTGAATGCAATCTGACTGCTTCCCGGCTCCACAATCGGGGGACAGGGAAAGCAGACCGGAATCAACATATAAATTCCATGATCAAAATAAAAGAAAGAGGGTATAGTCGAAATGAACGACAAAATGAACGAACTGGTGCAGTTTTCGCCTGTGGCCGGGAAGCTTGTGCTGGAAAATGTGTCCGGTGAGACCTCAAAGAAGGTTGAGCATGAGAATGATGTCCATGCAGCCAACGGTGCCAACCGCACCATGTATGTCTATGCCCCCACATCCGGCTGCCCGGATGCAAAGCAGTGCCAGGTGCTCATGGTTCTCCGGGATGAGGACAGCGAGCAGAGCGCTGCCAAGCTGCTGGACCAGCTGGGGCTGCAAAAGCTCAGCGAGGAGGAGCATTTTCCGATTCTCTTCCCCAATCCATTGAAAACAGGGTGGAATTATGGGGAGAAAATGTGCTATGATAACGATATGGACTTTCTGGGGCGCTGCTTTGGAACGCTGCGGGGCAGCAGCGTAGGGGTCAATGGCTTTAATGGCATGATCTATTACATTGCGGCGACGCCTGGAGCTTCTGCACTGCTGATGTCCATGGCAGCCCATAGACCCATTGCTGTTCCGGCCATGATGATCGGTGCGTTCCCGGAAGACTATCGGATTCCTGCCGATGCCAGCGGTGTGGAAACCGCGGCCTGGGTCTGCGGAAATGCGCAGGCAGAGGCCTATCTGAAGAAGGCCAATGGGGTGACGACGGAGGAGGCCTTTGAGGACGCTGTTGTCTTCTATGGAAAGAATCCCAATTGCAGACTGATCACCTCCGGGCAGGAGCTTAGCTGCCATACGGTGGAGCTTGCCTGGGATCGGCTCTTCTCTCTGAGCCGCCGTTGGCAGAACGACACCAACGGAACCTACCAGAAGCGGACCTTCTTCACAAACCGCGGTTTCACCGCCCATGTGAAGGACGCCTCCTTGGGCTGCAATGATGGCTTTGCCCACACCTGGTATGAGTATATTCCACCTCAGCTGCGCGGTACGGAGGAAAAAGTGCCGCTGGTGTTCTATTTCCATGGGGTCAACTGCATCCCCCTTTATGGTGCAGAGCAGAGCGGCTGGCAGGATGTGGCGGACCGGGAGAATGTGATTGTGGTCTTCCCTGCACCGGCCTGCAATAAGGCCTGGAATATTGGCAATAATCCGGCAATGCCCAGCGATTTTGCCTTTGTCCTGGCGCTCATCGAGCATATGAAGCAGGTGCATCCTATCGATGAGACCAGAATTTACTCCACAGGCTTCTCCATGGGCGCCATGATGACCCATGCCATTACTGCCGTTTATCCCGAGATTTTTGCCGGTGCGGCACCCTGCAACGCTTTTGATTTTGCCTATTTTAAGAGCCCTGCCGAGCTGCCCGGACCGAAGGAAGAGGCCGGGGCGGAGCACACTGTTCAGCATGGGCAGGCGGATGCAAAGCGGGCCCAGAAGGACTACCGGATGCCCATGTTCCAGAATGTGGGTTATGACGATGCCTTGATTGCTTCCTGGCCTATTACAGAGCAGACGGATGATGTGCGGACGAAGACTATTGCCCGCTGGATGGATATCAACAATATCGGAAAGCTTACGCTGGATGAGGCGGCCCTCAACCATATTGCCGCGGACGAGGCTTTCTATGAGGACGATGAGCATCGGTTCTATCACCAGCGCTGGCACAGCAAGGATGCGGGCGCACCGGTACTGTACGAAATGCTGACGGCAAAACGGATGCCCCACGCCATTGTGCCCCGGCAGATTGAGCTTGCCTGGGAATTTTTGAAAAAGTTCCGCCGTATGCCGGACGGAAGCTTGAAAATTGAAGACTGAAAGGAGCAACATCCCATGGTCGATAAAATGAATGAGTTGATTCAGCACTCGAAATATGAGGGAACTCTGTTTCTGCAGCCTGTTGCCGGTGATATCAGCGGCCGCAGAGAGGCGGAGAACAACGCGGTTGCAGGTGCCGGACAGGAGCGCACCATGTATGCCTATGCGCCAAAGTCCGGCTGTCCCCATCCCAAGCAGTGCCAGGTTTTGATGGTGCTGCGGGACGGAACCGATGAGGCATCCGCAAAGGCAGTGATGGAAAAATACCATCTGGATGCGCTGGCAGAGGAAAAGAACTTCCTGCTGCTGTTTCCCAATCCTGTGGGGCAGGGCTGGAACTACAATGACGATGCTGGTTGTGAGAATGATATGGATTATCTGGTCCGCTGCTTTGGCGTGCTGAAGGGCAGCGAGCTGGGGGTCAGTGGCTTCAACGGCATGGTTTTCTACCTGGCGGACAGTGAGGCTGCCTCCGCCATGCTCACGACCATGGCGGCCAAGAAGCCTCTGAATGTGCCTGCCATGATGATCGGTGCATTCCCGCAGGAATACGCCATTCCTGCGGATGCACTCAACGTTGAGGTTGCAGCATTTGTCTCCGGCAATGCCGCCGCAGCGGCGTATATCCAGGCTGCCAATGGCGTGTCCTCGGAGGAGACGGCGGACGGCGTGACCACCTATTTCGGCAAAAATCCCAATTGCCGACTGCTGGTGACAGACCGTCCCATCGATGCGCAGACTGTGGCGATTGCCTGGGAGCGGCTGTTCAGCGAGAGCCGCCGCTGGCAGAATGACACCTACGGCTGCTATCAGAAGCGGACGAACTTTACGGAAAAGGGCTTTGTGGGTCATGTGAAGGATACTTCCCTGGGCTGCAATGACGGCTATGGCCAGACCTGGTATGAGTACATCCCGCCTCAGCTGCGGGGTACCCAGGAGAAGGTGCCTCTGCTGTTCTATTTCCATGGCGGCGGCTGTGTGCCTCTGTACGGTGCAGAGCAGAGTGACTGGCATGAAATTGCAGATAAGGAGAATTTCATTGTGGTCTATCCCGAGGCCAGCCAGAAGAATATGTGGAATGCCTGGGATGACAAAACGCTGCTTCGCTACAGTGATAAAGCGTTCTTCCTGGCGCTGATCGAGCACATGAAGCAGGTGCATCCCATCGATGAAAGCCGTATCTATGTCTCTGGCTTCTCCATGGGCGGCATGATGTCCAACGCCATGGCCTGCAGTCTGCCGAATGTGGTAGCTGCCGCAGCGCCCTGCAATGCTTTCAACGAGGGATATTTCAGCAGCTATGCCATTATGGATGCACGGCTGAAGAAGCCCGGCGAGAAAATCTCGATGCTGTCCCAGGAGCCCTCAGAGACAAGAAAGGCGGCAGATGCCAAGAAAACCTCCTTCGACTACATTGTCCCCGTCATTCAGACGGCAGGCCTGATTGACGGTAAGTGGCCTATTGACAGCGCGGAAGATCCCAGACTGAAGACCTTTGACTATTGGAAGGCCTACAATCACCTGCACACGGAACCCTTTGTGCAGAATCAGAGCAATGAATCCGGCATTACATCGGACGAGCAGTGCTACGAGGGAGAGGACGAACGGTTCCTCCACCACAGCTGGCACAATGCCGAGGGAGATAGCCTGTATGAGCTCCTCGTGGCAAAGCGCTGTCCCCATGCGCTTGACATCCGTACCCATTATTACACCTGGAAGTTCCTGAAGAAATTCTCCCGGAATCCGGATGGAACTTTACATATTGAAAAGTAAGAAAGGAAATCGATATGCTGAAACAGTATAGTTTGAAAATGCCCCACGCCGTTTTCGGCGGTGAGAATTCTATGGAGAATATTGCCGATATTATCCATAAGCTGAATGCCAAGAAGGTGGCTATGTTCACCGACAAGGGCCTGCGCAAGCTGGGCCTGTTCGATCTGCCTGAGGCAGTGGTCAAGGCTTCCGGCGTGGAGTATTACGTGTTGGACGATCTGCCTGCTGAGCCCTCCTATATGGCGGTTCAGGCGGTTGTGGACCAGTTCAAGGTCAGCGGTGCCGATTTGATTGTCGCCTGCGGCGGCGGCAGCGTGATGGATGCGGCCAAGCTGGCATCTATCCTGGTGACGGATGACTACGGCGTTAAGGATTTGCTTGACAATCCCGGAATGGCCCAAAAGTGCGTCCCCATTGTCCTGATTCCCACCACTGCCGGTACGGGCGCAGAGGTGACCCCCAATGCCATTGTGGGTGTGCCCGAGAGAGAGCTGAAAATCGGTATTGTCAATGAGAATATGATTGCGGATTATGTGATTCTGGATGCGCGGCTGATCAAGAACCTGCCTCGCAAGATTGCTGCCGCAACGGGCGTGGATGCTCTGGCCCACTGCGTGGAGTGCTTCACCGGAAACAAAGCCAACCCCTTCAGCGACATGTACGCACTGGAGGGCTGCGACCTGATTCTGAACAACATCGAAAAGGCCTGTGATGACCCCGAAGCCATGGAGGCTAAGAATAGAATGCAGATTGCCGCATACTATGGCGGCCTGGCCATTACTGCTTCCGGAACCACTGCCGTGCACGCATTGAGCTATCCTCTGGGCGGCAAGTACCACATTGCCCACGGCGTTTCCAATGCCATGCTGTTGGCTCCTGTTATGCGCTTCAATGCAGAAGACCCTGTGGTAAAAGAGCGGTTGGCTCTGATCTATGACCGCTGCTGCCATGAGGCTGTAAAGGTGCACACCGTTGAAGAAAAGGCTGCCTGGATGATTGCCAGAATGGAAGCGATTATTGAGCATCTGGAAATTCCCACCAGCCTGACGGAGTTCAATGTGCCCAAGGAAGACTTGGAGGGCCTTGTAGAGGCCGGTATGCAGGTGACCCGTCTGCTGAACAACAATATGCGTAAGGTGACGGCTGAGGATGCCCGCGCCATCTACAAGCAGGTGCTGTAAAGAGGAAGCGTATGGCAACTGTAAAAGATATTAAGGGCATTATCCCTCCAATTCTGACACCTATGAACAACGACGCCGAGCAGACCGTTAACCATGAGGAACTTCGCCGTCAGGTGGAGCGCCTTCTGTCAGGCGGCGTGCACGGGCTGTTCCCCTTCGGAACCAACGGCGAAGGCTATATCCTTTCCATGAAGGAAAAGGAGGAGGTCCTGGAAACCGTTATCGACCAGGTCCATGGCCGTGTGCCGGTGTATGCCGGTACAGGCTGTATCTCCACGGCAGATACCATCCGCATGAGCAAACGGGCAGAGGAACTTGGCGCCGATGTGCTGAGCATTATCACGCCCAGCTTTGCAGTGGCCTCCCAGAAGGAGCTGTACGATCACTATGTGGCTGTGGCAAAGGCTGTAAACGTTCCCATTATCCTCTACAATATTCCGCCGCGCACCGGCAACAGGCTGCTGCCGGAGACCGTGCAGGCCCTTTGCAGGGATGTGGATGTGATTGTAGGTGCCAAGGACTCCAGTGGTGATGTTGAGAACCTGAAGGCTTATATCCGACTGACCAAGGAGCTGGCAAAGCCTACGGCCATTTTAGCCGGCAACGATGGTGCCATTCTGACCGGGCTGAAGGAGGGTGGTGCAGGCGCAGTGGCCGGACGCGCCAACATCTGGCCCGCAACCATTGCCGGAATCTACAATAGCTTTGTGGAGGGAGACCTGGAGAGCGCCCAGAAAGCGCAGGATGCAATTGCTGTTCTGCAGGGCGTTTTCAAGTTTGGCAATCCCAATACGGTTATTAAGAAGGCTGTTGCAGAGCTTGGCTACCCCGTGGGCGAGTGCCGCCGTCCCTTCAATTACCTGTGTGAGGAGGGCGTGCAGGCGCTACGCAAGGTTTTGGAAGATAACAAGGATTTGAAATAAGAGAACTTGAAGAATAGGAGAATACCAAATTATGTTGAATAACAAACCCATTCTTGGCATCAGCATGGGCGATCCTTTCGGAAACGGCCCTGAGATCACCGTCAGCGCCCTGGCTGACCCTGCAATTTATGAGCGCTGCAATCCGCTGGTTGTGGGCGACATGTCCTCTATGGCCTATGCCGCAAAGGTTGCGAAGAAGGTCTCCGGCATTGATCTGAAGCTGAACCGGGTAGAGAAGGTTCAGGATGCAAAGTTCCAGTTTGGCACCATCGATGTGCTGGATATGGGCCTGGTGCCTGCGGATGCCATCCCCGATACCAGCGATCTGGATGAGCCCAAGCCCTTCGGAAAGGGTGCCACTGCCCTGGGCGGCGAGGCGGCCTATCAGTATGTGGTGAAGGTGATTCACATGGCCCTGGACGGCGAAATTGACGCAACAGTCACCAATGCACTGAGCAAGGAAGCCATCAATATGGCCGGCCACCACTACTCCGGACATACGGAAATCTATGCTGAGGAGACCAAGACCAGTAAGTATACCATGATGCTGGCCCACGAGGATTTGCGTGTTGTGCATGTTTCTACCCATGTGTCCCTGCGGGAGGCCTGTGACCGGGTGAAGAAGGACCGGGTGCTGGACTGCATCCGCATTGCCAACGCAGGCTGCAAGGCCATCGGCATTCGGGAGCCCAAGATTGGTGTGGCAGGCCTGAATCCCCACTGCGGTGAGAACGGAATGTTCGGTACCGAGGAAATTGAGGAGATTCAGCCCGCCATTGATGCCGCTCTTGCAGAGGGGATCAACATCCCTGAGAAAAAGCCCACTCCGCCCGATACGGTATTCAGCAAGGCACTGGGCGGCTGGTATGATATCGTCGTGGTCATGTATCACGATCAGGGCCATATCCCTCTGAAGGTGAAGGGCTTTGTGTACAATAAGAAGGAGAAGCACTGGGAGGCTGTGGCCGGTGTCAATGTGACATTGGGCCTGCCGATCATTCGTGCCTCCGTGGACCATGGCACCGGTTTCGGCCATGCAGGAAGCGGCCATGCCAACGCGCTGAGCCTGGTGAACGCGATGGATTATGCCATCAAACTGGCAAACAACAAGCAGTAAGGAGGGACTGTATGACTTATCCCAAACTTCAGGAGCTTCTTCCTGACGGACGGGTCTATGAAAATACCCACATGGGCACGCTGGAGGCATTCCTGCCAACTGGCGGCTATGAGACAGCCCACGGCCCCGGATTGCTGGAGGCCGAAAACGGTGACCTGCTGTGCGTTTGGTTTGCAGGCAGCTTTGAGGGCAATGCCGATATCCACATTGTCTGTTCCCGCCTGCCCAAGGGAGCTGACCGCTGGGAAAAGGTTGTGGATGTTTCCGGAGACCCTCACCGCAGCGAACAGAACCCCAGCCTGTTCCAGAATCCCAACGGTGAAATCTGGGCGCTGTATACGGCACAGCTGGACCGGGTAGAGGGAAAGGACAATATGCAGTTCACCTCTATTGTGCGCCGACAGACTACCCGGGATTTCGGAAAGACCTGGGAGAAGCCCGTGGTGCTGTTCCCGGAGGAGGGCACCTTTTGCCGTCAGCCTATCCAGATTCTGTCCAATGGACGTTGGATTATGGGCAATTGGATTTGCTCCGACAGTGCCAATGGCTTGGCGGGAGATCCCACGGCGTTCCGTATCTCCGATGACCAGGGGGCTACCTGGCGGATGGTTATGATGCCGAAGAGCAACGGCCGGGTTCATGCCAACGTCATTGAACTGGGAAATGGCTCCCTGGTGGCCTTTATGCGCAGCCGTGCCGCAGATCATATCTACATCAGCCGCTCTCAAGATTACGGCGATACCTGGACGGAGCCTGTGGCTACGGTGCTGCCCAACAACAATTCCAGCATCAGCGCTGTGAAGCTGCAAAGCGGCCGCATTGCCATTGCCTACAATCCCACCCATGCGCCCAATGCAGACCCCAACGGCTGTGCCTGGCCCGGACTGCGCTGCCCTGTAGCGGTGGCCCTGTCCGAGGATGGGGGAGAGACCTGGCCTATGATTCGCTATATGGAGTTGGGGGAAGGCTTTGTTGGTCCTGAAAATAGCACGAATAATCTGACCTATGAGTACCCCTGCATTATGCAGTCCCGGGATGGCCGACTGCATCTGGCCTATGCCTACCGGAACCGCAGCGGTGTTAAGTGGATGTCCTTTACGGAGGCGGATGTAATGGGCGCCAAGCGGGAGAAGAGTGGACGCTACAACCCCACCTCTGCTCAGATTCACTGATTTCCGGGAGTAAGAGCGAATGCAGCAATTTGAACTGGGCGGTGAAGCAAACTGCCTATATTATGTTTCTTCCAAATGCCGCAGTTGGATTCCTGCGAAGACGCTGATGATTTTTGCGCCGGATTCCGTGTCCTGCTCCATTGTGCGACTACGCAGTTTTGCAGAAAGCTCCGGTTGGCTGAATGCCGCCGAGGAAAACGGTGCAGTACTGGTTCTGCCTGTGGCAGAGCACGGCTGGGCGGCGGAAAAGACTCAGCGGGTCAAGCAGCTGTACAAGACGGTTTGGAAGGATACCCAGAGCCCAGACCCCAATGAGATTTTCAAGACGGTATGGTGCTGGGAGACGCTGATTTTTGGTGTCGGCTATGAAGAAGGGGCGGCCTATGCCGGGAATGCGGCAGTTGAACAGCCCAATGCATTTGCAGATGTGGCTATGGTTGGCGGCGTGCCCAGCAGCTATGCCGGTGGGGAACAGCTTTCCGATCGCTGGCTGCTGCCCGATGCCTCCGAGAGCTGGCAGCATCAAAACAGGGAAATTCCGGTGGCGGTCTGGATGCTGGGAAATATGGATACGGCAGAGGCAGAGCACTATTTTTCCGCATCTGCCACAGCTGCGGACCAGGTGAAGGTGACCCGGGGAGACTTTGGAGCGGAGCCGGAGACAACTGCAAAAATTCTTGCAGAGTTTGATACCCGTGTTCGCTGGAAAAACAGCCCGGATGGTACGCCTGCTCGCCTGAAGCCAGAGGAGCAGATTCGCACAGAAGGGGAGTACATCCCGGATAGCGTGGAGCGGAACGGGTGCAGCTATAATTTCTTCACCCGTCTGCCCAAGGGTGTGTCCGATGCCAGCGGCCTGCCGGTGGTGGTGTGTATGCACGGCCACGGGGAGCCTGCGTGGATGTTTTCCCAGAAAAACGGTTGGCCGGAATTGCAGGATGAGACGGGAGAATTCCTGTTTGTTTCCCCGGATTCTCCGGAGAATAGCTGGACCATTGCACGGGACCACGGAATGCATGCGCGGATGTTGGACAAGCTGGAGAAGACCTATCACATCGACAGAACCCGGGTGTATCTCACCGGCTTCTCCAATGGCTCTATGGCAACCTGCTGGTATGGCACCATGCATCCCGAGCTTTACGCGGCAATCTCCCCTTGGAATTCCCCGCTGGTCAGCTTCGAAGAGGACCTTCTGCGTGACGGCTGGGAAATGCCTGTGTTTGCAATCAACGGAGACCTGGATCACAAGATGGACATTCCCAGAAAGTCCTATGACAGGCTTTTCGAAACGTTTATTCTCCTCAATGGAGGCATTCCCAGGCCCGCTGAGGTACCCTGCCCCTGGAAATGGAAGCAGGATGCCCAGTATGATGGCAGCAACCGCTATACCGCCGCAGCGGGCTACCGGGAAGGCAGCCGCATGACGACCTATGAATACTGGAATCTGGACGGAAAGCCCAGATTCTGTTTCACAGAGCTGAAGGATATGCCCCATGGAGCCATCCATGACGAGGCGCGGGCGGCCTGGGCGTTCCTGCGCCGCTTCTCCCGCCCGGCAGGCAGCAAGACCGTTGTGGACAGCGGAGAGGCGCAGCTGGACCGGAATTTTGACACCTTGGAACTGCCGGATGGAGGCAAGGTGATTGCCTTTGTGCCCACTGGCTGCAATTCCTATACTCCTGCACGCAGCATTCTTCTGTTCCCGAATACGGAAAATTCCGGCAGCGAGGCAGAAACAGAGAATTGGCTGGTGAACTCCGGCTGGATTCGTCAGGCGATTCGGGACAACAGTGTCCTGCTTGCCATTCCGGCGGAAAACGGCAGACGGGGACCGGAGTGTGTGGATCAGATCTACGGCCTGACATGGGGGAAAACCGAAAGCAGAGAGTATGGCGATATCCTTTGGCGGCCAACCTCTTCCGAAAACGGAAAACGGCAGGGATGTGTATGGATGTGGGAAACGCTGTGGCACATCGTGGGCTACGGCGATGGAGCTACGGCGGCCGGCAATGCCGCTGCTGCCCGCCCAAACCGTTTTGCATCCGTAACCCTGATTGGCGGCGCGCCGGACACCTTCCCGGACCAGGAGGCACGGTCGGATCATTTCCTTGTGTCCAAGCAGGGGAAGAATCCGGACAGAATGAAGGGGATCAGCGAGGACTATGATGTTCGGGTAAAGGATGTGCCCTCGGCTGTGTGGTTTGTAGGTGCGGAAGATAGAAGTGCCCTATCTTACTTCCGACATGCGGATAAAATCCCGGAAAATGCTCAGGAAAAGACGGTGTGCATGGCAGGGCAGGAGAGCGTGCTCCTGGAAAATCCGGGGGAACCGGCCCAGAGAATCGCTCTGACGGAGAAGAAAATCGTCCCGACCCCTGCGCAGCTGATGCACGACTGGATAGGGCCCTCTGTTCGCTGGAAGAACGGACCGGACGGTACACTGAAAACCTTCTGGTGGAAAGATCAGGTAGAGCGGGGAGAATCCCCTTACGAGAAGTATGCTTTCCGTGTCCCCGGAGAAAGCCGGGATCGCAGCTACTATGTCTACCGTCCAAAGAACCTGCCGCCCAAGGCCCCGGTGGTTATCACAATCCACGGTCATGGAGAGCCTGCCTGGATGTTCCTCAGCAAAAATGGTTGGCCCCAGCTGGCGGAGCGAGAGGGAATCCTTGTGGTGTCTCCTCAGGACAACAGCAAGAACCGCTGGCACGGGGAGACGGATAACCAGAGCTTTGCCTATCTGGTAGATCAGCTGCTGTGGCAGTTTGATGTAGACCCGGAGCGGATTTATATCACTGGTTTTAGCAATGGCAATATGCAGTGCTACGGCGCTGCTGCGGCGCACCCGGAGCTTTTTGCAGCCATGTGGCCCATGAGTCGGGCGGCCGGGGCACCTATGTTCCCCCTGGATGCGGATCAGGTTCCGGATCTGGAGCGGCTGCGCAGACACGGACTGGAAATGCCCATGTTTGGTGTCACCGGAGACAATGACGGATGGATCACTGAGAATCCTCAGAGCCCGGACTCCTCTATTTCGGAGACGGTGGAAACCTTCCTGGCCCTTGCGGGCACAAAGCCCAGAAAGGCAGCTTGCCCGGCACCTATGTACTATCAGCCGGACGAGCATCGGGATGCCCAATGGTATCGGGAGCACTATGGCTTCCGGGAAGCAGACCGATTTGATACTTGGGTTTACAACAATCAGGCGGGGGAGCCGCGTCTGGCCATTACCGTCATGAAGAATATGCCCCACGGGACCATTTGGGAAGAGACCATAGCTGCCTGGGACTTTATGAAGCATTTCCGGAGATTGCCGGACGGCAGAATTTTAATGGCGTAAGTGCCTTGGGGGCAGAGAATGCCTGAACGCTGTTCTGTGTATTCTCTGCCCTCTTATTTCAGCGACAGTGGGCAGCGGATGGCAGACCGGCTTGCCCTCATTTTCAAAGGAGAAAAGAAAGTATGATCGTTCCAGTATTGTTATTTGCACTTGGCCTGGTTTGCCTGATTAAGGGCGGCGACTGGTTTGTCGACGGGGCCAGCGGTGTGGCAAGAAGATTTCACATTCCGGAATTGCTGATCGGCGCAACCATTGTGTCCATTGGCACAACGCTGCCGGAGGTTATGGTGTCCACGACTTCGGCAGTCCTGGGGCATGGTGAGATTGCCTATGGCAATGCCATTGGCTCTATCATTTGCAATACATCTTTGATTGCAGCGCTGACCATTGCTATCCGTCCCGGAAAGGTGGATGCCAAGTCCCTGAAAATGCCAATCCTGTTTTTCTTTGCCGCAGCAATCATCTATTGCCTGGTTGCTTACTGCATTGGCTATTTCAGCCGCTGGGTGGGTATCGTTATGCTGGCGCTGTTTGTGGCATATATTGTCCTGAGCACCCTTCAAATGAAGAAGGAGCCGGCGCAGCAGGAGGAAAAGAGTGAAGAAGTACCGGCACCCCTCTGGAAAGAGCTGCTTCTGCTGGTTGTCGGTGCGGTGCTGATTGCTGTGGGCGCAGACCTGCTGGTGGATAACGGTACGCTGATTGCTCAGGCGCTGGGCGTCCCCGAGTCTGTGATTGCGCTGACCTTTGTGGCCCTTGGAACCAGCCTGCCGGAGCTGGTTACAGCCATTACCTCCCTGGTCAAAGGGCACAGCGGATTGTCCCTGGGCAATGTGGTAGGTGCGAACCTGTTCAATCTGGTGCTGGTCAGCGGCATTTCCGTAACAGTATCGCCCTTCGCAGTACCCACCAGCGCCACCATTACGGGCAAAAATGCCTCCCTGGTGCTGGAAATTCCGCTGATGCTGTTTGTTATGCTGTTTATGACAATTCCCGCGCTGACAAAAAAGAGACTATACCGGTTCCAGGGTATTGCATTGCTGACAATTTATGCAGTGTTCTGTATTTTCCAGTTCACCCTGTAAAAAAAGATAGGCACAAGCCAGGGTGCATAATATCCGGCAGGTGCGGTGAGAAAGAAAAGAGAAAAGGATGTCGATAAAATGAGAAAGAGAAACAGTCAAGATCAGCAGCAGCGCCGCACCATGATGCTCAATGAGCCCATTCGAAAAATTATCCCCCAGATGGCCATTCCGACCATTGTGGCGTTTTTGATCAAC
>JABLTL010013697.1_pt1 | contig 24012 bp, 20 predicted proteins | sample 7160151 | NCBI WGS metagenome assembly JABLTL01 (sample SAMN14651223, study PRJNA627086) | human gut metagenome | isolation source: feces | host: Homo sapiens
AATACCAACATGGTTCTGCTCGGTGGCGGAAGGAATCCGGCGGAATACAAGGTCGCCGACCATGGCGTCGCTCCAGTCTACCGGATCCGAGTTCGCCCACTGCTCAGAAGTCACGCTGCCGAGGCTTCCCAGTATGGAAGGATCCTGGAAGGCATTCACATAGACCCATCCGACAAAACCGCTACAATCCAGTCCGTAGGAACGAAAAGTTCCGGTAGACTGACTTCCGTCAATTGTCACCTGCATGACAGTTCCCCAGAGAGGATCCCAGCCAAGGGCTGTGGACTTGCCTCCCCAGAAATAGCCAACCTGACCGACCAGCGAGTAGGCGCTCAATGCCAGCTCGGTGCGGATGGAAGACTGATTGACAGGCATGGCCGCCCGCAACGCTTCAAGATCCAGCGGCGGCTGCTGCACAACCAATACGGGAGCTGCCGTTGTACTCTCAGCCGGAGTCGTCTCGCCCGGGAGTGTTTCGCTCGGCTGTGTCTCCGCGGGCTGTGTCTCTGCAGGAAGTGTCTGTGACGGATCTGCGGTCACCGGCTGTGTCTCTGTCGGCGCCTCCGAAGAAGCAGCTGTACTCCCGGAAGTGGAAGGAGCCTCTGTGCTCTCAGAAGAAGCCTCTGCGGAAGAAGTTGTCGTCTCTGCGGCTGTCGTAGTCTCCGGTTCCGCAGAGACTGCCGGATCCGAGGTTTCATTCTCCTCTGCCAGCAGACTCTCCAATGATCCGGACTCCGCCTTTTCTCTGCCTGCCAGTTCCACTGCTGCAGATGTCGGCTCTGCTAATTCTGCCGCATTCGCGGGAACAGCCGGAAGCATAGATACCGCCATGGTACCTGCCATCAGCAGGCTGATCCCCTTTCTGCCGCAGCCTTTCTTTTTCTCTGTCCTGATATCCTGATATTTCATTGATCCTCCTGAACGGGTGACAGAACGCCCTTGTAAAACCTACTAACAAAATGTTAGACCTATACACATCATATACACTAAAGTATATCAGTTCTTACGTTCATCGTCAACGCAGGATTCGTGAACATTTTGTAAAATATGTAGCGCAAACGGAATCGAGCTGTGGCTCTGAAAGAGTTACAAAATTGTCGATCTACGACAGCAGTGCGATCATGCGCTCCATGGCTTCTCTGGTCTCTGCCTGGTCACCAAATGCGGTCAGCCGGAAATAGCCTTCTCCATTTCTGCCGAAGCCGCTACCGGGGGTTCCTACAACGCCCGCATTCTCCAGGAGATAGTCGAAGAATTCCCAGGAGGTGCGTCCGCCGGGGCACTTCATCCAGATATAGGGAGAGTTGACGCCGCCAGTGAACCAGATGCCCATCTTCTTCATACCATCTACCATGATCTTCGCATTCTCACGATAGTAATCCACTGCTTCACGTACCTGCATCTGCCCCTCCTCCGTGAATACAGCTGCCGCGCCGCGCTGTACAATATAGGGAACGCCGTTGAACTTCGTCGTCTGACGGCGCAGCCACAGGTGGTTCAGCGGTGTTCCGTCGGACACCAGCGCCATCGGAACAACCGTATAACCGCAGCGAGTTCCGGTGAAGCCTGCCGTCTTTGAGAAGGAGCACACTTCGATCGCGCACTCTTTGGCGCCTTCGATCTCGAAGATGCTGTGAGGAGTTTCATCGTCACGGATAAAGCACTCGTATGCCGCGTCGTAGAGGATGACTGCATCGTTCTTCTTCGCGTAATCCACCCATGCCGCCAGCTGTTCTCTGCTGTATACCGCTCCGGTCGGATTATTCGGAGAGCACAGATAGACGATATCCGCCTTTACCGCCGGATCCGGAAGCGGAAGGAATCCGTTCTCCTCACCGGCTTCGGCGTAAATCACCTGACGTCCCAGCATGATATTAGTATCCTGGTAGACCGGATAAACCGGATTAGGGATCATAACCGTGTTGTCCAGAGAAAAGATATCCAGCAGATTTCCCAGATCGCTCTTCGCGCCGTCACTGATAAAGATCTCATCCACATCCAGAGATACACCGTGTCCCTGATAATATGCCTGCACGGCCTCCCGCAGGAAATCGTAGCCCTGTTCCGGACCGTATCCGCGGAAGGTCGCCTTGCTTCCCATCTCTTTTACTGCATCTTCCATCGCCTTGATAACAACCGGCGCCAGAGGAAGCGTTACATCGCCGATACTCAGCCGGATGACTTTTTTCTCCGGATGCGCCTGCTGATACTCCCGCTGCTTTCTGGCAACCGTTGAGAATAAATAGCTGTCTTCCAGTTCCAGGTAATGTTCGTTGATCTTCATGCTTTTGTCCTTTCAGAAAATATTGGCAGGTTTCATGGGTTCCATTTATATTGATTTGATTCCCTACTGTTCTTTCTTTGTGCTGTACTCGCCGTTAAAACAGCCGGTGCAGAAAGGCAGACGGCAGTTGCCGCAGGCTTCTTTTAATCCTTCAATGCTGATATAGCCAAGAGAATCGGCACCGATCTTCTCCCGGATCTCCTCCAGGCTGATCTGATTGGCAATCAGGTTCTCCTCGCTGGCAACATCCGTTCCATAATAGCAGGAATGAAGGAAAGGCGGTGAAGAAATGCGTACATGAACTTCGGTGGCTCCGGCATTTCTAAGGTTCTGTATTACAAGCGCACTCGTCGTTCCGCGAACAATGGAGTCATCGACCAGCACAACCCGCTTGCCCTCCAGCGTGGAGCGCAGAGGGTTCATCTTCATCTTTACGGCATTCTCCCGCTGTGCCTGGGACGGGAAAATAAAGCTTCGACCGATATATCGGTTCTTCACGAAGCCGGTGACATAGGGCAGTCCGCTCTCCAACGCGTATCCCATCGCGGCGTCCAGTCCGCTGTCCGGCGCTCCGCATACGACATCGGCCTCCACCGGATGCTCCCGGGCCAGGATCTTGCCCATATTAATCCGCGCTTCATAGACGCTCTGCCCGTCGATCACGGAATCCGGTCTTGCGAAATAGACGAATTCAAAGACACACAGTCCCTGACTGTCACTCTTCAGGCAGACCTCGCTGAATGTAATCTCGCCGTTCTCGATGACAACAACTTCACCGGGCTCCACATCCCGGACGAACTGGAAGCCACAGCTGTCCAGCGCGCAGGTCTCCGAAGCGACAACCATGCCATACTCATTTCTGCCGATGCAGAGCGGACGGTAACCGTTGGGATCGCGCACGGCGATCAGGCGCTGATCTCCGGTGAGAACAATCAGGGAGAACGCACCGACCAGCTGACTGGTCGCATCAATCACACCTTCGACCAGATCTCCACCTCTCATTGTCTTGTAGGCAATCAGCGCGGAGATAATCTCCGTATCGCTGGTCGCTTCAAAATCCACGCCAAGATACTCCAGGTTCTTGCGGATCTTATCCACATTCGTTACATTTCCGTTGTGTACTGTGGCAATGCGTCCTGTCAGATATTCTGTCACAAACGGCTGCACATTGTTGATCGTATTCGCTCCTGTCGTGGAATATCGAACATGACCGACCGCCAGATTACTGGCCGGAAGCTCCTCCATAACCTCCTTCGGGAACACCTCGCTGACCAGACCTCTGGCCTTGTGGCAAACCAGCGCATGTCCTCTGGCCACGGCGATTCCGGCGCCCTCCTGACCGCGGTGCTGCATCGCCAGCAGAGCGTTGTACGTAATACCGGCCGCTTCTCCGTTGGATACGGACGCGCCGAATACTGCACATTCCTCATGAAGTTTGTCATCCTGCAACATTTTCATCATCTTCTCCCCCCGTCTCAGCCATCGTAGGCTCTTAAAATATGTTCTGCCACGGCTTTTCTTGTACTCCGTGTGTCCATTGCCTGTTTCTCTATATGACGGTGCGCCTGTGTCTCGCTCATACCCTCGTATGCGATCAGCATACATTTGGCCCGATCCACCAGGCGGAGTTCCTCTAATTTCTTTTTCAGTTTCGTATTCTCTTTCTCAACGCGCATTCTCCGTTGTCTGGATGAGACAGCCAGGCAGATGCTCTGATCGAACAGCTGCGGCGGAATCGGCTTCGGTACGGTCAGTACCCCGTAAGCGCTCACCTCGTCATACACATTGCCGAAAGAGTCGTTCTTAACCAGCAGAAGAACTTCTGCTGTTGTTCCCTGTATCAGATCCATGGCCAATTCATGACCGTATTCATCAGAAAGCGGCGTGTTAATGATCACCATATCGTATGGAAATCCGGTAAGATTCCGACGAATCTCGCCGCCCGTGCGCACGACCGTCGGCGAACCGAAGCCGTGGCCGGAAAGCAGTGTATTTAACGCCGCCGCACTCTTCTCCGAACTGGATACGATTGCGACCTGAATCGGTTCCCTTTCTCCGCGCATACCTTCTCCTCCGCCGGATTACAGATGTTCCGCGTCCCGGTAGGCCTGGCGCACCCGCTCCGGCAGGATTCTGCGTACAAATTCACTGGTTTCCATCAGTTCCACAGCCTCTTCCAGACTGCCGGGCAGCTGCGGAATCCCGCGCACTTCCTCAGCGGAAGCCTGATACAGGTTGCGGTCGGTGGGAGGCGGCGGCAACAGATCCTGCTCGATACCGTCAAGTCCCGCGTGCAGAAGGATCGCATACGCCAGATACGGGTTCGAGAGGCAGTCCGCGGAACGAAGCTCAATCCGGTCGTATTCTCCGGTGCCTGCCGGAATCCGGATCAGCTGCGAGCGGTTCTGATTCGACCAGGTAACATACCCAGGAGCCTTAAAACTGCCCAGCCGCAGATAGGATTCCCTGGATGGATTCAGGAATATCGTGATCTCACGCACGTACTTCATGATTCCTGCCATAAATGCCTGCTTCAGTTTCGGATCCGGCGCTTCTTCTCCCAGATGACGCGCCGACATATTGATATGAAATCCGTTCCCCGCCGCATTCAGGATCGGCTTTGGACGAAAGGAGGCGTGGTATCCGTTGCGGGAAGCGACCGTCTCCACCACCGATTTGAATGTCATCACATGATCCGCGCTGGTAACAGCATTGCTGTACTTGAAGTCGATCTCATTCTGTCCGGGGCCCTCTTCGTGGTGAGAACTCTCCGGCTGCAGTCCCATCTCCTCCAGTGTCAGGCAGATCTCACGGCGGACGTTCTCACCGCGGTCATACGGCGAAGTGTCCATATACCCGGCTTGATCCGCCGGCGTCCCGGTCGAATTCCCATTCTCATCCAGTCCGAAAAGATAAAACTCACACTCTGCGCCGAAGCTGCTTCGAATCCCCATCTTCCGTGCCCGGTTCACAGCCTGCTGCAGGATCAGCCGGCTGTCCAGTTCGAACGGCCGACTATCCGGATAACAGATATTGCAAAAGAACCGTACCACGCGCCCGTGCGACGGCCGCCAGGGAAGCAGCGCCATCGTCGCCGGATCCGGCACTAGGAAGAGATCGGATTCGTCGATCTCGCAGAACCCCCGGATCGCCGATGCGTCAAACGAGATCCCCGTCGTAAACGCCCGGTGCAGCTCGGAAGTCATGATCGAGATATTCTTCTGAACACCCAGCGCATCGCAGAAAGACAGGCATACAAACTTTACGTCATTCTCCCGCAGATAATCCGCCACATCTTCTTCAGTATAAAGCATAGCTACCCTCCTTTTTTATCGTAAACTTTAGAAACTTAACTTTTTTAAGATACAACTATGTATTCTAAAGTTTTACTTGCATTTTGTCAACAAAAATTTTGTCGAATTCAAAAAAAGCGCTTGACAAACCCACAGGCGTGTTGTATGATACACACATACAAAGCAAAGGCGCTTTCGGAATTCCGGAAGTGCCTTTTTTGTATTCAAGCAGCCTGCCTTCTCCTTTTTGAAAGCCTCATGTTCTATCGCATGGGGCTTTCGTTTCTTGCAATAAAAAAAGTCACCGGAACGGTGACTTTTTATCAAGCTCACATGAGAAGCTTTTTAATATTCTCTTTTTCTTCTTCCTTCAGCATTCCCTGTTCCTGTAAGTTTGAGAACAGTGTCTGTACGGAACCATCATACCAGAACTTAAGGAAATCTTCGGTTTGCTGTCTGCGAAAGCTCTCCAGATCAATCTCCTGATGATAATAGAATACACGTCCTACCCGATACGAAGTTAAAAAGCCCTTCTGGATCAAATGAAGTAAAAACGTAGAGATCGTCTGACGCTTCCAGTTCTTACCATAGTTGTCCTTCAACAAAGCCATAGTCTCCACCAGAGACAGATCCTTTCCTGCATCCCAGACACATTTCATAACCAGTTCTTCACAATCCGTTAATTTTACGTAAGACACGATCTTTCTCCTTTCCTAAATGTATTAAGTAAAATGGAATATTATAAAACAAACCGCTTCGTCCTTTAGCTCGTTCTCTATGCTTTTAGCACGATGTGTAGTTAACTACACATCTAGGTTGTAATATGTCATTCAATTACACGTTTAAAGTGAAATAGTTTGTTTCATTCATGGATTCGAGTATAACACATCAGTTTTTGTTTTTCAATGACAATTTTGTTAATTTTTTTCTTATTTTTCATATTTTTAACCATTTTTCGTCTGGGTTACCGGAATATCATTAAAAATATCATTTTAAATTTATAGGAATAGTTAAAACCTGGTATAAAATCCACACTTTCCAGGTTATGCCATTGGCAGAGAACTGCGTACAAGAAAACCTGCATACGAAGTTCGTCTGCAGGTTTTCTTTTGTAATGTCCGTGTTGGCAGTCATATTTTTCAGGTAACCGGGCCGATAAGCCGGGTTCTGTCGTTGGATGATCATCTGTCTAGATCTGACGTCGCCGCCAGATTCAAGCGACCTACCCGAGAGCAGACGGGCCGCCTTACGCTCTCTGTTTGGTCTTGCTTCGGATGGGGTTTACATGTGCCCTCGCCGTTACCGTCGAGGCGGTAGTCTCTTACACTACCTTTCCACCCTTACCAGCTTACGCTGGCGGTTTATTTCTGTTGCACTGGCCTGGGAGTCACCTCCACCGGACGTTATCCGGCATCCTGCCCTGTGAAGCCCGGACTTTCCTCACCTGCGCTTTCGCGCAGCCGCGATCACCTGTCCCGGTTACCCTGACGCATTATAGCAGATTTTTCCCGTCTTGTAAAGTGCCGGAATCACACCTTGAAGCAGCTTCCTCCGATAAATTCCTTCAGCAGAGAGTTCTGCGGCACCGCCGTGCTGTCCACCGGAAGGATATAATCGAAGAACTTCAGAAGGCGCTTCGCCTCCTGATACTCCGGCGCATCCTGCGGAATGCCGTAGAGCAGAGGCTCCACATAAGACTTCAGCACAGAGAATTCATAGATCAGTGCCGAATTGAACATAATATCCGCCGACTCCTGATACGGAAAGATATTCTTCTCCTCTCCGCGGCGTACGGAGGGCCATCTTGCGATGGTATCGCGGGCGCTGGCTCCGCGTGTTCTCGCGTCGCGCACCATCCGGCGGATCAGACGGCCATCCGTCGTAGGAATCCGGTTGTGCTCATCAATATTCAGCTGTGTCAGTGCGCTGATATAGATGCGGAATTTGCTTTCCGGCGGAAGAGAATACGACAGCTCATCGTTCAGGCAGTGAATCCCCTCGATGACAAGGATGTCGTTCGGCCCCAGATGAAGGATATTGCCCTTCTGGTAGACTCTGCGTCCCTGAATAAAGTCGAAGGTCGGCATCTTCACCGTCTTTCCTTCCCGAAGATCCGTCATGTCGTTGTTAAACTGCTCGATATCCACGCAATGAATCGTCTCGAAGTCATACTCTCCCTTCTCATCCCGGGGCGTATGCTCCCGATCCACAAAGTAATCGTCCACGGCAATCGGATGCGGCGTGAGTCCGCGTGCGCGAAGCTGGATGGACAGCCGGTGAGAGAAGCTGGTCTTTCCGGAGGAGGAAGGACCAGCGATCATAACAAACTTGGTATTCGGTCGCTCCGCGATCTGAGCGGCGATATCCGCGATCTGTTTCTCCTGACGGGCCTCTGCGATGAGAATCAGATCCTGCAGATGTCCGGCGGAGATCATATCGTTCACCGCACCGACGGTCTCCAGATCCATCTGCTCGCCCCAGCGGTAGGAATCTTGCATGACATGGAACAGCTTGTCCTGGCGGTCGAAGGGATCCACAGTTCGCGGCGTCTGCATCCGGGGAAGAATCAGTGCAAGGCCTTCCTGATAAGGGAGGATGTCAAAATATTTCAGGTAACCGGTCGAAGGCACCATATAGCCATAGTGGTAATCCTTGAACCCGGCCAGGCTGTAGAGATTGACATGTGAGCTGCGGCGATAACGGAACAGTCTCTCCTTATCGTACATTTTTACCCGGTGGAAAAAACGGATCGCCTCATCTACATGAACATTGATCTTCTCGATGGGAAGATCTTCCTCCACAAGCTCCTGCATCCGGCTCTTCACTCTGGAAACGAATACCTCGTCCACAGCGAAATCTCCGGCCGGTTCGATATAAAGTCCGTGGCGCAGGGAAAACCGCACCGTGACTTTATGGATTTTCTCAAGCGGCACGACGTCGTAGATCGCCTTATTGATCAGAAGAAGCATGCTGCGCTCGTAAGAATTGGCACCTTCCGGCTCCGCAGTTGTTACGAAATTTACTGTGCAGTCCTCTTTTACGGTTTTCGGAAGCTCCTGCAGCTTATCGTTCACTTTTACAAGAACGATGTCGCCAGGGATTTCTTCCGCAGCGTTCGTAAGAGATTGCTTCGCGAGCTGTTCGTAGGTAGTCCCTTCCGAAACTTCCATCGTCTGACTGCCAACAGTTACGTGATATGTAGGCATACTCTGTTCCTCCTCTTCTTTTCTTTATTCTCTGTTTTCGCTTTTTCTGTCACTGTTTTTATGTTTCTATTCTTCTATTGCGCTTCTGTCACTGTTTTTATGTTTCTATTTTTCTACTGCGCTTCTATCACTATGTTTATGTTTCTATTTTTTACCGCTTTCTTCAATTTCACTGGCAAGAAGCTGGCTGTGGGCAGTCTGAGCAAGCCGAAGCTCCCCGGTCAGCTCCTCTCTGCGGATCGCCGCCTTTTCGGTGTTCTTCGCATGCAACTTATCTAGAAGACTTTCGCGCAAAGCAATCTCACGTTTCAGGTAGTCTATCTTCACAGGAATATCTTCCTCACGAATCCGCTTTCCATATGTGTAATCGGATTCGTCATAGACTTCCGGCTCTCCATCATGAACAATCAGAATGGTGTAATCCTTGCCATCCTCCCGGAGCATCGCCTCATTCTGAATATAATAGTGATTCTCCGTCAGAAAGCGCCGGAATTCCCGCAGCCCGGACTGTGGAGAGAGAATAAGTTGCCCGGCAGCGCGCGCGGTGGCTTCCCCTTCTTCCAGGATGCGCTGCATCAGCGGTCCACCCATTCCGGCGATCACGATGCGGTCGGCTTCCCCCGGCTGCAGCATATGAAGTCCATCGCTGAGCCTTGTTTCGATCACATTCTCCATGGAATGTGCATGAATATGCTCTCTGGCACGTTCCAACGGGCCGTTCCCGACATCCATCGCCAAGCCTTTGCGGCAAATCCCTCTGCGCACCAATGCAATCGGAACATAGCCATGGTCCGTTCCGATATCTGCGATCATTTCTCCCGGTTCTACCAGGGAGATGATTGTCTGTAAACGTTTTGATAAGTCCATAAAGTTGACCTTTCTGCTTTCGTTTATAAGAATCGTCTATGCAAATTCTTTATTCGTTTTTATAAGTAGTCTCTCAGCTTCCTGCTCCGGCTGGGATGGCGCAGCTTCCGCAATGCTTTGGATTCGATCTGGCGGATACGCTCTCTTGTGACATGAAACTCTCTGCCCACCTCCTCCAGTGTGCGCGGATGCCCGTCCTCCAGGCCGAAACGCATACGGATCACCTGCTGCTCCCGGTCAGTCAGCGTCGCCATGACCTCTTCGAGCTGCTCCCGCATCAGCGTATCCGTCGCCGCTTCCAACGGAACTTCCACATGAGAATCTTCGATAAAATCGCCCAGACGACTCTCCTCTTCGTCGCCGACTGGAGAGGACAGAGACACCGGATCCTGCATAAGCTTCCAGATCTCGCTGATTCGCTCCGGCGGCAGCTCCATGCGCTCTGCCAGCTCATTCGCCGTGGGCTCGCGTCCCAGTTCCTGCACCATGCTGCGCGAAGTCCGCACCAGCCGGTTGATCGTCTCCACCATATGCACCGGGATACGGATGGTCCGCCCCTGATCCGCGATCGCTCTCGTGATCGCCTGACGAATCCACCAGGTCGCATACGTGCTGAACTTAAAGCCCTTCCGGTAATCAAACTTCTCCACCGCTTTAATCAGCCCCAGATTGCCCTCCTGGATGAGATCCAGTAAGGGCATGCCATGCCCCATATAGCGCTTGGCCACGCTGACTACCAGGCGGAGATTGGCTTCCGCCAGTTCTTTTTTCGCCGTCCGATCGCCCTCCGCGATCCTCCGGGCAAGCTCCGTCTCCCGCTCCCGGTCTAGCAGGACGACATGACCGATTTCTTTCAGATACATTTTCACGGGATCATCTGACAGAATCCCGTCCTCTTCCTTCGTGTCCACAGAATCCACCAGACGGATCTTCCTTTCTTCCAGGATCTCCAGCGCCTTCTCGTATTCTCCGGCATCGGCGTCCTCTCCCAGAATCTTCAGGAGGAGATCATACTCCAGGCAGTTCCCGTTCCGGTCTGCTTCCGCCGTCAGGCGGGTGACCTTTCTATCCAGATTCGTGCACACTTCCATCTCTTACCAACCTTCCATCGATTATTCCTATTCTTGCCCTAATCGAGGAAAATATGCAGAGACTCCAGCTTCGCCCTTTCCATGATAATCTGTTGCAGCTTCACCGGATCGGTCTCCTTCCGGATCATCTGATCCAGGTAGCTGCGCTTTACCCTGCGAGCCGCCTCTGCCAATATTTTTTCCTGTTCTTCTTCCGTATAGTCTGAAGACAAGCTGGTGTTAAATACAGCCGCTACCTGGTTACGCTCTTCCTCCTCATCCAGGAAGCGGTTCATCACAGCCGCCGGTTCCGGCGCCCGTCCCGCGTCCAGATCGGCATAGACCATCTCCGCAATCTGGTGATAGACACCGTCCGTATAACACTCCACGCTGAGAAGCTTCCGCAGGCTGTGCGACCGCTCCGGATGCGAGGTAATAAAGTTAAGGAGCAGACGCTGATCTCCGCGGAGTCCCTCGTCCTTCTCCTTCTTTCTCTTCGATCGAAGCTCTCTCGCTTCCGATTGCTCCTCCGCCTCCGTCTCGGTAACAATCCGACGGCCTCCCATGCGGTTCACCATCTCCCGAAGCGCCGACAGCGGGATCTGATGACGGGCGGCTACCGCCTCCATATAATTATCCCGTTCCAACTCGTCGGTGAACTCCGTCAGACGAGCGGCCACCTCCCGATGAAATTCCGTCTTCTTCTCCGGGTTGGAGAAATCATAGCGCATCCGGATCGTATCCATCTCGAAGAGGAAAGAATTGATCGCCGCATCAATTCTCTTCTGGTACTCTTCCGCGCCGAGCGCGCAGATGAATTCATCCGGGTCCTTGTACGGCTTCATGTTCAGCACACGCACGGAAAGTCCGGCGTTCTTCAGAATCGGAATCGCCCGGAGCGCAGCCTTCTGTCCGGCGCCGTCGCTGTCATACGTGATAATCACTTCTGTCACATAGCGCTTGATGAGCAGCGCGTGTCCCGGCGTAAACGAAGTGCCAAGAGAAGCAACCGCACAATCAAAGCCCGCCTGATGCAGAGCAATGACATCCATATAGCCTTCACACAGCAGAAAATACGGGCGGCGGCTGGTGCGCGCCAGATTCAGCCCATACAGATTCCGGCTCTTATCGAAAAGCTTCGTCTCCGGAGAATTCAGATACTTCGGCTCTCCCTCGCCCATGACACGGCCGCCGAACCCGATGACCCGGCTGTTCACATCCATGATCGGGAACATAGCACGGTTCCAGAAACGATCCCTGGGGCCGCGCTCGTCAATCTTCACCAGACCGCTCTGATCCAGGATCTCATCGGAATAACCTTTCTGCTTCAGGTAACGGTACAGCGCGTCTGAATACATCAGTGAATAGCCGAGCCCGAACTTCTGCATCGTCTCATCGCTCAGGTTCCGGTTCTTCAGATATTCCATCGCGTGCGTTCCCGCCGGCGTCCGCAGCTGGTAATAATAGTAGCGGGCAGCCACCTTGTTCACTTCCAACAGACGCATCCGAAGATCTGCCTGCCGCTTCTGTTCTTCTGTCTCTTCCGCCTGCGGCAGCGTAATCCCCGCCCGCTCCGCCAGATTCTGCATGGCCTCCGTGAATGTATAGTTCTCGTACTGCATCACGAAGGTCAGTACATTCCCCCCTGCTCCGCAGCCGAAGCAGTAATACATCTGCTTACCCGGCGATACGGAGAAGGACGGCGTCTTCTCATTATGGAAGGGACACACACCGAAATAATTGCCTCCTCTTTTTGTCAGGCGCACATACTGGGAAATCACGGAGACAATATCATTTTTCGTGCGCACTTCCTCAATCACTTCATCCGGGTAATACATGTCATCCCCCTTTTTAACATTACCAGAAACAATTTCGAGCCCTCAGCTCGATTCTATATGGATTTTTCCGAATGTTCCCATTCATGCAAGCATGATTTGTATATTCAGAAAAATCCGCATGGCTCTGAATTGTCACATCAACTGCCAGAATTTCGGTATGTAGATCTCCTGGAAGCAATGGATCGCATAGTCGTCTGTCATGCCTGCTACATAGTCGCACACCACGCGCGGCAGACTCTCATGATCAATCCATACCATATTCAGGTATTCCTCCGGCAGCTCTCCGGTGTGTTCCAGATAATAGGTATAGAGCTGGCGCACGACTTCCTTCGCCTTGTGTTCCTCGGATTTCGCCGCACTATCCTGATAAACATTGCTGAACATAAAACTCCGGAGTCCCTGCATGGCCGTCTCGATATCATCATCCATCAGAATATCCGGCTGATTCCGGCTGGAATCGATAATACTGTGGATCAGTGTATTCAGGCGCTCGCGAACCGAATGCCCCAGCACTGACGTATATTCCTGCGGCAGCATCGCCTCCGTCAGAATTCCCGCCCGGATCGCGTCGTCAATATCATGGTTGATATACGCGATCTTGTCGGATAGGCGCACAATCTTCCCTTCCATCGTAGACGGATGGCCGCTGGTTCTGTGATTGCGGATACCGTCCCGGACCTCCCAGGTCAGGTTCAGCCCCTGTCCGCCCTTCTCCAGCTTCTCTACCACGCGGATGCTCTGCTCGTAATGGAAGAAGCCTTCCTCACAGATCTGATTCAGAATGTCTTCACCGGTATGGCCGAATGGCGTATGCCCCAGGTCATGCCCCAGTGCGATCGCTTCCGTCAGATCCTCGTTCATCCGCAGCGCTTTCGCAATCGTGCGGGCAATCTGCGAAACCTCCAGCGTATGCGTCAGCCGGGTGCGGTAATGATCACCCGCCGGAGAAAGGAATACCTGCGTCTTATGCTTCAGACGCCGAAATGACTTGCAATGAAGAATCCTGTCGCGGTCGCGCTGATAGGCCGGCCGGATATCACAGGCCGGCTCCTCGCGGTCGCGTCCGCGGGTTTCGGCGCTCTTCGACGCGTAAGGACTCAGATAATCCTGCTCATACTGTTCCAGCTCTTCCCGTATTGTCCGGTTCATCTTCGGTCCCTCCTGCATATTCTTATAGAAAAAGCGGAGTGAATCCACTCCGCTTTTGTCGTGCTTCGCTACTTTCAGTATAACGCAGTTTTTGTTCCGGCGCAAGCCTTATACTTCCATGTGAAGCTCCAGCCAATCGCGAATATCGTCAAAAACCAACGCCCGGTCTAGCTCATTTAAGAGCTCATGCCGGTCATCCAGGTAGAAACGGATATCGACGTCCTCCATTCCCATCGCAGTGAACACATTATAGACTTCCAGTACGCCTTTCGTGAAGCCTCCGACCGGGTCCTCCATACCGGAGAGCATCAACACCGGAAGATTTCTTGGAATTTTGTCGAAATCTTTCTGGTCGGCCAGATCCTTCATCAGACGGAACAGTTCGTGATACGCCGACGCCGTAAAGTGGAAACCGCACCACTCATGTTCCTCGTAAGCCTCCACCTTCGCCTCATCTCTCGTCAGCCAGGAGCCGGGCCTCTTCTTATTCCCGAACTTCATCTCATAGCTTCCGTTGGTAAGCGCGTACAGCAGCTTGCTGCGGTAATCCGCCCCCTTCACCTCATCAATACCACAGGCGAGAAGGCTTCCCAGCTTCGCCATCCAGGACGGATACTGCGCCGTCCCCATCAGAATCACGCCATCCGGGACATCGCCCCAGATCGTAATATAGCGGCGAAGAAGCAGGGAACCCATACTGTGCCCCAGGATAAAGAACGGAACCTTCCACTCCTCCGCCTTGCGCTTCGCAAGCCGGGAGACATAGTAGATATCCTTCAGGAGATACAGCATGCCGTTCTCCTCTCCGAAGTATCCGAAATCCTCCTTCGAGGCGGCTGTCGCTCCGTGCCCCAGATGATCGTGACCGATCACAACAAAGCCCTGCGTGTTCATATATGCGGCAAATTCATCATAGCGATCAATATACTCCACCATGCCGTGAATCAGCTGCAGAACACCGCGGATCTCTCCGTCCGGCATCCACAGAATCCCGTGCGCTCTGGAATGACCGTCCGCCGATGAAAAATAAAAATCCTTCTTCATAGGGTAATCCCCCTTTTCTGCTGCAGGCGCAGCTTATGAAAGTCTTGTCTTAAAATCCTCGTATCCGAAACGCCTTACAAGTGTGCATTCTCCGCTCCGGTCCCTCCAGATCAGATCCGGCAGCGGCATTCCGTTAAAGGTGTTGTTCTTTACCATAGAATAAATCGCCATATCTTCAAACGTCAGCCGGCTGCCGGGCACAAGCGGCTCGTCAAAGGAATAATCTCCGATGATATCCCCCGCCAGACAGGTCGGTCCTCCCAGGCGATAGGTATACGGCTTTTCCTCCGGCAGACCGGATCCGGCTAACGGCGGCCGGTACGGCATCTCCAGGACGTCCGGCATATGGCAGGCCGCCGATGTATCCAGGATAGCGATCTTCTTCTCATTCTCCACAACATCCAGCACAGAAGTCAGCAGGAATCCAGCATTTAATGCCACGGCTTCTCCCGGCTCCAGATAGATCTGTGCGCCCCAGTGTTCCTGCATCCGCCGGATACAGCGCTCCAGGCAGGGCACATCATAATCTGTCCGCGTAATGTGATGCCCACCGCCGAAGTTAATCCACTTCATCTGCGGCAGCCACTTCGCGAAACGCTCCTCCACGGCGTCCAGCGTCTTCTCCAAATCATCCGAATTCTGCTCGCAGAGCGTATGAAAATGCAGGCCGGATACCAGCGGCAGCAGGCGGCGCGCCTGCTCACTGTCGAACTGATCCGCTGTGATGCCAAGGCGCGATCCGGGCGCGCACGGATCATAGATCGCATGCCCCTCCTGCGTCGAGCACTGCGGATTCACGCGCAGGCCGACAGAGACACCGGCTGCGACTGCCTTCGGACCGAATTTCTCCAGCTGCGCGAAAGAATTGAACACGATATGCCCACACAGAGAGACCAGCTCATCCATATCCTCTTCGCGGTAGGCCGCCGAGAACACATGCGTCTCTCCGCCCATCTCCTCCGCTCCAAGCCGCGCTTCATAGAGCCCGCTGGCGGTAGTTCCCGCCAGATACTTTCGGATCAGCGGATACGCATAAAAGAACGAGAATGCCTTCTGCGCCAGCAGAATCTTACAGCCGGTACGCTCCTGCACGCCCTTTAAGATCTCCAGGTTGTGAATCAGACGCTCCTCATCCACCACGTAGCAGGGCGTCCGCAGTTTTTCCCACTTCATCCCAGATTACTCCACCAGATCCGGATTCTCACTGATCTTCCAGGGAAGGCCGAAACGGTTCAGCGCATCCATGAAGGGGTCCGGATCAAACTCTTCGATATTGTGAACGCCCGGCTTCTTCCAGGTTCCGTTCAGAATCATCATCGCGCCGATCATGGCAGGCACGCCGGTCGTATAAGCCACTGCCTGACTTCCGACCTCCTTATAGCATTCCTCATGGTCGCAGGTATTATAAATGTACAGCTTCTTTTCTTCACCATTCTTCTTTCCGATGAAGATGCAGCCGATATTCGTCTTGCCCTTCGTGCGGGGGCCGAGGCTGGCCGGATCCGGCAGAACTGCCTTCAGGAACTGCAGCGGTACGATCTCCTTTCCCTCGTACATGATCGGCTCAATGCTGGTCATGCCGACATTCTCCAGACACTTCAAATGTGTCAGATAGCTCTGACCGAACGTCATGAAGAAACGGATTCTCTTAATGCCGGGAATATTGATCGCCAGGGATTCCAGCTCCTCATGATGCAGAAGGTACATATCCTTCTCGCCGATCTCCGGGAAGTTATAGACTCTCTTGATCTCCATGGGCTTCGTCTCTACCCAGTGACCATCCTCCCAGTAGGAACCGTTCGCGCTGACCTCGCGGATGTTAATCTCCGGATTAAAATTCGTTGCGAAGGGATAGCCATGATCGCCGGCATTGCAGTCCAGGATATCGATATAATTGATCTCGTCAAAATAGTGCTTCAGCGCATACGCGGAGAATACGCCTGTTACGCCGGGATCGAAGCCGCTGCCGAGAAGCGCGGTGATTCCCGCTTCCTTATAGCGATCATTGTAGGCCCACTGCCACTTGTACTCGAACTTCGCCGTATCCTCCGGCTCATAGTTCGCGGTATCCACATAGGGAGTCTTCGTCGCCAGACAGGCATCCATGATCGTAAGATCCTGATAGGGAAGCGCCAGATTCAGTACTACATCCGGCTGTACCTTCTCAATCAGAGCAATCAGCTCATCCACATGATCCGCATTGACCTGCTCCGTCGTAATCTTCGTAGAGGTCGTCTTCTCCAGTTTCTCCTTCAGCGCGTCGCACTTCGCTTTCGTGCGGCTGGCAATACAGATCTCCGTAAATACATCGCTGTTCTGACAGCATTTATGAATGGCTACACTGGCAACACCGCCGCAGCCGATGATCAGACACTTTCCCATAGTTATACCTCCTTGATATTCCGCGCGTAATGCGCAAGCATGGCCGCTGCCTGCTCCCGGATCTCCGGAAACGGGCGGATGGGCGCCGCCGGGACCTCATGCGGGCCGATCAGCTTCTCCATCCAGACCATATCGTACCAGCGGCCGAACTTATAGCCGCACTGATAAAACTCTCCAACCAAACGATAACACAGATGTGCGTGAAATTCCACACTGTTTTTCGTTAAATATTCATCTTCTTCCTTCGGATAGGCGATACAGGCGTTCATGTTCCGGATGCCCTGCAGGCGAAGTGCCTCCTCCAGACCTTCATGCAGAAGTCTTCCTCCGCCGATTTTCCGGTACTGCTCTCCCATGTAAATCGAAGTCTCCACCGCCCAGTCATAAGCCGGACGGTCATGGAACGGGCTGGCATACGCGTACCCTGCCGGAACACCGTCCGCCTCCAGAACCAGGTACGGGTACTTCCGCATCGTCTTCCGAATCCGCTCCCGGAACTCCTCCGCCGAAGGAACTTCATATTCAAAAGTAATCGCCGTATACTCCACATAGGGCGCATACAGAGCAAGAAGCGCCTGTGCGTCCTCCTCTGATGCGATACGAATCCTTAAATTCATCTTATTTTTGTTCTTGTTTCTGCTTTTATTCCTGTTCTTATTCTTTTCGGTGACGATTTCGTCTCCCGGCTGATTTGTCCTATACTTCTCTGCCGCAGATTCTGCGAAGCACACAGAATACCGCATAATATGTTGTCTCAAAGCGAATATAATCCAACACATTCTGATCCCAGAAGACCTGAAGGCTGGCCGGGAAATCCTCATCCGACCGCCAGAAGCTGATGCGCAGCTTTAATTCACCGAACATGGAAAAATCATACGAGATATCCCCCTTACCGGCGGAAATCCCACCGATCTGTTCACAATTGACCCGCACCAGCGCCTCATTCTGTTCAAAAAAGGCTGCGTATTCCGTGAACATGCCCTCCCCGATGCGGGAAGTCACCACCCGCTGCAGGGACTGGCTCGTCACGAAATCGCCGGACGGATGACATCCCGGTCGGGAGTCGCACAGATAATCGTAGATCGTCATGGCCTCCTCGAAGTCCGCCTCCTCCTGCCTGGCGGAATCCAGTCCACCGGCAGAATATGGCATACATTCGTGCTTCTGCTTTGTTTTTTCTTTCCAGTCACGGAAGATCACGCCGGTACGGCGATCCACCCGGTAACGGCGGCCAAAGAACATTACGAAGATCGACGCATCATCAGCCGTAAGCCCGCACCGTCGAATGATCTCTTCCTGATCTCTCTCCATAAAGAGCTTCGCAGTATTTTTCTTCGTTACTTCATAATTCGATACTTCTGACATATTCTTTTCCTTCTATAATGTCCGAAGGAGCTCTGGCAGATCGGAAAGCTTTCGGATCACTGCGTCCGGGTGGATTTCCTCCTCCTGTGTCTCCGGATAGGGCTGATACCAGACGGTTCCGATTCCAGCATTCTTTCCTCCCTGGATATCCGAAGTCAGGCTGTCGCCCACGATCACGGTCTCTTCCTTCCGAAAGTCCGGAATCTGCGAGAAGCAGGCAGCGAAGAACGCTTTGGACGGCTTGTCCGCACCAATCACCTCCGAGAGAAAGATCCCATCGAAAAGGCCCGCAATCCCGGCGCTGGCCAGCCGGCTCTGCTGGACGCTCATCGTTCCATTGGAAGCCAGATACAGCCGGTACCGTCCGTACAGCGCCTTCAGCAGGTCTTCCGCGCCATCGATATAGTAATGTCCTTCTCCAAGGAAAGTCTCATACAGGGCTGCCGCCTGCTCCGGCGATGCAGCCGTTCCCAGCTCTCGGAAGAAATTCTCGAAGCGCCGCACCTTCACCTGCTCTCTCGTGATCTTCCCTAGCTCCAGTAACTTCCACTGCTCCAGATTCAGCTCACTGTAGCGGCACAAAGTCGCTTCCGCCGGATCGACATCAAGCAAACGCAGTGTCCTGGCCAGTGCGATATGCTCTGCCTTCGTGAAATCAAACAGCGTGTTATCCAGATCCAGGAAAACATTTCTTATCATACAACCGTCCCTCAATGAAACGGCGGCAGCGCCAGCAATAGCTCCCGCACAACCTTGCAGGCAGTTGCCGCGGAAATCCCACTAGGATCATAGGGCGGGGACAGCTCGTTCACATCGCAGCCCACGATCTGCGAATCCTTACATACCGTAAGAATCGCCTGAAGAAGCTGCAGGAAAGTTACGCCTCCGGCCTCCGGCGTACCGGTTCCGGGGAATACCGAAGGATCCATCACATCCAGATCTACCGTCAGATAGACCGGCTTCCCCTTTAACTTCTGCACCGTTTCTTCGAGACCGTCAAAATCAAAGGGATGCATGGCTACATGGCCTTCCTGCGCCCAACGGAACTCACTGCGGTCGCCGGAGCGGATTCCGAACTGGAAGATCCTTCCGTCGCCCAAGATGTCCCAGCAGCGGCGCAGCACACATGCATGCGACAGCTCCGCGCCCAGATATTCCTGGCGAAGATCCGCGTGCGCGTCAAAGTGAATGATATGAAGATCCGGATACTTTGCAGCCACAGCGCGCACCGCGCCCAGTGTCACCAAGTGCTCGCCGCCGATCAGGAAGGGGCGCTTGCCATCCTCCAGGATTGTCTTCGCGCGCTCCTCAATATCCGCCAGCGCCTGCTCCGACGAGCCGAAGCACAGCTCCAGATCTCCGCTGTCGAACACAGCGATGTCCTCCAGGTCTTTATCCTGATAGGGACTGTAGGTCTCCAGCCCGAAAGATTCGCTGCGGATCGCCCGGCTGCCGAAGCGGGTTCCCGGCCGGTTCGATGTCGTAGAATCGAAAGGTGCACCGAAGATCACCGTCTCCGCGTCCTCATATTCCGCGTCGCAGGCGATAAAAGTCTCTATATTCTTACTCAACATCTCTTAACATCTCCTCCACATACGCCGGTAGTGCGAAGGCTCCGACATGAAGTCTTGTCGTATAGTAGCGGGTCTTAATCCCCTTCATGTTCCATGCTACCGGGTCAAAATCGCGCAGCGGATGGTACTTCTTCGACGCAAAACCGAACAGCCAGTGGCCGGAGGGATACGTCGGGATATGCACCTGATAGACCTTGCTGATCGGGAAGCTCTCCACGATCCGCTTGTGCGCCCTCTGACTGGCTCTCGCGTCCTCCTCGTAGAAGGGACTCTCGCACTGGTTTACCATGATGCCGTCCTCCGTCAATGCCTTGTAGCAGTTCCCGTAAAATTCCTTCGTAAAGAGTCCTTCGCCAGGACCGAAAGGATCGGTGGAATCCACGATGATCAGGTCGTACTCGTTCTCCCGGGTGCGCACATAGCGCAGGCCGTCCTCATAATGAATCGACACACGGGGATCGTCCAGTGCGCCCGCCGTCTGCGGCAGATATTTGCGGCTGACCTCCACGACCAGCGGATCAATCTCAACCATATCGATATGCTCCACGGTGTCATAACGCGCCAGCTCGCGCACCACGCCGCCGTCGCCGGCTCCGATCACCAGGATCTTCCGGATATTCGGATTTACCGCCATAGGTACGTGCGTGATCATCTCATGATAAATAAATTCATCCTTCTCTGTCAGCATCATACATCCGTCCAGGATCAAAAAGCGGCCAAACTCCCGCGATTCAAAGACATCGATCCGCTGATAATCGCTCTGCCCGCTGTAAAGCTGGCGCTCTACCTTGATCGACAGCCTAACATACGGTGTATGCTGCTCCGAAAACCACAATTCCATACTTTTCTCCTGTCTGCCTTCCGGCTACATCCAATCCAGAGTGTTCTCGTTCACCACGTTCAGACGCTGCACATCCGGATCTTCCGAACCGGTCAGCGAGCATCCCTTCTCTCTGGCATACTCAATATACTTCAGGATATCTTCCGTGATCTCCTCCCCTGGAGCCAGGATCGGGATGCCCGGCGGATAACACATAACAAATTCACTGCAGACGCGTCCCTTCGTCTCAGCAATCGGAAGGGACTCCTTCAACGCATAGAAGGCATCACGAGGCGTAACCACTACATGCGGAGACAGGTACTCCGGCACCTGCATCCAGGTGCCTTTTTTCTGGAAGCGACGCTTTACTTCAGCAAGCGCTCCCACCAGACGCTCAATCTCCTGCTTCCGGTCGCCGATGGATACATAGGCCAGCAGATTGCCCAGGTCGCCAAACTCTGTCTGGATATCATACTCATCCCGCAGAAGATCATAGACCTCGATGCCCGCCAGGCCGATGCCGTAGGTATAGATTGAAAGTTTCGTTACATCAAAGTCGAAGACGCTGTCCCCGTTGATCAGTTCCCGGGAATAAGCATCGTAGCCGCCAATCTCGTTGATCTCTTTTCTTGCGTACTCCGCCAGATCCACCACGCGAGCGAAGTCTTCCCGTCCGCGCAGCGCCAGATTCCGCCGGGAAATATCCAGGCTTGCCATCAGAAGATACGAGCCGCTTGTCGTCTGCGTCAGGTTAATCATCTGGCGGATATGACCTTCGCTCATGGAAGGCCCTGCCAGAAGCAGCGAGCTCTGCGTCAGGCTGCCGCCGGACTTGTGCATACTGACCGCCGCCAGATCCGCTCCGGCCGCCATCGCGGAGATCGGCAGATTCTCACCGAAATACAGATGCGTGCCATGTGCCTCATCCGCCAGAACCTTCATGCCATGCGCGTGCGCCAGCTTCACGATTTCCGGCAGATTCGAGCAGATGCCATAGTAAGTCGGGTTATTCACCAGAACCGCTCGGGCATCCGGATTCTCGCGGATCGCCTTGTCCACCTGCTCCATACGCATGCCAAGCGGAATGCCAAGCCGCTCATCCACCTCCGGATTCACATACACCGGATGCGCGCCGCACAGAATCATGGCGTTGATGACACTGCGGTGTACATTGCGGGGCAGAATAATCTTGTCATTTCTTCCGCAGACGCTTAAGATCATGGCCTGCACGGAAGAAGTCGTACCGCCTACCATCAGGAAGGCGTGCGCAGCTCCGAAAGCCTCCGCCGCCAGCTCTTCCGCCGCGCGAATAACCGATACCGGGTGGCACAGATTATCCAGAGGCTTCATAGAATTCACATCCAGCCCCACGCATTTCTGCCCCAGAAGCTCCACCAGCTCCGGATTGCCTCTTCCTCTCTTATGACCGGGTACATCGAAGGGAACGACCCTCCGGGCCCGGAATTCCTCCAGCGCCTCGTAGATCGGGGCGTTTTTCTGCGTGTATGATTTCATTACTACTCCCTATTCCTTAGCATCTTCTTTTTTGACACCTTCGAATTGCTCCGCAGCATAAGCTGCTCCCGCAATTCTCCCCCGCATTCGGAATCCGCAGATTTACGATGTAAATCGCTCCTTCCTCATTTGTGGGGCGGACTCCAAAGTCATAAGCCATCTCGCAAGCAAGCTTGCGTCAGGCTTTTGACTTTTGCATCCTGGTATCAAAAAACGTTCCTCCCACTAAAAATCTCAATCATTTCCTGTCTCAGATTGTTCGTGATCTCCAGCCGCACCTTGGGCGGGAGCTCATGGGTATCAATATTAAAGAGATAGTTCTGCAGATCCATCTCCTTAATCAGCATCCTTGTATGGAAGAGATTCGCCTGATACACATTGATATCCACCGCGTCGTATCGCTCCAGCGTTTCTTTCTTAATATAATTCTGGATGGAGGACATATAGTGATCCATAAAAAGCTTGCGGCCGTCCTCCGCCCGCGTAAATCCGCGCACACGGTAATCCATCGTGATAATATCCGAATCGAAGGAACCGATTAGATAATCCAGTGTGGACAGCGGCGTGATCTCACCGCAGGTTGCGACGTCGATATCCACCCGGAAGGTCGCCAGGCACTTGTCCGGATGGTACTCCGGGTAGGTATGCACCGTCACATGGCTCTTATCCAGATGTGCCAGAACCGTCTCCCCGGTAAGCTCCACCGGAACCTGCGATTCCTCCGCCACCAGAATCGTGACCGAAGCCCCCTGCGGATCGTAGTCCTGCCGGGAGATATGAAGGATCTTTGCACCGATCATCTCTACCACATGTGTCAGAATATCCGTCAGACGCTCCGAGTTATACTGCTGGTCGATATAGGCAATATATTCCTTCTGTTCCCGCGGAGTCTTGGCGTAACAGACATCGTAAATATTAAAGCTAAGTGCTTTCGTCAGGTTGTTGAAGCCGTACAGCTTTAAGCGCTCATCCATGGCAATGTGATCCTTTCTATAAACAAAAAAACAGCGTAAATAACAGCCTTTCTGCTGTCACTTGCGCTGGTTCCGATCTTCGCTTTCGATCCTGCAGAAATCTGCAGGCTTCTTCTCTATGCGTGGAATCTGTTTTCAGAGTCTATATAGCAAATCATTACTTTTACTACTCTTATTGACCGTTTCACAAGTTGATGTGCATAAGGCACTTTCGGTTATGAAGTTACCAACTTATAAAATTTGAGCTTCTAACTCAATCAATAAGGCGGCTGCGCCGCCAATCGGCAGTTGACCCGGCTGTCCGTATGGCCTTGACTCCGGAAGGAGTGGTCAGTAAAGATTTGCATGAAAACAGAAAATGTATTCTCCTAATTTTCATACGAGTCTATAGAAAAACATAGCACGTTACCCGTCAAATGTCAAGAATTTTTCCGTTTTTTCCCCTATGCCGTGATCCATTGATATATCACAGCGCCTGCCGCTCCCAACAGCAGTGAAGCAAATGTCAGGATTCCCCAACGCAGCCTGGCGATGCGGCGCAGGCCGGGATCAGGGATGCCTTCCATGTCGAGGAGTTCGCAGGCAGGATGCAGGCGATCCCGGCGGTACTTCTCCTGCGCAGCCATCATTC
>JABLTL010091501.1_pt1 | contig 23908 bp, 21 predicted proteins | sample 7160151 | NCBI WGS metagenome assembly JABLTL01 (sample SAMN14651223, study PRJNA627086) | human gut metagenome | isolation source: feces | host: Homo sapiens
ATTAAACTAAAAACTTTTAAATCAATCACTTTACTCTCATATAATTCTCTATTTAAAATTAGTCGCCATTCTAATAATTTATATTCTAAGGGCAAATGTTTGGTACTACACTTTATTTCAATATCATCTGTATTATACATGTTATACCATCCTCATCAAACTATATGAGATAAAGATATAAATAATACTAAATAAAAAAAAGACATAATTTATTCTTTTCCTTTCCTAGTTCTTGTTCTTAGTTGAATGTGCTTTTTAAATGAATTTCAATAACATTTTTTCCATTATCAATATTACTATTTCAATATGATAAATATTATTAAGTTGTCCTTTAATTAGTGACTTCTTCATTTCACCAATATCTTCGTTCAAATAAACAACTGAAATGTCTTTATTTATTTCGTATTCTATAATTTAGAAAATATTAAACATATATTGAGATTTAATTGAAAATGAAATTTAAATATGATAGAATTTATGTGTAAGGGTAAGTGTAATAAAAATGAAATGTGAAAAATGTGGTAATAAAATATCTAAAAATTCCATATCTTGTAATAAGTGTGGGAAAAAATCAAAAAAAGAAAACAAGACAAAAAAGAATTCGAATAACATTATTTTTATAATATTGTTATTTGTAATAATTTTATCAATTGCAATTCGTTTTATTAATATAAACAGAATTAAAAAGGAAAAACAAGAACAAAAAGAAATACAAATTAAAAATGATATTGAAGATTTTTATGAAAGTAACTCTCTTCTATATTTGCAAATGTTTCTTAGCAATGGTGATTTAATAGAAATAGAAAATAAAATTAGTGAAAACTGGTATAATTATATATATTATGGTAAATATAAAAATCCAAATGATGCAATTAAAAAAGCTCTTGAAAATAAAAAAGAAAATGTAGAGAATCTCGAATTCAGAGTAAATTCAATTAACGAAGAATATAAAAAAATTCAAATATACCCAAAAGAATGCAAACATTGTAGTGAAATTAAAGCAGTGGCAGAAGAAACTTATATAGCCTATAATAGTTATTACAATACGATAATGAATTTTAGTGGAACTTACGATGACTTCTCAAATAAATCACAAAGTACTTATAATGACTATATAAGTAAGCTTAAAAATTTAGATACTAAAAAGCAAACTTTTAATGATTAGAGTCAGCAAACAATTAGCTGATTTTTTATTTTATGATATTAAAAAGCAATGAAACTAATCACCATTTTTTATTAATCTACGACTGAATATGATTTATTTTCAAAACTTCCACAATCAATTTCAATGTTCCTGTACTAACCGTTTTGAACCCTGGATTTGTTAATTTAGGTCAAAGACTTGGGAAAGAAACATTATTTAAATATATTACTGAACTTGGATTTGGTAAAAAAACTGGTATTGATTTAAATGGTGAAGCAACTGGAATATTATTTAATCTTGATAAAGTTGGTCCAGTTGAACTTGCAACTACTGCGTTTGGTCAAGGAATAAGTGTTACAGCACTACAACAAGTTACAGCAGTTAGTGCAATCGTAAACGGTGGTACTCTTTATACTCCATATATTGTTTCAAGTGTTGGAGATGATTCAAAAAGTCCAGTTATCAAAAAAGAAAACATAATTACTAAAGAAACAAGTGATGTTGTAAAGTATGCTCTTGAAAGTGTTGTTGCAAATGGTAGTGGTAGAAATGCTTATATTGAAAACTATAGAATTGGTGGTAAAACAGGTACAGCTCAAAAAGTTGGTAGTGATGGACGTTATATGCAAGGAAACTATGTTCTTTCATTTATTGGTTTTATGCCTGCTGATAACCCTGATTATGTTATGTATATAGCTATAGACCACGCTAAAGGTGTTACACAATATGGTGGTGTTGTAAGTGCTCCCATTGCTAGAAATGTATTTAAAGATATAATTTCTATTCATGATATAAAAGAAGATACAAAAGGTATTCCTAAATCATATAGATGGGATGATATTGTTTATAAAATGATACCAGATGTAATTGGTAAAACTAAAAAAGAAGCAAAAAAATTACTTCAAGGATTCAACATAGAATTTACAGGAGATGGTGATAACGTCATAGATACAAGCCCAAATGTTAACTCTCGTGTTAAAGAAGGTTCTACTATCAAAGTGCTTTTAAATTAAAAATATTCGTAAAATCTTAAAACTTTTTATAATAATTCTCTTTTAAATATAGTATAATATCTTTAGGAAGTGATAATATGAAAAAGATAGTAATTACTTTCATCTTATTACTATGTAGTGGTTTTATATTATATTATGCTTATATATGTGTTAAAAATATAAATACTATTGGTATTGAAAGTGATGTTAAAGGAAAAGAAATTGATAGTGATGAATATATATATAAAGAAGATTTATTACATTTAGGATATGATTTAAAAGATATAGAAATTATACAAAATAAAGTTAGTAATATTGATGTAAAAAGTTATTTATTAAAAGAAAAATATGATAATCTTACATCTTATATAAATGCATTATATTTTATACCAAAGAATATAGAAAGATACATAAGTTATCATAAATTAAATAGTGATATGCCTTATGATAATGTTATACTTAATGTAAATATGAATCTAGATTATGATTTTTATACTAATATAAATACTCTTCATAATTATTTAGATATAACTACTCTTGTAAATAAATATAATAAACTTCCAGATAATTATGAAATAGATGATTTAATAACATTAGATAAAGAATATAGTAAACGTGGTGAAAAAGTACGTGAAGTAATATATAAAGACCTAAAAGCAATGTTTGATAAAGCAAAAGAAGACGGATTAAAATTAAATGTTGTATCAGGATTTAGAACTAATGATAAACAAAATACATTATTCACAAATTCAGTCAAAAATAACGGCTTAGAACATGCATTATTATATTCAGCTAAATCTGGACATTCTGAACATCAATTAGGTCTTGCAATTGATATAAATAGTGTTAATGAAAGTTTTAAAGATACAGAAGAATATAAGTGGCTTATAAACAATTCATATAAATATGGATTTATAGAAAGATATAAAAAAGGTAAAGAAAATATAACAGGCTTTGCATATGAACCATGGCATTATAGATATGTAGGAATAGATACTGCTACTAAAATATATACAGAAAATATTACATATGAAGAATATGTAGTTAAATTTTTGAAATAAATTTATAGAATAAAAATACAAATGAACAAGAAATAGTTATTATAAGAACCTTAACTATTTCTTTTTTTGTACCACTCATTTCTTTAATAATCTCCCTGTCTTTGGAATATGACACTTTTATAGTTTTATGAGCATGTATATTGTACACTTTATCTCCCACTTTAATCTTTATAAGATTATTAGATTTATTAAAGTTACCATTACCAGTTATTACTACACTTGTATTATCATTTACTTCATATTTAATATTTAAATTATTTTCATTATTTAAAGTAATATCATAATCATATATATCTTTATTATAATTTATATTATATCCATCTATATTTAAAGATAAAAGTTCACTACTATCATATTCTCTTTTATCATAATTTTTAAATACATTTATTACATAATCATTATCAATATTAGAGCTAATTATAATCTTCTTATAATTATTATCTAAAGTATATACACCTTCCCCATTTACTATTTCATTTTTATCTTTTTTAACATTTATATTAACACTTTCACTATCAGTATAATAATTATATACTTTTATTTCTTTATCAAAAGAGGGAATTAACTCTTCATTATTAACCTTAATATTACTTAAAGCATTTACCTTAACAACACAAAACAATAATATAAATATAGTAATCTTTTTCATATTAATATTATTTACATATTAAAAAAATAAATTCATAAAGAATCTATTTTATTGTTTTAATTATTATTTTTTTATTTTTCCTTTTTCTTTTATCAATTTTAAAACATTCTTTTAATGTTTCTGTCATATCATCTATCTTTTTATTATAATATATTGTCGCAAGTAATTCTTTTTCTTTTACTTTTGAACCTATTGTTTTATTTAAAACAATTCCTACACTATAATCTATGTTATCTGTTTTATGAACCCTTCCTGCTCCTAAATCAAATACTAATTTAGATAATTTATGTACATCTATATTATTTATATATCCAGTACTATCACTATAAATATATTTTCTATGAGCATTTATTTTAAGTTTTTTTATATCTCCACCCTGTGCCTTGATCCACTCATAGAATTTATTTTTAGCATGTCCACATTCAAGTAAATTAATAACAAGTTTACGTGCTTTACTTATATTTATTCCTTTAGAAACACTAATCATAAGACTAGATATTGATACTGAAAGTTCATATAATCTTTTATCATATTTTCCATTAAAGAAATCTATTACTTCTTTTACTTCAAGGGCATTACCTATATTAAGTCCAAGTGGAACACTCATATCACTTAATGTACACACTACTTTTTTATTGTAGTATCTTCCTAGTTCTACCATTGTTTTAGCAAGTTTAGTGGCATCTTTTATATTAGTCATAAATGCACCTTTACCTACTTTTAAGTCTATTACTATAGTATCACTACCACTTGCGATTTTCTTAGACATTATAGAGCTTGCGATTAGTGGAATTGAGTCAACCGCACCTATTTCATTTCTTAAAGCATATATTTTTTTATCAGCTACAGCTATCTTTTCACTTTGACTTATAACAGCACATCCAACTGTACTAAGTAATTTAAGAAATTCTTTTTTAGATATGTTTAATTTGTATCCAGGAATACTTTCAAGTTTATCAACTGTTCCACCAGTAAGTCCAAGTCCTCTACCACTCATTTTAGGAACAGCAACTCCAGAAGCAGCAACTATAGGAGCAACAATTAATGTTATTTTATCTCCTACTCCACCAGTTGAATGTTTATCACATACAGGCTTATCAATACTACTTAAATCAATTATCTCACCACTTTTAATCATTATATCTGTTAAATAATATGTTTCTTCCATAGATAAATCATTATTATAAATACTAAATAAGAAATCACTCATAGTCTTATCATTTATTTTACCTTTGATATAACTATTAACCATATATTCTATCTCTTTATATGTAAGTTCTTCCTTATTATTCTTTTTATCAATTATTTCTATTGCTTTCATATACCTCACCTATTATACATTATACAATATTTTTGATGAAAAAAATAGATTCATTTTTATGGTTCTAAATGGCCTAATTAGTAGATAACATTATAAAGAGTTAAATAGAATAGAAAAACACTTATTTTCATTTTGATATTTTTATCAGCTTTTATTTTAACATTTATATAACAGAACTATTGTATCAAAAAAGATTTCCTATAAGACAAAAAATTTGAATTTACGTAAATTCAAATTTTATTACTTTGCCTTAAGGCAAACATCCCATAACCAATGCATTTGTTTTAGTTCTTACCCACCTATCCATGCTTTCGCATGGAGTAGTCCCTTCATAACATCTTTCATACCTTTTTTGTTTTAAGTCGGAGTTTGTTTTTTTCTTTGAACCAATTACATTTTGCTCTAGTTTACATGCACTTTACATATTATCCCAATCGGAAAGCTGGAGCGACACCGTCTGAAGCAGAAGCACCGCTGCCAATCCAACTTCCGCTAGTGGAAACATCTAAGAAAAAGTTAGTAATATTAGAATAAGCTGCGCGAAGCCACCACCAAGCAGCACTAGTTCCGTTTTTCTTTATTGCACCACTATAACTACTTGTTGTCACCCCTATACTTGTATAATAATCTAAAGCTCTTGTTAAATTTATTGCTGTATCATTAGTAGCAGAATAATCCGTATATATTTCCTTTGGTGATAATAAATATAATTTATCTGTTGATGTGAAGTTTGCTGTATCGTTAGGACCATGTCCTGATACTACTGTTGTATCTATTATTGCATTCTTTATTTCACTTGGTATTGCATTATATATATTATTATTTACAAATGTTCTCATGCTTGTTGCTGGCCATCCTCCAACATTTGTATCTGTATCATTCATTTTATGATTTGTTATTATATCTGCAAATTCAAGTACAAATCCGCATGCTGTTTGTGAGAATCCTGTCCTTGAACATTCACTTGGCGTTGATGTGTTTGCAATACGTAATGTATGTGTTCCATATGTTCCTAGATCTACTGTCTTTGTATCTCCTACTTTATATCCACGTTTATTATTAGCTTTAACTGAAGCTACTATTGTTGCCCATGAATCAGTTGGGAATGTTGAAGGTTTATCAGCTATATCAGTAAAGTATCCTGGATTACTTGTTCCACCATCTATTCTAGCATATGTTTTATCAACATAAGAACTATTATATTTTGTTCCTGCTCCACCTACTAATTTAGTACATCCGTTAAACATATAAGTGCTGGATGTAACTTTATCAGTATTAAACTTATTACTTACATATATTGTTTTAAGATTTGTAGAACTATTAAACATTTGTGCCATATTTGTTACATTACTTGTATTAAAATTACTTAAATCTAATGTAGTTGCTTTGCTACCAGAAAACATATAACTCATATTTGTTACATTGCTTGTATTAAAATTACTTACATCTAGCATTGTGGATTTACTATTCCAAAACATATAGCTCATATTTGTTACTTTTGATGTATCAAAATGGCTTAAATCTAAGGTTGTGGCTTGACTGCTCTCAAACATTTGTCCCATAGTTGTTACATTTGATGTATCAAAATTACTTACATCTAAGGTTGTAGCTTGACTATTCCCAAACATAATGTTCATATACGTTACGTTTGATGTATCAAAATTACTTACATCTAAGGTTGTGGCTTGACTATAAGAAAACATACTACGCATACTGGTTACGTTTGATGTATCAAAATTACTTAAATCTATAGTTGTAGCTTGACTATAAGAAAACATATACGACATTGAAGTTATTGGTACATTATTTATATAGGTACAAACTTTACTTGTTACTGCATTAGTACTTGCTTTATCAGTAAGTTGCACGCCCCAACCATCAGAAGTTATATTTTGCCATGCTAGTCCTGAATCTGCATATTTTCCTTGTTGCTTATAAGCATAAGTATATTGTCCATTTACATATTTTAAACCTTGTGTTAAAGTATCTGTTGTTGTACAAAAGTATGTATTTGTACTAGGCGTTTCTACTAATGTTATTTCACTATAAGTAGAAGGCGTTGTTATATCTTGAACAGTATTTGTTATATATCCACCTCTCATAGTTAGTGCTATATTTTGAGAAGAAGTACTATTGTTTGTGATTAGTAGTTTTATTGTATTTAAATTACTACTTGTTATTGAATCATTTGGCTTATTATATGTAGTTACTACGTCATTTGTATCTTTTGTTGATTCATAATATTTAACAGTAATATTTGTATTCTTTAAATAAAGTAGCTTATAATATGTATCTACTGGATTTAAATTATTTACTTTAACATCTATAATTGTTTCTCCTGTTGGTACTATTAAAGTGTTAGTAGTAGAACCATCTATTTCTATTGAGTACTTTAGTTCTCCAATATACATTTCTGCTGCTTTATGATTGTTTGATGTAACAACATAATTTGAATATGTTATACTTAAAACAATGCTAATTCCTACTAGTACTAAAGCTACCATCAAATATTTATGATCTTTTAAAAAATCTAATACTTTATTCATATCTATTCTCCAAAATTATTTTATCATTATTAGCAAATATTATCAATTGCTTCTTTGAAGTTTTATATTTTCTTATAATAATTTTATTTATATATTGTTTATTCTTTTATTGGCTTACCATAATTCTTTTAAATTATTTATTAATAGTGTATAAGGTTCATATTAATTTTTTGCTTTATTTTGATAGTTTTATCATAGCAATTCATATGTTCTTGCTACTATTCTTGCATCACTTGAATATTCTATTACATATTTATTTTCTTTTTTACAAATGATAATACCTATTGTTTTATCTTGATTAATCTTTTTTAAGTTTTTATCTATATAATTCATATATACTTGTATTTGCCCTATATGTTCTTTCTTTAATTCTGTTACTTTTAATTCAACCACTACATAGCAATTAAATTCAATATTAAATAGAAGTAAATCTATATAATTATATCTATCACCTATTTTGATTTTATATTCATTATCTATAAAACTAAATGAATCTCCTAGTTCTTTCATAAATGATGAGATATCTTCAAGTACTAGTTTTTGTAATATTTTTTCTGTTATTTCTATATAATTATGAATATTTTTAATTAATATTGGATTCTTTATATTATCTTTAAGATTCAATTTTTCATTATTAGTTAGTTTATTTTTAGTTTCTTCATCAAGTCTTTCATATTCTTTGTTTTTTATTTTATTCCTAAGTTCTCTAACTGATAAATTTTGATATTTACATATATTTATATAGTAATTTATTTCATCTTTATTTTTAATTGATAATAGTGTTCTATAATGAGACCATGTCAATTCGTCACACACTGTGTGACGAATTGCAAAATAATAAAACATACGAAAATATTTCAAATTTGTTTCGGTGTATCCTTTACCCAATTCACTTGTTAACTTTTTTGAATATTCACTAATTATACTTTCTCCATAACATTTACCTGCTTCACTTAACGTTTTTCCCACATTATAATAAGTGGTTAAATCACTTTTATTAATTGAATGTGTTTTTACTTTTCTATTTATTTCATTATTTATTAATTCTTTCTTTATATCTTCATAATAATTCATTTGTTCTTGTTACTATCCTTTCTTTTTTGATAAATTTATGGTTCAAGATTAAAATACGCGACAGTGTCGCGTGTTTTTTATCATCAAATAAAACTGTATAATCTTCTTAAATAGATATTCTTTCAATTGGTGCGCCAGTGGCGCACCTTTTCACATGACAAAAGTGGTAGTTTTGATACCACTTTCTTATTATTCTTCAGGCTTTTTATAACTTGATAGGAACGATACTTTTTCTGCGATTACGTCCATTACATATTTTGTTTCACCATCTTTATCATATTGTGAAGTTTGAAGTCTGCCTTTAACACCAACTAAATCACTTTTCTTACAATACTCACAAGTGGTTTCAGCAATACCATTCCATAATGTACATCTTATGAAATCAGTATCATATTGCCCATCCATATTCTTGTAAGCTCTTGGTACTGCTAGTGTTATATAAGTTCTTTTCTTATTATTTTCACCAACTATTACTTCAGGATCATTTGCTATTCTACCTGTTATAATTACTTGATTTATCATTATGTTTCCTCCTTTCATGAGGAATATAACATAAATAAATATAGTGTTTCAAATTGGTAAAATTTAATTTTGAGATAGTTTTTTATAGTGAAAATTTAATTTTTCTCTAAGGAAAAATATAGTTTTCGGATATGTTTTTATACCTAAAATTTAATTTTAGGTAAAATTAAAAAAATTACAAAAAAATGTAACTTTTTTAACTAATTAGCAAACTCAAAGATTTCTTTTTTATTCTTTAATACTTTTATTAAATAGTCTATTTCTTCATATGTATTATAGAAATATAAACTTATTCTAACAGTATCTTCTGTGTTATCACCCATTTTAGCACAATGTTTACCACTTCTTACGCAAATACCTTTAGTATTTAGATAAAGTCCTAAGTCTCCTGATAATACTCCATCTATATTAATTAATACTATACTACCTTCTGTATCTTTATTATATATTTTTATATATGGTATCTTTTCTAGTTCTTTTATCAAATATTTTTTTAAATACTTTTCATGTCTTTCTATATTATCCATACCTATTTCATTTAGATAATTTATTGATTCACTAAAGCCTATTATTCCACTTAAATTAGGAGTACCTGCTTCAAATCTATATGGAAGTTCAGCAAGTCTTAATGAATTACTATCATATATTAGATTCATACCACCACCATATTCAAATGGTATCATTTTCTTTAATAAATCATACTTTCCATAAAGCACTCCTACCCCTGTTGGTCCACACATTTTATGAGCAGAAAATGCTAGAAAATCTATATCTAAATCTTGAACATCAGTTTTAATATGAGGAACACTTTGTGCTCCATCAACTACTACTAATATATTATGTTTATGAGCTATCTTACAAATAGTTTTTATATCTCTTTTATCTCCACTTACATTTGTTATATGAGCAAGTGATATTACTTTAGTTTTATTAGTTATTTTACTTATTAAATCATTTATATTTAATTTCTCATTTACTGAATCTACAAATACTATCTTAATATTCTTTTTTATAGATAATATTAACCATGGAAGTATATTAGATGCATGTTCACTACTTGATAATATTATTTCATCATTTTCTTTTAAATAATTTAAGAAATAACCAAAACATATCATATTTAGTGAATCAGTTGTATTTCTAGTAAATATTATTTCATCTGTTCTTTTAGCATTAATAAACATCTTAACTAAATCTCTTGTATAGTCTATTTCATCATCTACTTTAAAACTTATATCATAATCTCCTCTATGTGAATTAGCATTATAATCATAATAATATTCATTCATTTTATCTATAACTCTATAAGGCTTAAATGTAGTAGCAGCATTATCAAAATATATTAGACTTTTTTCTTTCATAGGAAATTCATTTTTATTATTCACCTTATACCTCACCTAATATAATATATACATGTAAAATAAATTGTTTTATAACAAATATAATAATTGAAGTAGTTTATTATTTAATATATAATATATATGGGTGAAAGAAAATGGATTGTATTTTTTGTAAAATTATTAAAGGAGATATTCCATCATATACAATATATGAAAATGAATATGTAAAGTGTTTTTTAGATGTTAATCCTAATTCTATGGGACATACATTAATTATACCTAAGAAACATTTTAAAGATATTTATGATATAGATACTCTATATCTAAGCGAAATTAATAAGGCTAGTAAAGAAGTAATTAAAATTCTTGATGAAAAATTAAAACCTAATGGGTATAAACTAGTTCAAAATAATGGAATATTACAAGAAGTAAAACATTATCATTTACATATTATTCCTAGTTATAATAAGAAAAATAATATGGATGTAAGTGATGTATTTAATATGATTAAGTAATTGTTTATTTGGATTATTTAGTGTATAATTAATTTATAAAAAGGAGTGACAAAAATGTTTGAATCTATTGATAAGAAAAAATTAATAATAATAGGTGCTTCTTTAGTAGGATTTCTTGTTGTAGTTTTACTTGCAACATGGATTATATCTATTGTTAAGCCACACTATTATACTTATGAGGAAGTTGAAGAAAAAATTACTTTAGCGGTTAAAAGCTATTATGAAACTAATCCTACTTTAGTACCTACTACTGATGGAGATTATACTATTCAATATAGTACATTAGTTGAAGGAAAACATATTAAACCTCTTAATGAAATACTTAAAGATGGAGATAATTGTACTGTAGAAATAGTAGTTAATAAAAGTGGAGATAATATAGCATATCTTCCATATCTAACTTGCCCAGGTAGTTATGAAACTAAAGAGTTATACAAAGTTATTAAAGAAAATTCACCTGTCGTTACTGAAGGTAGTGGACTTTATGAAAGTGAAAATGGTGGATACTACTTTAGAGGTGAAGTTAAAAATAATTATATAACTTTTGGAACTATAAATATTAATGATGAAGATGTTCCATACCTATGGAGAATAGTTAGCATTGAAGATGATAATACAGTTAAAATAATAAATGAAACTGGTAAAAGAGAACAATATCCTTGGGATAATAGATATAATGAAGATAGAGATGCTACTTGGGGATACAATACATTTGAACTTAGTAGAGCTAAAGAAACATTAAAAATTTTTGAAAGTAATGAAGAGATAGTTAATGAAAATTTAAGAAATGCTATTGTTTCTAAAGAATTATGTGTTGCTAAAAGAAAACTTAATGATGAAACAAAAAATGGTACTATTGAATGTTCAGTTAAATCAAATGATAAATATATGTTTGGACTTATTACTCCATATGAATATATGAGAGCAAGTCTTGATGAAAATTGTAAAATAGCTACTAGTGAATCATGTTCAAATTATAATTATTTATATCATGAAAGATGGAATACATGGTCATTAACAGCACTTGATACAGAAGATAGTAATTATTCAGTTTATTATTTAAATGGTGCTGCTTTCAACACAGCAAGAGCTAGTTTAGAAAGAAGATTCATATTAACTGCATATGTTAATAAAAGAGCATTATTTAAATCAGGTAATGGTACTGAAACTGATCCATATGTTGTAAGATAATTTATTCAAAATAAAAGCCCTATTGAATTATAGGGTTTTCATTTGTAACAATATTTGTATTATTATTTTGCATTTGATTTAATTTAAACTGTTCTTGTTCTTTAAGTAACTCTTCACTCTTTCTGAACCACTCAGTACCAATATGAGCATTACTTGAATTTGGAGTCGGATCTGGTTTATCTATTTTAGTAAATGTTGGTATATTAAAGGCATTTCCAAAGCATAATGCAACACCTGGTCTTAATGTCTTCAATCTTTCTACATCTGTTTCACTTATGCTATGAGTAATATTTTTAACAATTTCAAGGTCTGCTGGATGGAACATTCTAAGAACTAAATAATTAGAACATTGACTAAGTGCAGTATTAGATAGTTCACTAGGTCTTTGAGTAATAAGTCCTAAAATAACACCATATTTTCTTCCTTCTTTAGTAATTCTATCAAATATATTATATCCAATTGTATTAATATCATTATCATTTTGAACATAACGGTGTGCTTCTTCTAATATTATTTGCATTGGGAATCCTCCCCTGTTTTCTAAACTAATCGCATAATCAAAGAATAACTTAGAATATACTTTAGTAAGTACTTTAGCAAATCTTTCATCAACATAATTTAAGTTAAAATTTACTATTTGAGCTTTTTCACCAGTAGGAGCAGTAAATATATTTTTAATATAATCGGATTTAGGTATATATTCATCTACTTCAAAATATATTCCATAGTCTCCATTAATTATAGTATCTAATCTTACTTTTAATATATTATTAACATCATAAACTTTATCACTTTTTAAAACACCTTCACTAATAAGAGCAAATTCAAATGCATTATATAAGTCTTTAAGAGTATAAAATTTAGGTTTCATATTTCTATTTAATTTTAATTCTTCACTTACATAACCTTCCAAATATTCAGTTACTAACTGCATTGTATTTATTTTACCAGTTTGATCTATATTTAAACATTGTCTTAATGTTCTCGTATATCCCGGTTGAATTATCTTACTCTCTAAATTTATATCTTTTGTATAGAATGTAGAAAGTACAGCTACTACTTGATCTCTTATTTGTGCTGAACTTTTACCACTTGTAAGTATATCTAATATTGCTTTAGCAATGATATTGTTTTTCATATCTTTTACTTTTTCTTCATCTTCAGTAAATAAATATACATACTTAAGTGCTTTTTCAATAATAGGAAGTTGTGATGGAGAATCTACATTTAAAAGTAATGCTATATCATCAACTTCAAGATAATATGGTGGTATTTTAACTATTTCACTTCTTGTAAATCCTGGGTCTGTAGTAAGTGTTTTACATCTACAAAATTTAGTTTGATTTATTCTATCAAGAGCATAATGATATTCACCATATACATCAAATAATACTATATTAGCATTAGTTGGAATATAATTCTTTCTATAAAATAGATTTTGAAATAATCTTGTTACACTACAACTCTTACCACTACCTGTATTACCTATTATAGCAAAGTGATTTGAGAAGAAATTATCTATATTAGCAGATACATTAAATCCATCATATATAAGGCTTTTACCAATATAAAGATCAGTTGGAGTATCTATTTGTTGATTACCAACAAGTGCGATTACTTCATCTTTATTAACTATTCTAGCCTTAGCATCAGCAGTAGGTTTATTTAAAACACCACTATAAAATTGATTATTAATAAATTCACCTACTAAAATACAAGATATTTCATCTCTAGTTATTGATGTAATTTCAGCAACCACTTTAAATTTATCTTCAAATACTATATGTACTCCAACTAAAGTTGTTTCTACTCTTTTTGATAAGTTTTCTAATTTAATATTTTGTTCAAATATTGATATTATTTTTCCAAACATATAAGCACCTTCTTATTCTATTAAAATTATATCATTAAAAAGGTACTATTGCTAGTACTAATTATTTAACAATTATATTTTTTAATTCACCTGTAGGTTCTATTTTAGTTATTTTATATATTTCATTTATTAAATCTATTATATCTTTATAATTAAAATTATCTGTTATTATATAATATCTTTTATCATTAGATATAATTATTATATCTCTACCATCATATAGATAATTATCTATATTTAAGTCATTTTTATAACCATATTCTTTTATATTTTTTAAATTAACTTTATATTTTTTAGGAATATATGCTCCACATTTAAATTTATTACTTGGTATAGTGATAAGTTTATATGGGTTATATACTTTATCTTTTTTTGATATGTTTTTTGATGGAAGTAAGAGATTCAAATATAATGTATCTTCTTCAATAACTATACTTATACCTTTATAATACTTTATACCTGTTACGATATTACCTATTAAAAATACATTTGGTACTGACAATATAAATAATGATATAATTATTCCTAGTAATTCTATTTTTATATCTAATGCTAAAAAGAACACTAATATTGTTGGAATTAGAAAGAATATTTCTAGTGTTATATCTAATATTATTGTAGGCATAAATTTATCTTTTTTAGCATTTATTTTCATATAATTCTCCTGCTTTATAATTATAACATGACAAGAAAAAAATGAGAACTTAATCTCATTAATTCTTTCTTAATATTCCAAGTTTATGTTCTTCTTTAGCTAAATCTTCTCTTTCTTTATTAACTATTGCTTCAGGTGCTTTATTAACATAGTTTTCATTAGAAAGAAGTTTTTTACGTCTTTCTATAGATACTTCTAGTTTTAATATTTCTTCTTGTATCTTTTGCTTTTCTTCTTCACTATTTTTAGAATTATCAAAATATATATCAAATTTATAACTATATAATTCTATAGTTAATTTATCTTTATATGTAGGAGTTTCTACTATTTTATCTTCTAGTTTTAACATCTTATTTAATAATGTATTCTTGTTATAATCTATTATTTCTATATCATTTGATATTTTATTTTCTAGTTTTTTATTTCTAAATAATGTTATATATTCTAACATATTATCTATTTCTTTAGTGATATCGTTATATATTTGTTTTTTATTATATGTTGGATATTCACTTTGTAATAGTAATTCTGTATCTTTTATTTCAAAATTACTATATATTTCTTCTGTTACAAAAGGCATAAATGGATGTAACATTTTTATAATACATGTTATTGTATATAGAAGTGTACTCTTTGTACCATTTGATTCACTGAATTTAGACATTTCTATATATTTATCACAGAATATATCCCATATAAATGAATATAAGCAACTTCCTGCATTATTAAATTCATATTTATCCATTGATTTTGTTACTGCATGAATTGTTTCATTTAATTTAGTAAGCATCCATTTATCAGCATCATTTAAATTTTCTAATTTATAGTCTTCCTTCTTAAAGTTTTCTAGTTTCATGAGTACAAATCTTGATGCATTCCATAATTTATTTATGAAGTTCCAAGTTGATGCGACTTTTTCTGTATCAAATTTTATATCCATTCCCATTGCAGATGTTGTTGTTAAATAAAATCTTAAAGCATCACATCCATATTCATCTATTAAGTCCATTGGATCTATTCCATTACCAAGTGATTTAGACATTTTTCTACCTTGTTTATCTCTTATAAGTCCATGAATTATACAATCTTTAAATGGACGATTATTCATTTGTTTAAGTGATGAAAATGCCATTCTTGCTACCCAGAAGAATATTATATCATATGCTGTTACTAAAACATCTGTTGGGAAATATCTTTCTAAATCTTCTGTTTTATTTGGCCAACCAAGAGTACTAAATGGCCATAATGCACTACTAAACCATGTATCTAAAACATCATTGTCTTGAGTCCATCCTTCTCCTGGACATTCTACTTGTACTTTAACTTCATCATCTTTATACCAAGCAGGAATTCTATGTCCCCACCATAATTGTCTACTTATACACCAATCATGGCAATCTTCCATCCAGTGATTAAGTATCTTTTCAAATTTCTTTGGTATAAAGTTTATTTTTTTATCTTTAGATTTTTGAGCATTTAATAAGTCTTCACTCATACCTTTCATACTAACAAACCATTGTTTAGAAAGATAAGGTTCTACTACTGCACGTGTTCTTTCAGAATGCCCTACACTATGTGTCATCTTTTCAACACTAATAAGTAGTCCTTCTTTTTCTAAATCTTTAAGTAATTCACTTCTACATTGTTCTCTTGTCATACCATTATATTTACCGGTAAGTTCATTCATAGTTGCATCTTCATTCATTATGACAATTCTTTCTAAATTATGTCTATTTCCTACTTCAAAATCATTAGGATCATGTGCTGGTGTTATTTTAACGCAACCTGTTCCGAATTCTGGATCAGCATGTTCATCTCCTATAATTGGTATTAATTTATTAACAATTGGAAGTATAACATTTTTACCTATTAAATCATTATATCTTTCATCTTCTGGATTTACTGCGACAGCTGTATCACCAAATAATGTTTCTGGTCTAGTTGTTGCTACATCTAAATATCTATCGCTTCCTTCAATAAAATATTTTAAATGATAGAATGCTCCTTCATCTTCTTCATAAATAACTTCTTCATTAGAAAGTGCTGTTTTAGCAACAGGATCCCAGTTTATAATCTTTTCTCCTCTATAGATAAGTCCTTCATTATATAATTTAATAAATACTGTATTTACTGCATTATTAAGTCCTTCATCTAATGTAAATCTTTCTCTTGTATAATCTACACATAGTCCCATCGTTTTCCATTGATTATGAATATTATCTCTATGTTCATCAGTCCATTTCCAACATTCTTTTAAGAACCCTTCTCTTCCAAGTTCATATTTATTGATACCTTGTTCTTTTAATCTATTAACAACTTTTGCTTCAGTTGCGATAGCGGCATGATCCATACCAGGAAGCCACAAAGTATCAAATCCTTTCATTTTTTTATATCTAATAATTGCATCTTGCAAACTTGTATTAAGTGCATGTCCTAAATGAAGATTACCTGTAACATTAGGTGGTGGTATAACTATTGTAAATGGTTCCTTACTTTTATCACCTGCTTCAAATAAATGACTCTTCATCCACGCATCATATTTACCATTTTCTACTTCTTTATGGTTATATTTTTTTTCTAACATAATCTATTCTCCTTTTAAATATTTCTTTACCTCATCAAAATAAGGCTTAAACTTATCTTTATTTTTAATATGTTCAAACATCTTATCATAGTAACCTTTTTCTAATATAGTTTGTTTACTATAATCATAGTTTAAATCAAATGCAAATGCTAAAAAGACAAGTATCTTATCATTAACTGTTTTAACATATTCATTTTTGACTAATTTATGTTTCTTAAATTCTATTATTACTTCACTTGATAATTCACTATCATCTTCATTTAATTCTAATATTCTAGGATTAGAGAATGCATATAATATATCTAATTTATCAGCATCTCTTATTATTTTAGAATGTAATGTTTCTTTTACTGATAAGTCACTATCTATACTATATTTATTATGATTAAGTATTGCTTTCTTTACAATATCATAGTCCTCAGTACCTAATTTATAATTCTTTATGTCTCCATCATCAAATAATAATTTGCATCCAAGAACAGCATGATCAATAGATTCATTATCATTAAATGTCTTATATTGTTTCCATTGTTCAAATCTACCATAATCATGTAATAATCCAATTAAACATGCTAAATAATTATCATCTTCATCTAAATTTAATGTATATGATATTTCATCACATTCATGCATGACTCGATAACTATGTTTATATTTATATTCTATCATTTTATCTTCTAAATCAAATGACATAACATACTTATCAAATTCATCTAAATTATCATTCATTTCATTTTTCATAACTTTTCCTCCAAAAGAAAAGATGATACCAAAGGACGATTAAATCGTGGTACCACCTTATTTACTTCTTATATTTTTAACGCATAATTACGTAATCTCTTACTAAACTCAGAAATTAAACTCACAAGCTACCTTCATATATATTCCTTAAGAAAAGCTTTCAGCTAATAACTTTTCATCTCTAATAAGTAGTATATATTACTCCTCTTGGTCTTTGTTTTTATGATTTAGATTATACAACTTAAACTTTAAACTGTCAATTACATTTATAAATTATTCATTGTAATCTTTATTTGATAATCTAAGTACACTATTATTACCATTTACTTTTTCTTGTAATTCTTCTTGTCTTTGATAAAATTCATTTCTAACTCTTGCTATTTCAACTGGAGTAGATAAATTATATCTTTTTATTAATAGTTTGCCATTTTCTTTATGACATTCACTTTTCATAGTTTCATAATCAGCACTTATAAAACTTACTACTTGTGGCTCTTCAAATATTACGTTATCTACATCTACAAAAGTATCATCTTGTTCTTTTTTCATAAATATAACATCATATTCTTCATGTATTTTACCATCATAATCATATTTAACTGTATGCTTTGTTATATAACAAGGCATTACTACAAAACAATCTGTATCAATTATAGGTAGTCCACACATATCATGTCCTGTATATTTTTTTATTTCATATAAAGCATACGCTGTTGGATAATTTATTTCGTCCATTATTATTTCCCCCATCTTTATAAATTAGTCTTCTTTATGAAGTTCTTCAATTATTTTTTCTATTTTTTGTCCATATTCGATAGATTCATCAAATATAAATTTTAATTCAGGTGTATGTCTTATTTGTAATCTTTCAGCAAGTAAACTTCTAAAGAATCCACTTGCATTGTTTAAATCTTTTTCTACTTTTACTCTATCATCAGTAGTAGTAAAGTATACTTTAGCAAAACTTAAATCATTTGTTACTTCACATGCAGTTATTGTTACATGTTTAAAGTCTTCATCTTTAGCATCAAGAAGTAATATATTTCCAAGTTCTTTTTGCATGTCAGAAGCTACTCTTTCACCTTTTAAACTCATACTCTTTTCACTTCCCTTACTTCATATGCTTCAATAATATCTCTTTCTTTAATATCTGGGAATGATTCAATAGTCATACCACAATCATATCCAGCTTTAACTTCTTTAGCTTGATCTTTCTCTCTTTGAAGTGTTGCAATTTTTGATGTTGTTACTACTATACCATCTCTAATTACTCTGCATGGTGTTCCAACTTTAACAATTCCACTTGTTACATGAGACCCTGCTATATTACCAACTTTAGAAAAATGGAATATTTGTCTTACTTCTGCTTCACCAATAACTACTTCTTCATATTCTGGATCAAGCATACCTTTCATAGCACTTTCTATTTCTTCTACAAGTTTATAAATAATATTATAAAGTCTTATATCAATGCCATAACTTTTAGCAGTTTCTTTTGTTTGTTTACTTGGACTTACATTAAATCCAATGATAATCGCATTAGATGCGTTTGCTAAAACTACATCACTTTCAGTTATAGTTCCAACTCCACTTCTAATAACATTTATTTTAACACCTTCTACATTAATTTTTAATAATGCATTTTTAACTGCTTCTTCGCTACCTTTAACATCTGTCTTTAATATAATATTTATTTCTTTTCTACCTTCTTTAATAGAATCAAATAATTCTTCAAGACTTAATGCTTTTTTAGCAAATTTCTTACTTTTTTCATGTTCTTTTCTCTTCATGGCTACACTTCTTGCTTCTTTTTCACTTTCAAATGCCATGAATTTATCACCTGCAACAGGTACATCATCAAGTCCAGTTACTTCTACTGGTTTAGATGGTTCTGCTGATATTACTTCACGCCCTGTATCATCTTTAAGCGTTCTTACTTTTCCATAGTTTGTTCCAACTACGATAGGGTCTCCAAGTCTTAATGTACCATTTTGTATTAATAATGTTACAACTGGTCCTATATTCTTATCAAGTCTTGCTTCTATTACTGAACCACTAGCATATCTATTAGGATTTGCTTTTAAATCTAACATTTCACTTAATGCATTAATGTTATCTAACAGTAAGTCAACACCTTCTCCAGTTTGAGCACTTATACGGCAGAATATAGTGTCTCCACCCCATTCTTCTGGAGTAAGACCTACTTCACTTAATTCACTCATTATTTTATCAACATTAATATTTGGCTTATCAATCTTGTTAACAGCAACAATAATAGGTACTCCTGCTGCTTTAGCATGATCTATTGCTTCTCTTGTTTGAGGCATAACTCCATCATCTGCTGCTACTATAATAATAACAATATCAGTTACAGCTGCACCTCTTGCTCTCATTTCTGTAAATGCTGCATGACCTGGTGTATCAATAAATGTAATCTTTTTACCATTCTTAGTTACTTGATATGCACCTATTGCTTGAGTGATACCACCTGCTTCACCAGCCGCAACATGAGAATTACGAATATAATCTAATAATGTAGTTTTTCCATGATCAACGTGTCCCATAATTGTTACAACTGCTGGTCTTTCTACTAAATCACTTTCATTATCTTTAATTACATATTCTTCAAAATTAGTTATATCAGTTGTTTCTTCTTTAACAAGTTCTTTATTATAATCAAGAACTAATACTTCTGCATCTTCAAATGAAATTGCTTGATTTGAAGAAATCATAAGTCCCATACCAATTAATTTTTTAACAACATCTGTAACTGGAACTTTAAGTTCATTTGCAAGATCAGATACACTCATACCTTCTTTATATAAAACAACATTACTTTCTACTTCTTCTTTATTACTTTGAAGTTTTTGTTTGTTTTTATAAATATTCTTTTTCTTAAGTGATAAATCTTCTTGATTTTGTTTATTATCTTTCTTCTTGAATTTTTCTTTTACCTTAACTTGTTCATCTAATTCAATATTGTATGCAAGTGCTGCTTCTTCTGCTCTATCTTCTAGTTCAAATTTATCAGCAAGTTCCTCTGTTAAATTATTTTCTTCTACTTTTGATAATTCATTATCAAGCATAATTATTGCTTCATCATCTAATATATCACTCTTGCTTTTGTAGTTATATCCCATCTTCTTTAGTGAATCTATAACTTCTTCACATGTTACACCTAATTCTAAAGCATAATCTTCTATACTCATAAAATCCCTCCTTTTTTTATTTTATATCTTAGTTAATAATTCATCATATATTTCATCTTTAATTGTTACTTCTAAATGACGTTCTAGTATTTTAGACTTACGTGCTTTTTCAATAGTTTCTCTGTCTTTTTTAATATAAGCACCTCTACCATTTGCTTTACCAGTTTCATCTACAAATACATTTCCTTCATTATCACGAACAACTCTTAATAATTCTTTCTTTTCTAATTTTTCATGTGTCACTACACATGTTCTCATAGGTACTTTTCTTACTTTCATTTTATTCTCCTTATGAGTTAATTTGTTTATTTATATCAGCAAGTGTTTTAATATTAATTGTATATTTAGTAAGTTTACTAGCAAGTTTAATATTAATACCTTTCTTACCTATTGCTAAACTTAAGTTTTCATCATCAGCAATAACTAATGCTTCTTTTTTCTTTTCATCAGTTATACTTACATTTAAGTTTTTAGCAGGACTTAATGCATTAGCAATGAATTCTTCTGGGTCAGTGCTATATGCGATTAAATCTACTTTTTCTCCTCCAAGTTCATTAATTATATTAGCAATTCTTCTTCCTTTTTCACCAATACAACTTCCAATTGGATCTACTTTTGGATTAGTTGATGCTACTGCTACTTTAGATCTAACACCTGCTTCACGAGCAACTCCCCTAAGTTCAAGAGTTCCATCACTAAATTCAGGTATTTCATGTTCAAATAATCTTTTAACAAATCCATAATTCTTTCTTGATACTAAAATTAATGGTCCTTTAGTAGTAGTTTCTATCTTAGTAATATATACTTTAATAGAGTCTCCCATGGTTAATTTTTCACCTGGTATTAATTCAGTTTTAGGAAGTATTCCACGTGCTTTACCTAAATCAACATAGTAATTTCTAGCATCTTCCATCGCAAGAAATCCTATCATAAGTTCATCTTGTTTATCTTCAAATTCACTCATGATTTTTTCACGTTCTGCTTCTCTTATCTTTTGAAGTACAACTTGCTTTGCTACTGAAATAGCAACTCTACCAAAATCTTTAGGAGTAACTTCTTCTAATATTTCATCTCCAACTTGATAATCACTATTTATTTCTTTAGCATCACTTATTGTCATTTCATTTAGATAATCATGTTTTACTTTAACTTCTCCAGTTTCAGGATCAATATCATCGTCATCATCTTTATAATCTTCAACTATTGTTGTAACTTTAAATACTTTTATTTCTCCTGTGTTTCTATCAATTAATACTCTTGATGTATAATCTGCTTTTTCATTCTTTTTAAATGCTGTTGAAAGTGCTGTTTGCATTGCTTCTATAACAACATCTTCATCAATGCCTTTTTCTTTAACGATATAGTCTAATGCTTTTTTAAATTCTTTTGCCTTAGCAACATTTTCATCTTCTACTTTAGTTTTCTTCATCTTCTTCACTCACTCCTTTGCTTCCTACATCTAAAACATATTCTTCTAAATCTAAATCTAATGAATCAATTATTGGGTCAACTATATGTGTTGCTTTAACACATAAATCCATATCTACTCCAGATTCACTATCTATAGTTACAAATAATGTTTTTTCTCCTTCATCTTCCCCTAGATAAACATCTAACAATTTTATGTTTTCTTTCTCTAGTGGTTCAGTTATTGCATCTTTGATTTTATCTATCACACAAATGCCTCCTTTCGTAATTAAAGAGTGGACTGTTATGCCCACTCTTCGTTGTCAAATGTATTATATCATATTAAATTATATGTTACAAGAAAAACTTTACCATAAATAAACACTAAATCATAATATTTCTATTTTGATATTCTTCACAATCTAAACAATTAAAAAATTTTGAATCCACATAAATTCAAAATTTTCATTTTCTGCCTAAAGACAGGTTACTTTCCTATTATTTATATTTTCTCATAATCGCCTATCAATATTTTCACATGGAATAGTCACTTCATAACATCTTTCATACCTTTTTTGTTTTAAGTCGGAATTTGTTTTTGTTCTCTCTTCCAATTACGTTTTGCATAAGCTTACATATACTTTACGCATTATCTCAATCGGAAAGCTGGCGAAACGCCATATGTATAACTAGCAGTACTATTACTGTAGCGACCAGCGCCATTCACACCGTAGAAATGGTCAGTATAACGGGAACTAGCCACGCGAAGCCAACAAAAATCAATATTAGTTCCGTTTTTCTTTATTGCTCCACTATAATTACTTGTACTTGTTCCTAAATTTTTATAATAATCTAAGGTTCTTGTTAAATCTTTTGCTGTATCAAAACTACTAGAAAAATCTATATATATTTCTTTTGGTGTTAATAAATATAATTTATCTGTTGATGTGAAGTTTGTTTCTCCACTTGTACTTCAATGTCCTGATACTACTGTCGTATCTATTATTGCATTCTTTATTTCACTTGGTATTGCATTATATATATCATTATTTACAAATGTTCTCATTGATGTTGCTGGCCATCC
>JABLTL010106689.1_pt1 | contig 23863 bp, 25 predicted proteins | sample 7160151 | NCBI WGS metagenome assembly JABLTL01 (sample SAMN14651223, study PRJNA627086) | human gut metagenome | isolation source: feces | host: Homo sapiens
AAGCGGTGGGTAAGGGGGATGCTTATGTCAGTGGGAGTTAAAAACTCCCACTGACAGGTCGCAAAGCGACTGCGTTCATGAGCAAGTAGCAAAAGCGGATTGCGAATGTCCGCTAAAATGTGAGGAGAAAAAAATGGCAGAATTAACACATATCAATGAGCAGGGCAGAGCCAAAATGGTGGATGTCTCAGAAAAAGCAGATACCAAGCGGATCGGCGTGGCTTCCGGCCGGATCTGTATGCAGCCGGAGACTTTTGCACTGATCACAGACGGCAAAATCAAAAAAGGAGATGTGCTCGCCGTAGCACAGGTAGCAGGTGTCATGGCAGCGAAAAAGACCTGGGAGATCATTCCGATGTGCCATCCGCTGCTGTTGACCGGGGTGGATATTCATTTTGAACTGTATCCGGAAGATGCAGAGATCAAAGCCATCGCATCTGTGCGGACTACCGGAAAGACCGGGATCGAGATGGAAGCATTGCACGCCGTATCCGCAGCATTGCTGACCATCTATGACATGTGCAAAGCAGTAGATCGCGGCATGGTGATCAAAGATATTTTACTTCTGGAAAAAGACGGCGGAAAATCCGGACATTATATCAGAGGTTGATAAAAACGAAGAAACAAAATGAAAAAATATAATCATTAACCCTCTTGACGAAACAAGAGGGTTAATTTATACTAACTACATAAAAAATGAGCGGATAACCAGGAAATCCGCTTTCTTTTAAAAATTGCGGTTAGGAAATACTAATAATAGATGAAGGAGGCTAACATGAGTATCGTAATTATCGGAGGACACGAAAGAATGGAAACACAGTACAAACAGATCTGCAAACAGTACAAATGTAAGGCAAAAGTATTTACGAAAATGAAAACAGATCTGAAAAACAAAATCGGAAGTCCGGATCTGCTGATTCTCTTTACCTCCACCGTTTCTCATAAGATGGTACATTGTGCCGTGGCAGAAGCAGAACGCAAGAATATCATAGTGGAACGTTCCCACAGCAGCAGCGCCAGCGCATTAAACGGAATATTAGAACAATATGCATAATTTCAGAGCCAAGCAGATTTATATTCAAACGTGTGAATCATGCTTGCATGAATGAACAAGTTTGAATAAAAATCTATTTGGCGAGAAGCCACATCGAGATGAAGCAAAGCGAAATCGAGATGGCTGGCTCTGAAATTAAGAAGAGCCAAGCAGATTTACATTCAAAAACATGAATCATGCTTGCATGAATGAACAGAGGAGGACAGCAAATGCCAACTGAAGCCGTATTAAACCAGCTTTCCAGCAGGAAAGTCACAGAAAGCCTCATGATGCAGATCATTCTGCATTGTGCACCGGTTTTAAAAGATATAAAAATGTCAAGTATGTTTACCGTTCCGGCGGCTTACCTGAAATTTGTACGGTCCGCATTTCGAGGTACCGGAATCCGGGTCAAATGTCTGTGCCAGGGAGCAGGACGTGCAGTGGTATATGTATACCGGGAAGCAGAGGTGCAGCAGTGTCTGAAAGATCCGCAGGTGGCTGTATTTTTACAGCAGTACGGATATGAAAGTACGCAGGCAGAAGCCTGTCTGAATCATCTTGGGGCGCGCGTTTCCCTGTCGGCCCGGGGGATGGAGCATTATCCACATGAAATGGGCATATTTCTCGGCTATCCGTTGGAGGATGTCAGAGGATTTATCCGGCATGAGGGAAAGGAAAGCCGCTATACCGGATATTGGAAAGTCTATGGTGATGTGACACAGGCGAAGCAGATTTTTCAGGCATATGATGATGCCAAAGAATGTGCTGTGATGGAATATATGGCAGGAAAACACATGAGTGAGATTGCCTGCTGATAATAAGGTAAAGCGTTCACGCAATTGCCACAATCGGAATAAATACAGAAAAGTGTGGCTAATACAACGAAAAAAAAGAATAAAAAAGGTTTAAACTGTATATCGATTCCAAAGCAGTCATACAAGTGTGAAAGAGCGGAATCTGTATACAGAAAAAATAAAAAATATAAAATCAAGGAGACAAAAAAATGGCAGAAGTTAAAATTATTTATTGGAGTGGTACAGGAAATACAGCAGCAATGGCTCAGAGCGTAGCGGATGGTGTTGCAGCAGCAGGTGCAGAGGCAAAGATCATTCCGGTTGAAAACGCAGGCGCAGCAGATATCGCAGATGTAAAAGCATTTGCACTTGGCTGCCCGTCCATGGGGGCAGAGCAGCTGGAAGAATCCAGTATGGAGCCGTTTGTAGAAGAAATCCTTGGCAGCGTATCCGGCAAAAAGATCCTGTTATTCGGATCCTATGGCTGGGGAGATGGCGAATGGATGCGCAACTGGGTCGAGCAGATGACAGGTGCAGGCGCTGAGATGATCGAAGCCGAAGGTATCATTGCAAACGAAGCTCCGGATGCAGACGCACAGGCCGCATGCGAAGCAGCAGGAAAAGCACTTGCAGCAAATGCATAACATATAAACTGATAGTAATCAGATAAGAAAAACAACAACTGAATCCTATAACCAAAAACCAAAAGATAAAAAATAATGTAACGTATGAACAAACGTAACTAGAATTCATTCCACCCGAAAATCCCACTTGCACTGGCAGGACTCTGCCCGTGTGAGTGGGATTTTTTATGTAATAGGAAATTACTACGTAATATTCCTGTTACATAAAAACGCTCCGCGAGGATACGACCAGATGCATGAGGAATAATTTTTTACTCTTGCATTTATGCATAATCTAAGCTATGATAACAATTAAGTTGTCTGACAGAAAGAAAAAACCTCAGACAACAGAGTTGACCTATGCGGCAGGAGGAAAAAGTGATGAATTTAGAAGAGTTAAAAGTAGTTGATGCAGACGTGGCAGCAGCGATCGAAGCGGAGATGGACCGTCAGAACAGCCATATCGAGCTGATCGCATCCGAGAACTGGGTCAGTGATGCAGTTATGGAAGCACAGGGAAGCATCATGACAAATAAATATGCAGAAGGATATCCGGGAAAACGTTATTACGGCGGATGTCAGTGTGTAGATGTCGTAGAGAATCTTGCAATCGAGCGTGCAAAAGAGTTATTTGACGCAGAGTATGTCAACGTACAGCCGCACTCCGGTGCACAGGCAAATATGGCAGTACAGTTTGCACTGCTTCAGCCGGGTGACACTGTGATGGGTATGAACCTGGATCACGGCGGACATCTGACACACGGAAGCCCGGTCAACTTTTCCGGTACTTATTTCCACATCGTACCTTATGGGGTCAACGATGAAGGATTCATCGATTATGACAAAGTAGAAGAGATCGCGATGGAGTGCAAACCGAAAATGATCATTGCCGGTGCAAGTGCTTATGCGAGAACCATTGATTTCCCTCGTTTCCGTGAGATCGCAGACAAATGCGGCGCATACCTGATGGTAGATATGGCACATATCGCAGGTCTGGTGGCAGCAGGACTTCATCCAAGCCCGATCCACTATGCAGACGTCGTTACCACTACGACACACAAAACACTGCGCGGACCGAGAGGCGGTATGATCCTGGTATCCAAAGAATCCATGGAGAAAAATAACTTCAACTTCAACAAAGCCGTATTCCCGGGTATTCAGGGTGGACCGCTGATGCATGTCATCGCAGCAAAAGCCGTATGCTTCAAAGAGGCATTGCAGGACAGCTTCAAGACATATCAGCAGGGTATTGTAGATAACGCACAGGCATTGTGCAACGGTCTGAAGAACCGTGGCATCAAGATCGTATCCGATGGTACAGACAACCATCTGATGCTGGTAGACCTGACACCATTTGACCTGACCGGAAAAGCCATCGAGAAACTTCTGGATGAGGCTCATATTACAGCTAATAAAAATACGATCCCGAACGATCCGAAATCTCCGTTTGTCACAAGCGGCATCCGTCTCGGAACACCATCTGTTACATCCAGAGGCATGAATCCAGAGGATATGGACAAGATAGCAGAAGCAATTTCCATCGTCATCAAAGAAGGCGATGAGGGCGTAGCAAAAGCACGTGCGATCGTAGATGAACTGACCGCGAAATATCCGCTGAAAAAATAAAACATAGACAATATATCCATTGACATCATTGTAGAACAGAAAGAATCCCGTTATATTGCAGTTTGAATATAACGGGGTTCTGTTTGCGTAAAAAACATTTTATCTCAGTCGAGAAGATTCCCACTTCTGCAAGTGGTAAGTAATAATATAATACCGCATAAGGATAAATGTGCATAAAAATCATTATATATGAAACAAAAAAATGTGAAAAACAGAAGTAATTAATCTCAACGTTGACAAAAACTGGTAGTGCGAGTTACCATAACTTTGCATGTATATAAGGAAAATGGATAAAAAGAGACAAAAAAGGAGCAAATAGCACATGACAGGATACTGGGATATACATAATCATATACTTCCAGGTGTGGATGACGGTTCCGGATGCATGAGTGAAACGATGGAGATGCTGGAAGAAGAATACCGGCAGGGCGTGCGCCATATCGTTTTTACACCACATTACCGTCGTGACATGTTTGCGATACCGAGAGAAGAAATACAGACGGTCTATGCGCGCGTCTGCGAAATGGCAGCAGACCGATTTCCGGAGATGGAATTTTATCTGGGATGTGAGTATTACATCCATTCCGATGCATCGGTGGAACGCCTGCGCGGGAATCCGAAGTATTACATGGCAGGCAGCCGCACCGTATTAATGGAATTTGCGTATGAGGCTTCTTATGCATGGATCATGCAGACCGTGTCTGAAGTACGTCAGATGGGATTACAGCCGGTGGTTGCACATGCTGAACGGTATGAATGTCTGTATAAAGGCAGGGACCGGGTCGCAGAACTGAAGACGCAGGGCGCATACATCCAGATAAACTGTGAGAGTATTCTGGGGAAATGCGGCAGAAAGGCAAAGCATTTCTGTATGAAACTGTTAAAAGAAGATCAGATTGACCTGATGGCCAGCGATGCACACGATACCGAGTATCGTATTGTGAATATCCGGGAAGCAGCGGGGCTGATCAGCCGGAAGTTCGGACAGGAAAAAGCGGAAACAATTTTTATTCATATACCAAAAAAGATAATTTTAACATAGAGAGAAAGGAATACGATAGATGCAGGAACTGATTTTGGAGGAGAAAACGACGTTATCTCCCGTTATGAAGGAAATATACCGGAGACTCCGGACAAATCTCGAGTTTACCGGAATCGAAAATAAAGTAATCTGCCTGACCAGTTGTATGGAAAATGACGGAAAATCCAGTGTGTCATTCAATCTGGCAAAGATTCTGGCAGAAAATGACAAACGCGTGCTGTTCATCGATGCAGATATGCGAAATTCTGTACTGACGAAGAGAACCGGGATCCCGGATGACCTGAAAGGCCTGAGCCATTATCTGGCCGGCAAGAATGCCGCTTCCGAAGTAATATACGCAACGAATTATAAGAATTTCTATGTGATCCCGACAGGCAGATTTCCGAAAAACCCGACCGAACTTCTGAATAAACCAGCGTATGAAGTTCTGATCGAGGGCATGAAACAGACCTTTGATTATGTGATCATCGATACACCGCCACTTGGAAGTGTTGTCGATGCAGCGCTGATCGCAAAAACGGCAGACGCTTCCGTACTGGTGATCTCTGCCAACGCTGTCAGCCGCAGAATGGCAAACAGCGTAAAAGAACAGCTCATCAATGCAAATCCGAATTTCCTGGGCGTAATTCTGAATAAAGCAGACGAAGGAACAAAGCATTACGGTTACGGAAAGCGTTATGGCAGCAAATACGGCTATGGCTATGGTTACGGAAGATACGGACAGAATCCGAAAGAATAAATAGTTATAATACAGACAAAGGAAACGAGAAAAAATGGAGAATAGAAAGCAAAAAGAAGAGAACGAAATGGAGATTGACCTTGTCAGCCTGTTTTTCTATCTGATCGACAAATGGAAACTGCTGTTTCTGGGAGCGGTCGTAGGAGTTGTACTCGCAGGGGCACTGGTGTTTTTCCAGACCCCGATGTACGAATCGAACTCAACCCTGTATGTGCTGTCCAAAACAACCAGCATTACATCTATAACAGATCTGCAGGTAGGAACGGAACTGACGTCCGATTTTTCCGTTATCGCTACCAGTAAACCGGTTATCGACGGTGCAATCAAGACATTGAAAAAAGAAAACATCAAGCTGACACGGAAAGAAATCAAAAAAATGCTTACCGTAGCAAACAAGACAGATACACGAATGCTGTCCATCACGGTGACAAGCGATGATGCAAAACTTTCCTGTGCAGTGGCAGATGCCATTACCGATGCGGCAGTGGATCAGATGGCGAGCATCACACAGACAGATCCGCCTACCATTGTAGAACATCCGGAAGTCGCATCTGCGCCGGTAGACAACGGCATGATGAAAAAACTGGCCATGGGCATTGTGCTCGGAATCTTCCTGGTAGGCATGGTACTCACGATCCGCTTTATCATGAATGACAAGATCCAGACAGAAGAAGATATCGAGGATTACCTGGAGACAAGCGTACTGGCTGTGATCCCGGTGGACAAAGAACTTGCTTATTACAGCAAACAGGAAAAAAGACAGAAAAAGAGAGACATCGTTCTCACAAGAAAAGAAAAAAATCCTGAAATAGCCAATATCAAAGGAGATGAACATAGAACGTGAAACAGAAGAATCTATTATTTCGAATATTCCTTGTGATATTTCTGGTAGCTGTGGCAGGCATCATAGGACTGCTGGTGCGGGATCATATTCAGAAAGACAAAGACCAGAAGCTGCGTGAGAAAGCAGCAGTATCCGTGCAGGAAGAGCCGGAAGTATCCGCAGAAGCTGAGGAAACACCGGTACAGATCCCGGTGGATTTCAGTGTCCTGCAGGCAGAAAATCCGGATATCTATGCATGGATCCACATTGCAGATACACCGGTTGATTATCCGATCCTGCAAAGCAAGGTGAACGATGATTACTATATGGATCATACCGTGGATGACAAAGAAGGACTTCCGGGAGCGATCATGACAGAATACAGCTACAATCCGGAGCCCTTTGAATCCGATGCTGTGACGGTTGTCTATGGTCATAACATGCTGAATGATTCCTTCTTCAGCAGACTGAAAGATTATCAGGACGAGACTTTCCGCCAGGAACATCCTTATATCGAGATCTACACACCGGAACACATTTACAAATACCGTGTGTTCGCGGCGGTCACTTATGACAACCGACATATTTTATACAATTATAATTGCAGGACGAAGGAAGGCTATCAGGCATTTCTGGATTCTCTGTCAGAGGTGCGTATCATGCCGACCTGGATCGAAGATCCGCTGCCGGTGACGACAGATGACCGGATGATCGTATTGTCTACCTGCAACGGCAATCATGACGAGCGCTTTCTGATCTGCGCGGTCCTGACAGAGGAACAATAATTTTATGAAAAAAGAATCAAAAAGACATATCCTGTCCACCGTTGTTGTTATACTGGCAGCAGTGGCAGCTGTGACCGTTCTGTTTGTGCTGCATCATAAACAGCAGCAGGAAAAGGCACATCAGCCGGAGGAATCCGTTTCCCAGGCAGAAGACAATACCATTGAATGGAACGGAAAACGCTATACCTACAATAACAATCTGATCAATATCCTGTTTCTGGGAATTGATCATGCCAATGATATAGATACCAGTTATATGCCCGGTGATGCCGGACAGGCAGACTGCATTATGCTGCTGTCACTGGATAAAGAGACAAAAGAAGGAAGAATCCTTCAGATCAACCGAAACACTATGACACAGATCGATACATATGATTCCACCGGAAGTGCCTTTGGTACGGTAAATGCACAGCTTGCAACGCAGTATGCGTACTGCATCGGCGGAAGCCGCAGCTGCTGGGCTACCGAAAAAACAGTGAAAAAACTGCTGTACAACCTTCCAATCAGCGGATATTTTGCCTTATCTGTTGACGGAATCTCAGAGATCAATGACGCACTGGGCGGTGTCACGGTGGAAATGACAGAAGAAGATGCTGCGATCAATCCGGCATTTGAGGCGGGAAAAGAAGTCTGTCTCAAGGGAGCGGATGCGGAGAACTATGTACGTTATCGTGACACAAATGTGTTCAACAGCAATGAAGGACGTATGCAGCGTCAGGTGAAGTATGTGACAGCGTTGATCAAAAATGCCAGATCACACGGAGGAAGTGCTTTATACAATCTCATTTCCCCGTTTTTAGATAAATATATTGAAACAGATCTGGACGGAGATCAGATCGATGCTCTGAGCAGCTACACATACCTTACAGATGAGGTAGCGTATCTGCCGGGAGAAACAGTAATGGGAGAAGAGTTTGAAGAATTTCATCTGGATGAGGAATCCCTGCAGGAACAGATTATCCGGACCTATTACAAAGAAGTGAACTAGATCGCCAGAGTAGAAGAAGCTGTAAATATGGTATGGCAATTGCCGGTATCATTTTACAAATATATAAGAAGGGAGAAAATCATGAAGAAAATCGTTGCTTTATTAATGACTGCTGTAATGACTATCGGTATGGCAACCGCTGCGTTCGCTGCACCAAGCCCGCAGCCGACAACAGGTACGATCGTTGGCGGCAAAAATGCAAGTGGCCAGGATGTGGATCTGTCCAAAGTCAAAACATCTGACAATTATTCAACAAATGATGCGCCGGGTGTAGAGAAAATCAAAGCAAATCCGCAGAGCGTACTGAAAGACGCAGTCGGTGCAGCAAATGCAAACGGCTATGGTCTTGCATATGTAACCAACGTTACAGCTGACAGTGATGTTCAGTTCCCATTGACACTGACATTTAAAGTAAATGGCGTTAACAGCACAAGCAAAGTAATTGTACTTCGCTATGTAAATGGACAGTGGGTACAGATCAACGGTGTTGTTGGTGATGGAAATGTAACAGTAACTGTTGACGGTGCTTCACCGATTGCATTCTATGTATTAAATACAAATGCAGCAGGTGGAAACAACGGCGCAAATGGTGCGAACGGAACAGACGGCTCAAAAGTTGTTTCTCCGAAAACCGGCAGTGCGCCAGTAATGATGTGTGTGGTAGCAGTAGCAGTAGCTGCAGCAGCTGGAATGTGCGTAACATCCAGAAGAAAACATGCATAATCAAATTGACTGAGTGAATGAGACAGAAGAATCCTGAATGCAGGATTCTTCTCTCATGTGAAAAGACATTTCAAGGAATTAATTGAGAGACATTTCAAGGGATTGAGAAAATATGAAAAAGAAATTACTGATCGTGATCACAGATGTTCTGTCTGTATGCATCGCATACGGACTGGCGTTACTTCTGCGATTTGATATGCGTTACTCCGCGGTACCATCAGAATATATCCGCGGATATCTGTTCTACATTATTCTGGCATCGGTCATTCTGGTGTCCAGCTATACAATTGCAAAATTATACCGAAGTGTCTGGACTTATGCCGGAATACCGGAGGTACTGCGTACCTTTGTCACTTCCGGGATCGCAGCTGCGATTACGGGAGTTACCTATACGATTTCAGTGATCCGTATGCCGATTTCCTTTTATCTGGTAGGTTGGGGGCTGGTGTTTGCACTGACCGCTTCCAGCAGAATGATGTACCGTCTGTTACGCCGTGCACGGATCAAGGCAGAAGGCGTAAAGGCCAATCCGGTGCGGCAAAATATCATGATCATCGGAGCCGGTGCAGCCGGGCTGATGCTTTTGAAAGAATATCGCACCAGTTATTATCTGACAGACAAAGTAAAAATTTTTATTGATGACAACGAAAAAAAATGGAACAAGTATCTGGATGGCGTTCGCATTGCAGGCGGACGTGACCAGATCCTTGCCAGTGTAGATAAATATAACATTGATAAGATCATTCTGGCGCTTCCGACAGCGGGACGCAAGGATGTCAAAGCAATCCTGGAGATCTGTAATCAGACAGACTGCCAGATCCAGACCGTGCCGGGTGTATATCAGCTGGTCAACGGTGAAGTCAATGTATCAAAATTACGAAATGTGGAAATCGAAGATCTGCTGGGCAGAGAGCCGATCAAAGTCAACCTGGATGAAATCCTGGGCTATATCAAAGGAAAAACCGTTCTCGTAACCGGAGGCGGCGGATCCATCGGCAGCGAGATCTGTACCCAGCTGGCAGAACACCGGGTCGGGCATCTGGTGATCTTCGATATCTATGAAAATAATGCCTATGAGATCCAGCAGAAGCTGAAGTGGGAACATCCCGAACTGAAGCTTACGGTATTGATCGGATCCGTGCGAAATGCACACCGTATCAATACAGTGATGGAGACATACCATCCGGAAGTCGTCTTTCATGCGGCAGCACATAAGCATGTGCCGTTGATGGAGGAGAGCCCGAATGAGGCGATCAAAAACAATGTGTTTGGTACTTACAAAACAGCATGTGCGGCAGGGCGCAGCCAGGTAAAGAAATTTGTGTTGATCTCTACCGACAAAGCTGTAAATCCGACCAATATCATGGGCGCATCCAAACGAATGTGTGAAATGATCGTCCAGACCCTGAACCATTTCTATGCGACAGACTTTGTGGCAGTCCGTTTCGGAAATGTACTTGGCAGCAACGGAAGCGTTATTCCGTTATTTAAGAAGCAGATCGCAGCCGGAGGTCCGGTGACCGTGACCCATCCGGATATCATCCGTTACTTTATGACCATTCCGGAAGCAGTATCACTGGTGCTTCAGGCAGGCGCGTATGCGAAGGGTGGAGAAATCTTTGTCCTTGATATGGGCGAGCCGGTAAAAATCGCAGATCTGGCCAAAAATCTGATCCGGTTATCCGGCTATAAACTGGGGGAAGACATTGAAATCCAGTATACAGGACTTCGTCCGGGAGAAAAACTGTATGAAGAACTGCTCATGGATGAAGAAGGTCTGCAGGATACCGAGAACAAGCTGATCCATATCGGCAAACCGATCGAGATGGATGAAGAAAAATTTATGTGTCAGCTGATTCAGCTGCGGGAAGCAGCAAAAGCGGACAGCAATGCAATCCGTGCGATGGTAAAGGAGATCGTGCCTACTTACCAGATGCCGGAAGGCAAGTGAGTCCGGAAACAATGAACAGAAAAATAAGACACAAAAGGATAAACTGTCCCGATTTTTTCGGGGGGGGGTAAAAGGATGGATAGAACAAATGAAAAACAGTACGAATTTGAAGGATACGAAACAAAAAGATGCTCTTAACATACGATGGATGTTAGTGGGATATGATCTGATCGTATACGCAATCGTTGCATCTATACTTTTAGCTGCTTATGGCAGCACGGACAAATTATCATCTACCGGCATACTTCAACAAGTATGCTTATCTGCGGTATGCATTTTTGCAGTACGTCTTTTGGGTAAAATCTACGGACAGGTATGGAGATATGGTGGAATACAGTGTTACATCCGTTTACTTTTTACGGATGCCATTGCTTTTCTCGTGTACCTGTGTCTGGAACTTTTGCTTCCAATTCAAAAAATCACATTTGCCAGAATGCTTTCTCTGGTCAGCCTGAATCTGTTAGGCGCTTTGGCACTCCGCATGATGTATCGCTATGCATACAAATGTGGAAATCAGGAAACAGCAAAAGGAAAGTTCCTTTCATTATTGTTACATCTCTTTTCCGGAGTTGATGCCGGAAATAAGAAGGAAGTACAGAAAATCAAAGTTGCGATTATTGGCGCCGGCCGGGTCGGTGTAAGTCTGGCAGAAGAACTTTTGAACAATGAAGAAGCTGCCTATGTACCGAGATGTTTCATTGACATCAAAAAAGAAAAAGTCGGACGGGATATCCACGGTATTCCGGTATGGTCAGAGGATGAAGCAACCTTTAACCGCCTGGGAGAATTTGAAGTACAGGAGATTATTTTTGCGATTCCGTCCATGAATGCCGATAAAAAGAAAGCTCTTTATGAATATTATAGAAGCGCCGGATACAAATTAAAAGTTTATGACTATCCGACGATGTATGCGGCCGGAGGAAAGAGGCATCTCCGTGAGTTTGATATAGAGGAACTTTTATTCAGAAAACCACTGGCTGTTTCAGATGAGCACACAAACGAATATTATAAAGGAAAAGTTGTGCTGATCACAGGTGGCGGCGGTTCTATTGGCTCAGAACTCTGCAGACAGCTGGCAAAAATGAATCCGAAAAAGATCATTATTCTGGATATCTATGAAAACGGAGCATATGATGTTCAGCAGGAATTAAAAATCGCTTATGGAAATCGTCTGGATCTGCAGATTGAAATTTGCTCTATTACCCACAGAAAAGCACTTGAAAAAGTATTTGAGAGATATCATCCCCAGATCATTATCAATGCAGCTGCTCACAAACACGTTCCTCTGATGGAGCACAACTGTGTAGAAGCTATTTTTAACAATGTATTCGGTACTCAGAATCTGGTAGAACTTTGTGAGGAATACGGAGCAGAGCGCTTTATGATGGTATCCACAGATAAAGCAGTAAATCCGACCAACGTTATGGGTGCTACAAAACGAATGTGCGAAATGATCGTACAGAGTGCAAGTACCCATGGAAATGTAAAATACAGTGCGACACGATTCGGAAATGTACTTGGCAGCGCCGGATCTGTCATTCCGCTCTTTAAACGACAGATTGCAAACGGCGGACCGGTAACCGTTACCGATAAGAGAATCATCCGCTATTTTATGACCATTCCGGAAGCTTCCCAGCTTGTTCTTCAGAGTGGAGCGATTGCCAACAACGGAGAGCTGTTTGTTCTGGATATGGGACAGCCGGTTAAAATCATGGATCTGGCAGAAAATATGATCCGTTTATCCGGTGTCCATGGCATTAAAATTGTTGAAACAGGATTAAGACCGGGTGAAAAACTGTATGAGGAATTACTTGTCAAGACGGAAGAACTGGATAAAACCGATAACAGTATGATCTTTATTGAACGAGATACTGCATTAAGCAAGGAAGAAATCTATAAAAAGATTCAGATACTGAGAGATGCCTGTGATACAGGTGATGATCTGATCGCAAAAGAGGCGCTGAGGAAAGTGGTTCCGACGTTTAAGAAGCCGGAAGATGTGAATAGAGAGATTGCATAAAAAATCGCGATACAGAATGATAGATAGTTGTGTATTATAAATGAGATAAAGAATATCAATATTTTAAAGTAAGTGTAGTTAGAAAGAGAGAGTGAAATTATGTCTAATATTGAAGTCAGAAAAAATATACCAGCCAGAGTTATACAATTCAGCCCACCAGACATAAGTGAATTAGAGATAGAGGAAGTTGCAGAAGCACTTCGTTCCGGATGGATCACAACAGGACCAAGAACAAAGGAATTAGAACGAAGACTTGCTGAATATTGTCATACTTTGAAAACCGTTTGCTTGAATTCGGCAACAGCAGCAGAAGAGTTAAATTTTAGAATTTGTGGTATCGGAGAAGGGGATGAAGTAATCGCTCCGGCTTATACATATACAGCTACAGCATCTGCAGCCATTCATTGTGGAGCAAAAGTGATTTTTGTAGATAGTCAGAAAGATAACTGCGAAATGGATTATGACAAAGTTGCAGAAGCCATTACTGAAAAAACAAAAGCTGTTGTGGCTGTCGATCTTGGCGGTGTTATTGCTGATTACGATAAATTATATGCAGTGGTAGAGAGCAAAAAGCATCTGTTCAAAGCAAAAGAAGGAAATGACCTTGGAGCGAGAATCCAGCAGGCAATTGGTCGTGTACTTGTATTTGCTGATGGAGCACACAGTCTTGGCGCAAGTAAAAACGGAAAGATGGCTGGTGAGTGGGCTGATTTCACAGATTTCTCATTCCATGCAGTGAAGAACTTTACCACTGCAGAAGGCGGTGCAGCTACATGGCGTGATATTCCGGGTATTGATAATGAAGAAATTTATAAACAGTATCAGTTATACAGTCTTCATGGTCAGAGCAAGGATGCTCTGGCAAAAACTCAGCTTGGTGCGTGGGAGTACGATATCATCGGATCATGGTATAAATGCAATATGACAGACATTATGGCAGCCATCGGACTTCGTCAGTTAGATCGTTATCCGGAAATGCTCGAACGAAGAAAGAAAATTGTTGAAAGATATGATGCGATGTGTGATGAACTTGGAGTAAAACACTTAGTTCACAGTGGAGAGAACTTCCAATCTTCTAAGCATCTGTACCTGACTCGTATTCCTGGAATTAATGATGAAATAAGAAGAAAAATCATTATTAAGCTTGCTGAACGTGGTGTAAATACAAATGTTCATTACAAACCACTTCCGATGATGACAGCGTATAAAGCAATGGGATGGGATATCAAAGACTTCCCGAATGCATATGCATATTATGAGAATTTAATCACATTACCACTTCATACGAAAATGAGCGATGAAGATGTGGAGTATGTAATTGAAAACTTTAGAGAAGTGGTTGAGGAATATATTTAATAGAGGGAGATTTTATCAATGCTCAAAAAATGGGAAGCTCTGCCTGATTTTATGAAGAATGATGAAGTCAGGGTATATTACAATTCACTACAAAAGAAAAAAGTGAGTATGTTTTTAAAGCGAGTAATAGATTTAGTTGGTGGAGTAATTCTATTAATTATATTAGCAATTCCTATGGGGATTATAGCTGTAATGATTAAGTTGGATTCTGAGGGACCGGTGTTTTACAGACAAGAAAGAGTTACAACATATGGTAAACATTTTAAAATACATAAATTCAGAACAATGGTTAGCAATGCCGACAAAATCGGTTCTGCTGTTACCGTTGGAAATGATAGTCGTATAACAAAAGTCGGTGCAAAACTGAGAGGCTGTCGTCTTGATGAACTTCCACAGGTTTTTGACTTGATTTCGGGAGATATGAGTTTTGTGGGTACAAGGCCGGAAGCGGTAAAGTATGTAAAAGAATATAAGCCAGAATATATGGCAACCTTGTTGCTACCGGCGGGCATTACAAGCGAGGCGAGTATTCGTTATAAAGATGAAGCTGAGTTATTAGATGGCGCAGAAGACGTAGATAAAGTTTATATAGAAGAGGTCCTTCCAGGAAAAATGAAATACAATTTGGAAAGTATCAAGAGATTTTCGTTTGTGGGAGAGATTGTTACAATGTTCAGAACTGTGTTTGCAGTAATTGGAAAGGATTATGAGTAAAAAGGTATGAAGAACAGCGAAGTAGTTGATGGATTAGTATCAATTATTATGCCATCATGGAATACAGAAAGATTTATCGCAGAGACAATACAATCTGTAATTGATCAGACATATACAAATTGGGAGCTGATTATTGTAGATGACTGTTCTATGGATAATACAGATGAAGTAGTTGCTTCTTTTAAAGATGAAAGAATCAAATATTTTCATAATGAAAGAAATTCTGGAGCAGCATTAACTCGTAATAGAGCAATGAGAGAGGCAAAGGGAGAATGGATTTCATTCCTGGACTCCGATGACCTTTGGACACCGGAGAAACTGGAACACCAGATTGATTTTATGAAGAAAAATGGATATACACTTTCTTTTACAGAATATGAAAAGATTGATGAGGAGTCTAATCCATTACATATATATGTATCTGGACCTGAGAAAGTTAATAAGCGCAAGATGTATAATTATGATTATATCGGACAGCTTACAATGATGTATAGTGCGAAAGAATTTGGACTTATTCAGATCAAAGATATTAAGAAAAATAATGATTATGCGATTCGCTTGCAGTTATATAAAAAGCCAGGTACTTGTGCATACTTGCTTAAGGAAAATCTTGCAAAGTATAGAGTTCGTAAAGTTAGTATAAGTCATGATAAATTTAAAAGAAAATTTAAGAGTCATTATGATTTGTTCCATATGTGTGATGAAAAACCTGTGGTCGTAGCTGCATGGTATACATGTTGGAACATGTTCTATGGTGTATTAAAGAAAAGAAACTATGAAAAAAAAATATAATTGGAGAAAAATAAATGGAAAGAGATTCGTTATTATATAAAGCAAGAAGAAAATGCCAAGTAATTGCACATAAAATTATGCCTGATGAAACAATGTGTAGATTCTACTCTAGAATTCTTCTTAAAAAAAAGGTGGATTTAAAGAATCCTAAGACTTTTAATGAAAAAATTCAGTGGTTAAAAATCCATGATTATCCTACAAATCAATTGGTGATAGATGGAGCAGATAAATATAAAGTAAGAGAATATGTCAAGAAAAAAGGTCTTGGAGATATTCTGGTTCCGTTAATTGGGCACTGGGACAAGCCAGAAGATATTGATTGGGACAGTTTACCAGATAAATTTGTCCTTAAGTGTAATCACGGATGCGCATATAATATCCTCTGCAATGATAAGAATAAATTTGATAAGGTTGAAGCAACTAAAAGATTAAAAAAATGGATGAAAGAAGATTTTGGTGCTTTTAATATTGAAACTCATTATTCGCAAATAAAACCACGTATTACGTGCGAAGAATTTTTAGGAGATTGTATTGTTGATTATAAGTTTTTTTGCTTTAATGGTGAACCTAAATACATTTATGTGTCTTCTGATTTGATTCATGATAGAGAAGCGCAAATAGGATTCTTCTATCTGGATGGAACAAAGATGCCACTGATACGAGATGACTATGCACCAATGGATATTGAAAATTTACCACCTTTTTTTGATGAAATGAAAAAATCAGCACAAATTTTATGTAAAGATTTTCCTTTTGTGAGAGTAGATTTTTTCATTGCTAATGGAAGATATTATTTTGCAGAACTTACATTTACACCTAGTGGAGGAATGATGCCGTTTAACCCAGATAAGTATGATCTTGAGTGGGGAAAACTGATTGATTTGAGTAGAGTTAAATAGAGGAGAAAAGAGTGAGAGTATTACATATTAATTCTACTATAGTTGTAAATAGTGGAGTTATGAGCGTTATAATGAATTACTACAGACATATAGATAGAAGCAAAGTCCAATTTGATTTCCTTTATTTTAATGAATCAGCTTTTGAATATAAAACATACGAAGAAGAGATTAAAAAAATGGGAGGACAAGTTTTTTTTGTAGATAATTTTAAAAAAGTAATTGCTTTTAATAAGAAGTTAGATGAAATTTTAAAGAATAATAATTATAAAACGATCCAGATCCATGATCCTTTTGTAGTAGGATTTATATATCATACACTTCGCAAGAATAATGTGAAGAATATAATTGTTCATAGCCATGCAACAATGTGGTCGGATAAAAAATTGAATGGTATACGTAATAGAATATTATGTGTAAGATTAAAATCGCAAATAGATTATGCATTTGCGTGTTCTCGTGCAGCTGGTGATTTTTTATATAGAAATAAAAATTTTTATGTAATGAACAATGCTATTGAATTAAATCGCTATGCCTATAATGAAGTAAAAAGAAAAAAAATGAGAAATACTCTTCAATTAAACGGTAAAATAGTATTTGGACATGTGGGAAACATGTGCGCACAGAAAAATCATTTGTTTTTGTTAGATATTTTTAAAGAGATTGTTAATCTTAATCGAAATTCAAAATTGATTCTTATCGGAGATGGAGTTTTACGTAAGGCAATAGAGGAAAGAATAAAGGCATATCAGTTGGAAGAACAAGTGCTAATTTTAGGGAAAAAAAGTGATGTTGAAAATTATTATCAAGCAATGGATTGTATGATTTTACCGTCATTGTATGAAGGTTTACCTATGGTAGGGGTAGAAGCACAATGTGCAGGAGTACCTATCCTCTTTTCAGATACAATCACACAAGAAATTGGTACGAATTTCTCAGCGTATTTATCACTCAAAGATTCTCCTATGAAGTGGGCTCAAAAAGCGTTACAGCTTGCAGATTGTGGAATTGACAGACAAAAGTGCAGAGATATAATGGAAGAGAAAGGTTTTAGTATTCTAAAAGAAACTCTAAAAATTGAAGAGAAATATATAGAAATGGAGAAGGAAAAATAGAGATATGTGGTTACACTATTTTTTATTTATGGCGATTATTGTTTTTTGTGTATTACAAAAAATGCTAGTTCCATATTCCAATAGAAAAAGAATATTGTTATGGGGAACATTTTTACTTTTCCTTGTTTTTATTGCTTTTAGGGCGTATACAGTTGGAAATGATACTCCAGAATATTATCGATTGTTTAAACTGATAAAAAGCCAATCATCAATAAGTGACATAGCTTCTGCGACAAGATATGAAATAGGTTATATTACTTTAAATTATTTGGTGAGCAGGATAACTGACAATTTTACGGTGTTGTTGATTATTATTACAGCATTTTATTTATATTCTTCCTTTAGATTGATTCGAAGATATTCTGAATCGCCCGAATTGTCAATTGTTTTAATGTTTACGTTATCATTATTTTATCTGGCGATGAATATTGAACGACAGTGTATTGCAATGGCAATATTTTATTTTGCAATACCATTTTTGGAGAAGAAGAGGCGCTTCATATATTGTTTGATAATTGTTGTTGCTTCTTTATTCCATTCTGCTTCCATCATTTTAATGATTTTAGCTTTTCTACCGAGAATTGATTTTTCAGATAGAAAGACGCTTCTAAAATGGGGAATTATTTCATTGGCAGTATTGGCCTTTTTAAATATAGGAATTACAAAAGTTTTGTCATTTTTTCCTTATTTTCAACATTATTATACAAATTCAATATATAGCGAAGGTGGAATTAGATCTGCGAGCATAGCTTTTTTTGCAATAAGATTTTTAATAGTGCTATTAGTGAAAATAATAGGAGGCTTCAAGTGGCAAGAAGATAACAGTTCAGATAATATGTCAGTTTTTGATATGCTATTATTTTTTGATTTAGTTGTTGCGGCAGCATCCATAGGTTTTAATTTGTTCGATAGATTAGAAAATTATTTTTCACTAGGCTATATAATTGTTGTTGTTAATGCTATATGTTCGTTAAATGATAAGGATATGGTTCAGAAGAACAATAAAATAATAGCAACTGTATTAGTTGTAACATTATCTTTTGCGTATATGACAGCAACAGTAGTTTTTAGAAGTTCGTGGTCAGGAATTTTTCCATATTCATTTGTGTAGGAGGACATTGAAGATGAACAAAGATCCAGTATATATTACCTATAGATTGGCTAATTCTTTATGGAAACATCATATTCCTTTTTTGCCATTTTTTATAAGAGGAATCATGCGTGTGATTTTTGCGTGTGATATCCCGTATAAAACTCAGATAGGGAAAAATGTTCTTTTTCCGCATCATGCATTGGGGATAGTAATTCATCCTTATGCTATAATAGGTGATAATTGTATTCTAGAGCAAAATGTAACAATAGGTGGCAGAAGTGGTTTAGAAGTTCTTCCTAAATTAGGTAATAATGTGATGGTTGGAGCAGGAGCAGCGATTATTGGTCCAGTAGTGGTGGGAGATAATGTTCAAATTGGGGCAGGAGCTGTTGTAGTCCAGGATATACCAGATAATTGTGTAGTTGTTGGTATACCAGCAAGAATAATAAAGAAAGATGGTGTGAGTGTATGAAAAATGTGTTACTTTTAGATACATCTGTTGGATCCTTAAATCAAGGTGATGAAATAATCAATATTTCAATAAAAAAGAATTGGTCTGAATTATTTGAAAATAATTATATTATGAATATGGCTAGTCATACTCCAATGTATACGTTATTACAATCTATTATTTATCAAAAAAAACTTAGCGTGTTTAAAGATGCTGATTACAAGTTTTTATGTGGAACAAATGCATTGTATACTAATATGCTAAGACCATTACCGACATGGAATATTAATCTTTTGGATTGTGGATTGGCTAAAAAAACGATATGTTTGGGAGCCGGAATTGGAATTAATAGTAAGAAAGTAAATTTATATACAAGAACATTATACAATAAAGTTTTAAGTCATGAGTATACACACAGTGTTCGTGATGAAAAAACAAAAAAGTTTCTTGAAGAATTAGGTTTTAAAGCTATAAATACAGGGTGTCCGACTTTATGGGGATTAACACCTGAACATTGTGCAGATATTCCAAAAGAAAAAGGTAAAAGAGTAATATTTACACTAACTTATTATGAAAAAAGCAAAAAGTTTGATAAAAAAATGATTGATATACTTTTGAAAAATTATTCGGAAGTATATTTTTGGCCACAATGCATTAAAGATTTAGAATATTTAAAAGAATTGGTGGATATTAAATCGAAAGATATCTGTGTGATAACTCCTAATATTTCAGGCTATGAAAAAATACTGAATTTACCTAACACAGACTATGTAGGAAATCGATTACATGGAGGAATTTTTGCATTACAGCATAGTTGCAGAACAATTGTGATTTCAATTGACTATAGAGCAGAAAAAATGAGTGAAAACTATTCGTTTGACTGTATACGAAGGGAAGATATACCAGAGAGTTTGGATAAAAAAATAAATTCTACCTGGGATACGATGATTACAGGAATAGATTTTGACAAAATTGAGAATTGGAAAAGGCAGTTTAGATAAATGAATTCGAAATATAAAATATTGGCTTCAAATACAGTTATTTTTGCTGTGGGAAACATATTGGTTAAATTAATTTCATTTTTTTTAATGCCATTATATACTTCTATATTGACAACAGAACAGTATGGTGTGGCTGAATTATTAAATAATACAATTGAGATAGTGTTGCCACTTGCCACGCTTTGTATTGTTGAGGCACTATACAGGTTTTCTATAGATGAGAATACAAATCATAGTGAATTGTTTATGAATTCATTATTTGTAATAGTTATAGGAGATATTGTTGTAGCTATTGGAAGTGTTGTTTGCTATTATTGTATTGGGTATACTTATGCATTATATTTTTTGCTGCTTTTTATAACGACTACGTTTTACAAAGTAACTTGTCAATTCGCAAGAGGATTAGGACATGTAAAAAGATATGCGTTATACGGTGTCACAAATTCTCTCATATTGGTGGCTTCCAATGTTGTTCTCTTGGGGATTTTTAAAGGAGGAGTTGCTGCGTATTTATTGTCGTTTTCTATAAGTTATGGAATAAGTGGAATATTGGCACTTGTTTTTTCAAGGGAATATAAATTCATTCAAAAAGATCAGTTGAACTTTAGAAGTTTAAAAGAGATGTTGAGTTATAGTTTACCTAGTATTCCTAATATGCTTTCTTGGTGGGTAAATAGTCTGTCAGATAGATATATAGTATTATTGTTTTGGGGATCAGGAATAACGGGGTTATATACAGCTGCAAGTAAATTACCAGCGATGATAAACTTAGTCACATCTATTTTCCAACAAGCATGGCAGTATTCTACTGCAACAGAGATTGATTCTGAAGATAATAGTTCGTTTTTTTCGAATATTTTTAGAGGGTATGCGTATTTTTGTGCGCTTGCTTGTGGCGGTCTTCTGATTCTTAATAAAATAATATGTAAAATTTTATTACAGTCAGATTTCTATTCTGCATGGAAGTTTGTACCATTATTGCTATTAGCAGCTACTTTTGGATGTATTGCGACTTATTTTGGGACATTTTATAATGCGGTGAAAAATAATAAAATGTTAATGGTTTCAACGATTGTAGGTGCAATAATAAATTTTGGCTTGAATTTTTTCTTAATACCGCAGTATGGTGGAATGGGAGCTGCAATTGCAACAGCTTTTAGTTATTTTGTAATAATGGTAATAAGAATGGTTGATGTATGCCGGTTTATAAATATAAAAATTGATTTTACAAGATTTTGGATTCAGTTTTTGACTTTATTTATTGCAGTTTTATTTTCTTGCCGAAAAAGCAATATATCATTGTTAATTCCGATATTCATGTTTGTCATTATTTTGATAAGTGATATGTGGCTATTGAAAAAAATTACTGTTGTACTGAAAAGATTGATTAACAGGTAAGAATAGTATGATAAAAATAGGAGAACATGTATATTATTACACGCAATTATTTGTCAAACCGATATATATAATAATATGCATTATTATTTTTATGACGGTTGCAATGGTAAATCTTTGTATTATGCACAATGACTTCAAAAGAGGAATTACTTGGGCCTGTATGTATACATACATTGCATTTCTTTTATTCTCGCTAGTATTTAATAGAGAAAAGAGCGGATTATATAAGTGTAATCTTCAATTGTTTTGGTCTTATAAAGAAATTATAAAAAAGAAAAATTACACATTACTTGTGGAAGATTTTTTAAATCTTATGATGCTTAGTCCTGTTAGTATTATGATACAGTACTTAAAAAAACAGTATTCAATAGTTAAAATCACATTTTTAACATGTTTGATTTCATTATTTATTGAATCATTACAATTTATTACAGGAACAGGCTTGTTTGAACTGGATGACCTTTTCAATAACACTTTCGGTGCGTATATTGCTGTTTTTATTTGGAAAAACGTGAAGAATAAAGTTAATTAGGAGTGAATGGAAAATGCAGGATAAAATTTTAAAACGTTCTTGGGTGACTATTTCCATTGATAGTTTATTAAAAAATTTAAAAATATATTTAAACAATATTCAAGAGTCTACCTCAATTATGGCAGTAGTTAAAGCGGATGCTTATGGTCATGGTGCTGTAGAAATTTCCAAAGCACTTCAAAAAGAGGGAATCAATAATTTTGCTGTTTCTAACGTAATGGAGGCTGTGGAATTGCGACAATCTGGGGTTAAAGGGCAAATTCTGGTTTTGGGATATACACCTATTGAGAATTTAGAACTAATTTATAAATATGATATTACACAAGCAATACTCTCTGAAAAATATGCAACTGATATCATTGCATCTAATTATAAAATTAAATGTCAGTATGCAATAGATACTGGAATGAATAGAATAGGATTGGATGCGGACAATATTAGTCAATGTGAGAAGAGTATAAGGAAAGTAGCAAATAATTTGATATTAACAGGATTGTTTACTCATTTATGTGTTGCGGATACACCATCAGAAGAAAAATTTACTCGTGAACAACAATCAAAATTTGAGAATATAATTAAGTCGGTACAAGATTTGAATTTGCCATATGCTCATTCGATGAATTCGGCAGGGGGATTATGGTATCAAGATAGAATAAGTAATTTGACGCGTCTTGGTATAATGTTGTACGGTTTGAAACCGGATTATATGAATATTCTTCCGCCAGGAATTGAACCAGTAATGGAATGGAAATCGGTTATTTCTATGATAAAAACGGTTTTTCCAGGAGAAACAATTGGATATGGACGTTCATATAAAGTAAAAAATAAAATGCGAATTGCTACTATTCCAACTGGATATGCCGATGGTTATAATAGAGGTCTTTCAAATAAAGGGCATGTTTTGATTCATGGGAAAAAAGCGGCTATTGTTGGACGAATTTGTATGGATCAATTTATGGTAGATGTTACAGACATTCCGGAAGCACGAGAATATGAAGAAGTTGTGCTAATTGGAAAAAATGGAAACGAAATTATCTCTGCTGATGATATGGCGCAAATGATAGGAACAATTGGATATGAAATTGTATGTGATGTAGGTAAGAGGGTACCTAGAGTTTACATATAGAGGTGAAAAAATAGAAGGAAGAGCATTTGTTGATGAATGTGTGCTCTCCCTTCTCTATTTTTGCAGCTGATGGAATATCATCCGGAATATTCAGTCTGGATAAAGGACAAATGCTTGAATTCTCAACCTGCAGATATATTTCTGATGACCTGAGTATTCCGATTAAAATGAGCACCTTTTTCGGAAATTCAGAGCACCCTTTTCCGGAAAAGTAAAGCATACCTTTCCGAAGCAGAGTG
>JABLTL010100573.1_pt1 | contig 23829 bp, 22 predicted proteins | sample 7160151 | NCBI WGS metagenome assembly JABLTL01 (sample SAMN14651223, study PRJNA627086) | human gut metagenome | isolation source: feces | host: Homo sapiens
ATATATTACTATACATATTAATATTTATAATGGGAACTGTATTTGGAAGTTTTTATACTTTAGCAATATATAGAATACCTAAAAAACAAGATATAACACACACACATTCATATTGTCCTAATTGTAACCATAAATTAGGTTTTTTAGACCTGATACCAGTATTTAGCTATATTTTCTTATTAGGAAAATGTAGATATTGTAAACAGAAGATTAGACCACGATATTGTATAATAGAAATTTTATCAGGTTTAGTATTTTTGGCAATGGCTTATGTAATGAATATTAGTATCACAAATTTAAATACAACAGTTCTTGCTGAAAGTGCATTTATGGCACTTTATTTGTGTTTTGTATTCTTGATGGCAGGTATTGATATAGAAAATAGGAAAATAGAAAAATCAGTTTCAATGTATGGTGTTATAATATCTATTGCATATATAATATACCTATGTGTAATAGAAAAAGCTAGTATATATAGATATATTATATATTTAATATTTTACATATTAATTCTAACTCTAGATACTATTACATTAAAAAAATTTGCTAAAAACAGTTATGTTAATGGAGTTATATTAACAGCATTAACAATGACGATATTTACAGGAGAATATGTAACAATAAATACCATCATTATTACATCACTTGCTGTGGCGGTTAATTTATTATTACATAAAATTGAAAATATAAGAAAAAAAGTAAGAAGAGAAGAAAAAAATTATGGAAAAGATGTAGAATATGGTTTTTATTTAGGTGTTTCAAATATTTTAAGTTTATTATTTGTATTAGGATGGTATAAATTTTTTATTTAGTTGAAAACTAAGAAGGGAATTTTTATGAAAATAAATAGTGAAAAAGGAATAACAAATATTGATATAACTATTTCAATTATTATTATAACATTATTTGTTTCATTAATTGCAACATTAATGACCAATATAACCAACAACACAAAAGAAACTAAACGAAGAGCAGAAGCTATGAATATAGCTATAAATGAAATAGAAAAGGTAAAATCAGTGAATTTTGAAGAAAGTGATAGCCTAAAAACAGATGGAGAAAATGTACAAGGAAAAGAAGGATATTATAAAAAAATTTCTATAGAAGATTATGCTGACTTACCACAAAATGCAGGAAAGACAGTAGAAAAAGGATTAGTAAAAAAAGTTACAGTAGAAATATCATATAAACAAAATAAAGATGTAAAAAAATTTGATTTATCTACTGTTATAGTTAAAAATTAAGGAGATTGCAATGAAATCTGAAAAAGGAATAACAATGATATCAATGACTATTTATATAATTGTCATGTTATTAGTTGTAACAGCTATAACAAGTATCACAACATATTTTTATAAAAATATAGATACAGATTCAGTAAATTCAAATTTAAATCAACAATATACAAAATTTAATTCATTTTTTTTAGAAGATACAAATAAAAAAGGAAATGCAGTAGCAAGACAAGAAGAAACAAAAGATGAAAATGGTAATATGACTCAGAGATTTATATTATTTACGAGTGGAAATCAATATACTTATGTAAAGAGTAATAAAGCCATATATATAAATAAAATAAAGATAGCCGAGAATATAACAGATTGCATATTTGAGGTTACTAAAGGGCAAAAAACAATAGTAAAAGTGACTATAACTGGAGAAAAAAATTTTCAAAAAACTACTGAATATACTTTAGTAGATTAAACTGCGAAAGAGGTGTTAATATGGAATTGAAAAGAAGACAACCAATAGGTGTAGAGTTAGTAAAAAGAGGTATTGTTAAAGAAAGTGATATAGATAAGGCTTTAGAATATCAAAAAGATCATCCAGACACTAAAATAGGGGATTGCTTATATCAAATAGAAGCCTGTGATCCATATATTTTAATAACAAGCATAGGTGAGATTTTAGGAGAAAAAGGGATTTTATTAAATAGAGGTCTTATAAGAATTAATATATCAGATTATATATCTTTAGACATGGCTAAAAAGAATAAAGTAATACCTTTTGATATTGAAGGTGGAAAAATAAAAGTATGTTTTGCAAGTACTGTTAATAGGAAAAATATAGAATCAATGAGGCTTTTATTTTTAAATAAAGGTCTAATAATGGAAACATATATTACTTTTGAAAAAGATATTATGAATATACTAAAATCTTTAGAAGGAAAAGCAACGACAGATATAAATGAAAACGGGGTTACAGTTGTAAATTTAGTAGATAGCATAATAAAGACAGGTATAGAAAAAAGAGCAAGTGATATTCATATAGAACCAATGGCAACATCTATAAGAGTAAGATATAGAATAGATGGGGAATTGTTTACAGCAGCAAATCTTGATAAAGAAAAACAATCTCAAATAATCGGTAGATTAAAAGCTATTTCAAATATGCATCAAGAAAAGCAAGAATCACAAGATGGTAGAATTTTACTTTATGATGACTACAATATACGTGTTTCATCACAACCAAATGTTTATGGAGAAAAATTTGTTTTAAGATTATTAAAGAAAAATGCTAATATTAAAAATATATTTGATTTAGGTTTTTATGGAGAAGAAGAAGTATTTGAAAAAAGTATTAATAAAAGAAATAGTATAACAATAATAGCAGCACCAACAGGAGAAGGAAAGACAACATCTTTATATAGTATTATAGCATATTTAGATAAACCAGAAATAAATATTACAACAATAGAAGACCCAGTAGAAATAAGAATTCCAGGTTTAAATCAGATTGAAATTGATAGTAGAACAACATTTGCGGGAGCATTAAGAACAGTTTTAAGACAAGATCCAGATATTATACTAGTTGGAGAAATACGTGATAAGGAAACAGCAGAAATAGCTATACAAGCTGGACAAACAGGACATTATGTATTGTCAACTATTCATACTATTGATAGTATAGAAGTTATAAACAGATTAAGAAAAATAGGAGTATCTGATTATGATATTGCAAGTACATTATCTACTGCTATTTCACAAAGATTGGTAAGAAGAATATGTCCAAAATGTAAAAGAGAAAGAGAATATACAGAAGAAGAAAAACAAATAATTGAAAGTATTTTAGAAAGATATGGAGAAAAAGTTGATTTACAAGGAAAGAAAACTTATGATGCTTGTGGATGCGATTATTGTAATGGGACAGGATTTTTTGAAAGAATAGGTATTTTTGAGTTCTTGAATATAACAGATGAATTAAAAGAATTAATTGTTACAGGTGCTTCAAGTATGGATATAAGAAAGAAAGCATTACAAGAAGGATATAAACCATTAATAGTAGATGGTATTAATAAAGTCTTAAGAGGGGAAACTACTCTAGAAGAGTTAAATAAAAAATTATTATTTTTCTAAAATAACGAGGGAGGAAAAGAAATATGAATATGGATAGAGTTTTGGATATGGCTATCGAAAAAGATGCATCAGATGTTCATTTAATATGTGGTAATAGGCCAATTCTTAGAATATCTAGAGATTTAATCGAAATAGAAGATATGGAGCCTTTAACAGAAGATGATATGGCAGAAGTATATGATTATTTAGTAAGAGGTAATGTTGATAAAGATGAAATATATAGTAATACAAGAAAACTGGATATTTCTTATGAATTTAAAAATATACGTTTAAGAGTAAATATTTCTTCAGCAGATGAAGTGCCTACATGCACATTAAGACTTATAAAAAATGAATTACCACCTTATGAATCACTAGGAATACCAGATATTGTTAGAAGAATGACATATCAACCACAAGGTTTAATATTAGTTACAGGTAAAACAAATTCTGGTAAAAGTACAACATTAAATTCAATGATAGATTATATAAATGAAAATCAAAACAAAAAGATTTTAACCTTAGAAAACCCAATAGAATATAAACATCATTCAAAAAAATCACTTATAGTTCAAAAAGAGGTTGGAAAAGGAAGAGATGTATTAACATTTAGTGATGGTGTAAAAAACTCTCTAAGGGAAGATTGTGATATATTGGTAATAGGAGAAATTAGAGATAGAGTAACAATGGAAGCAGCAATAGAAATGGCAGAATCTGGTCACTTAGTTGTAGGTACTTTGCATACAAAATCTTGTGCTGAAACTATAGATAGAATGATAAACTTTTATGAAGTTAGAGACCAAGCAAGTATAAAATATTTATTATCATCATTATTAAAACTTGTTGTTTCACAAAGATTGTTAAAAGGAATTGATGGCAAATTAGTCTTAGTTCCAGAAGTAATGGTTGTAGATAATATTGTAGCTGGAATTATAAGAAAAGAAAAATTAAGTGTTTCTGAAATAGAAGATGCAATACAAAGTAACCTAGAAAAAGGAAGTATAGGATTGATTAATTCATTAGCTGAACTTTTTGTAAATAATAAAATAACACTAGATCAAGCAAAAGCACAAATAGAAGAAAAAAATCATGAAATATTAAATAGAACAATTATGCAATTAAAAATAAAAAAAGGAACAGGAAGTATTTTATAGGAGGTAAGAAATGCCAACTTATGTGTATAGAGCTATGACTAAAACAGGATTGGTAGTAAAAAATAAGATAGAATCACCTAATAAGCAATCATTATTAAAAACATTAAAAGGTAATGGACTATTACCAATAGATGTTATGCAAATTAGATATGTGGGAAAGCAACAAAAAAAGACAAAGAAAAATATTACAAATATTGATGAAATAATGAAAAATGTCAATACAACTAATATAGGAAAAAGCAAGCCAAAGCAATTATCAACAAGAGAGAAAATCAGTTTATATTTTGCAGCAACAGAAAAAATTCAAACTAGAGATATTATGATTTTTACACAAAATTTTTATTTATTAAAAAAAGCTAACTTTAACAATATACATGCATTAAATACCATAATACAAAGTACAGAAAATATATCTTTTAAAGGAATACTAGAAGATATATTAGCAGGTGTTGAAGAGGGAGAAAATATGTATACGACAATGGAATATTATTCTAATGTATTCCCATATATATATGTAAATATGATAAAAGTTGGAGAATTGTCTGGTTCGTTAACAAATTCACTAGAACAAGCAGTAAGATATTTAGATGAATCAGATGCATTAAATAGAAAATTGAAATCAATATTAATCCCTAATATTGTTCAGTTTGTACTACTTTTAGTAATGTTATTTGTAGGAACTTTAGTAGCAATTCCTGCCATACAAAATGTATTTGATGAGTTAGGTACTCAAGATTCATTACCAGCTGTAACAATTTGGTTTTCTGGAGTCGTCGATAATATGATTGCCTATTGGTATATTCCGGTAGTCATAATAGTAATTATAGCTACTGCAATAATATTTTATATCCGAACGCCTAAAGGTAAGTATAATTTCCATTATTTTAAATATAAAATGCCTGTTTTTGGAGAATTAATATTTGCACTTGATTTTTCTAGATTTTTGAAAGCGATGTTGTTAAACTTGGAAAATGGTATGAGAATTCAAGAGTCAATAGATGTAAGTAAAAACGTAATAAAAAATTACGTTATGTTATCTATGATTGAAACATCAATAAATAATATATTAACTGGTTCATCTTGGATAGAGCCATTTGAAAGATCAGGTCTAGCTAAACCAATGATTACAGAAATGTTAAAAATAGGAATGCAGACAGATTTGGCAGAGATGATGCAAAAATTAGTTGAATATATGCAAATTGATATAGATAATATAATGGGAAAAATAATGAAAGTTTTACCACAAATAGTATATGCAATTGTTGGTGTTGTATTAATATTCTTTGTATTAGTAGTATTAGTACCATGTATTCAAGTATATATGGGAAATTTCTTGTTCTCAGCTTATGGTGTATAATAGAGAGATATGAAAATTCAGAAATTTTTCTAATTGAAAGGATTTATAGTAATGAAAATAGGTATAGATTTAGGTGGCAGTCATATAGCAATAGGAGTAGTTGATAAAAGAGGCAAAATAATAGAAAAAGTTGAAAAAAGAATACTAGCTAGTGAAAAAAATAATATAAAAAAAGTAATAGAAACATATATAATAGAAAAAGTTAAAAACCTAAAAAATGAGTATGAAATTACAGAAATAGGAATTGCAATTCCAGGAACTATAAAAGATGGAATTCTTGAAAAATCAGTAAACTTAGGACTAAAAAATTATGATTTGATAGACAGTATAAAAAGTGAAGTAAATATACCTATAAAAATAAGAAATGATGCTAAATGTGCAGCAATTGCAGAAAATATGTATGGAACATTAAAGCCATATAAAAGAAGTATTTTTTTAACATTAGGAACTGGAATAGGTGGAGCTGTTATTATAAATAATATGTTATTAGATACTGGTATTTATCCAGGATGCGAATTTGGACATATCGTAATAGAAAAAGATGGTAAATTGTGCAAATGTGGAAAAAAAGGATGCTGGGAAACAGTAGCATCAATGAAGGCTTTTAAAGATAGTATGAGAAAAGTTATGGGACTAAACGAAAAAACTAGCGGAAAAGAGTTATTAGATATAATCAGAAAAAATAATGCCGAAGATGAAAATTATAAAGTAATTAATGACATTATTGATGAATATATAAATTATTTAAGTTTAGGAATATCAAATTTGATAAATATATTTGAACCTGAAGCAATTGGAATAGGTGGGAGTTTTGTATTTTATAAAGATATATTTGTAGATAAGCTAAAAAGTAAAATAATAAGCAATAATCTTTTATTTAATAAACGCAATGATGTAAATATTCAAACTGCAATTTTAAATAATGATGCTGGACTTATTGGAGCAACATTATAAAAATATGAAAGGAAGAGATTATTATGAAAGAAGAAAAAAAAGCTACTAGGCAGAGTTATGGTGAAGCTCTAGAAGAACTAGGAAATGAGAATGAAAATGTAGTTGTTTTAGATGCTGATTTGTCAGCTGCAACAAAAACAAGTATATTTGCGAAAAAATTCCCAGAAAGATTTTTCGATATAGGAATTGCAGAAGCAAATATGGTAGGGATAGCAGCAGGGATGGCAAGTTGTGGTAAAATTCCTTATATAAGTACATTTGCAGCATTTGCAGCAGGAAGAGCTTATGATCAAATACGAGCAAGTGTGTGTTATCCTAATCTAAATGTAAAGATATGTGCTACACATTGTGGAATTACAGTAGGAGAAGATGGTGCTACTCATCAGATGTTAGAAGATTTAGCATTAATGAGAGCATTACCTAATATGCTAGTAATATCACCTTCAGACAGTGTAGAAGCAAAAGCTTTAACAAAAGAAATTTCAAAAATAAAAGGTCCTGCATATATGAGATTAGCTAGATTAGCAACACCTACAATATATGAAGAAAATCAAAAATTTGAGATAGGTAAGGCAATTCAAATTGGAGAAGGCACAGATGCTACGATTTTTGCTACAGGAGTAACCGTTTCAGAAGCTTTAAAAGCTAAAGAGATTTTGAAAGCTAAAGGGATAGATATACGAGTTGTCGATGTTCATACGATTAAACCTATAGATAAAGATATGATTATAAAATGTGCAAAAGAAACCAAAAGATTGATTTCATTAGAGGACCATAATATTATTGGTGGACTTGGAAGTGCCATATCAGAAGTATTGACAGATGAATATCCTTGCAAATTAGAGAGATTAGGAATAAAAGATGTTTTTGGAAAATCTGGAAATGCGGTAGAATTAATGAAATATTTTGAAATAACAAGTGATAAAATAATTGATATATTGTGTAAATAAATTATTTGTCGAAATAAAGGAGTTTGTATTTGCAAGCTCTTTTTTTCCAATTTATAGAACTACAATTTTGGAATAATTTGAAAGTGAATTTTATGTAAAAACTATTGCAAATTTTCTACTTTATTGGTATGATAGGATAAGATAAAAATAATAGATTATTATGTAAAAAAATAGACAAGGAGAACTAAAATGATAGAATTTAGAAATGTGACAAAAACTTATGATACAGGAACAAAAGCAGTAAAAAATGCTAACTTTAGAATAGATAAAGGAGAGTTTGCATTTTTAGTAGGTTCATCTGGAAGTGGAAAATCAACTTTAATTAAATTAATTTTGAAGGAAGAAGAACCAACATCAGGAAATATCATAATAAATGGAAAAGATACAACATTTTTAAAACCAAGTAGAATACCATTTTTAAGAAGGAGTATGGGAGTGGTTTTTCAAGACTTTAGATTATTGCCAGATAAAACAGTATATGATAATGTAGCTTATGCTATGTATATTGTAAGAGCAACGCCAAGACATATTAGAAGACAGGTACCAATGGTACTTTCATTAGTTGGATTAAGTGGTAAAGCTAAAATGTATCCAAATGAGTTATCAGGAGGAGAACAACAAAGAGTAGCACTTGCAAGAGCACTAGTAAATAATCCATCAATGTTAATTGCAGATGAGCCAACAGGAAATTTAGACCCAGATACAGCATGGGATATTATGACATTGTTAAATGATATTAATATGAGAGGAACAACTGTTGTAGTTGCAACACACGCAAAAGATATAGTAGATCAAATGGAAAAAAGAGTTATTCACATAAAAAAAGGTGAAATAATAAGAGACGATAAAAAAGGTGGGTATGATTGTGAAATATAATATATTAGGATATTTAATTGGAGAAGGATTTAGTAATGTATTTAAAAACAAAAAATCTACAGGGGCATCACTAATGATAATGTGTGCAACAATGATTATATTTGGTGTCTTCTTAATTTTAGGAGAAAATATTAATCACTTTGTTAAAGAAGTTGAGTCTGCACAGGGAATTCAAGTATTTGCAACTAAAGAGGCAACAGATGACCAAGTAAAAGAATTAGGAGAAAACATTCGAAAAATAAATGGTGTTAATAAAATAGAATATAAATCTAAAGAAGAAGCTCTAAACCAGATGAAAGAAAAATTTTCAGGAAATGAAGATTTGTTAACAGGATATGAGGGCGAAGAAAATATTTTTACAGCCTCTTACATTGTTACATTAACAGACTTAAATTTGAGTACACAAGTTCAAGATGAAATTTCAAAATTAGATTATGTAAAAAAAATAACAAGTTCTAATGAAACAGTATCAACTTTAATAGATTTAGCAAATGGTGTAAAAATTGTTACTGGAGTTATTTTAGTATTGTTAGTTATTATTTCTATATTTATTATAGCTAATACTATAAAATTAACAGTACATGCTAGAAGAAAAGAAATTTCTATAATGAAATATGTAGGAGCTACAAATGGCTTTATAAGATGGCCATTTATAGTAGAAGGTATGATAATAGGTATTATTTCAAGTGCAATTTCAATATTTTTAGTAGCAATTGCCTATAATTGTATAGCTGAACAGATGGTAAATTCAGACTTTATGAAAACAGTAGGAGTTAGTTTAGTTAGTTTTTCAGATATGTTTAGCTCAATTATATTTGTATATATGCTATTAGGAATAGGAATTGGAGCATTAGGAAGTATTATTTCTATGAGAAAATATTTAAAAGTATAAAGGAGTAGACATGCGTAAATTTTTATGTATTGTTTTAGCTTTTATGATAATATGTACTTATACAACATTTGTTAGTGCAGAAAATAATAATGATATAACAGATTTACAAGAACAACAAAAAGATTTACAAAATCAATTAACTGAATCAAATCAACAATTAGAGGAAGTACAAAGTCAATTGTCTGATAATTTGCAACAGATAGCTAAATTAGACGATAAAATTAAAGAATCAGAAGATAAAGTAGAATCATTAAATAATAAAATTAGTGAATTAGAAAAAGAAATATCTATAGTAAAGGGAAAATTAAATATAGCACAAAAAGATTATGATGAGCAAAAAAGTATAATGGAAAAAAGACTAGTAGCTATTTATGAGGCAGGAGATACAAAATATATAGATGTACTATTAAAATCAAAAAATATTTCAGATTTTTTATCTAGTTATTATTTGATTACAGAAATTACAGCTATGGATAAAAACTTATTAGAAAATGTAGAAAAAGAAAAGAATAATATAGAAATATCAAAAAAGAAACTAGATAAAAATCAACAAGCTTTAGCAGTAGCTTTGCAAAATCAAAATAAAACAGCAGTAGTACTTCAAAATACTAAAACATTAAGAGAAGATTATATATCAAAATTATCAGAGGAAGAAAAGGCAAAACAGACACAAATTGATGAAATAACCTCACAATATGAGGAAATAAATAAACAAATTTTGAGTTTAGCGGTTACAGGAGTAGATACAGCATATATAGGAGGAGTGCTTGCATGGCCAGTTCCAGGATATACCAAAATAACATCTAATTATGGCATGAGAGTACATCCTATAACAGGACAATATAAATTACATACAGGTGTAGATATTAGTGCACCAATAGGAGCGAATTTTGTAGCAGCAAATGATGGAATTGTTACTAAAGCAGGATATAATGTGGCTTATGGAAATATGGTAATAATTGATCATGGTGGAGGTATTTCTACATTATATGCACACGGCTCAGAAATTTTAGTTACAGTAGGACAAACAGTAAAAAGAAATGATCCAATATTAAAAGTTGGTTCAACTGGATACTCAACTGGTGCACATGCACATTTTGAAGTTAGAATTAATGGAGTTGTAACTAATCCTATAGAATATATAACAAATGGAGTAGTTCCAGAAACACATAAGAAAGATGAAGAAACAACAGAAAATAATCAATCAAACCAATATTAAGGAGACGATAAATCAAATGAAAAAAATAATTTTAAAAATTTTAGTTGTATGTATTGTTGCAATAATTATAGGACAATATAACATAGCTTTTGCAGCATCTAAAACACAATTAAATGCAGATAGTAGTGAAACTGATAAAAAAATACAAGAGGCCAAAGATGAATTAGATAATATTGGAGCAGAAAAATCTGAAACATTAAAGCAGGTCGAAAATTTAATGGCTCAAATATCTGGATATGAGACAGATATAGATAGTTTAAATGATAAAATATCAGATATTAATTCACAAATAGAAGATGCACAAAATAAATTAAATCAAAAACAAGATGATTATGATAAACAACAAGAATTATTAAATAAAAGATTAGTAGCAACTTATGAGGCTGGAGAAACTTCATATTTAGATGTTTTACTATCTTCAAAAAGTTTAAGTGATTTAATTTCAAGTTATTATATGATAAACGAAGTAGCAGAAAATGATAAAAATTTGATGAAAGAAATAAAGAATGAGCAAGAAGAAATTGAGAAAGCAAAGCAAACGTTAGAAACTAGTAAACAGGAGTTAAATAGTGTAAAGTCACAAAAAGAAGCAAAAACTACTGAATTAAAAAATACAAAAGCACAAAAAGATAGTTATGTTTCTAAATTGAGTGCAGATGAAAAAAACACACAAGCAGAGTTAGAACAATTTGAAAAAGATAAAAAAGAAATAACAGCTCAATTAGCTGCTATAGCTAAACAAGAAGCAGCTGCAAAACAAAAAGCAAATACTTCATCAACTAATAATACAAATTCATCAAAATCTAATAGTGGAACAACAATAAGTAATCCTAGTGCAAGTGGATATATAAGACCAATTTCAGGATATGGTATTACTTGTGGCTGGATGGGATATTCAGGACATACAGGAGTTGATTTTACAGGAGGAGGAATTTCAGGAAAACCAGTTTTAGCAGCAAAATCAGGTACAGTAGTAACTTCTACAGCATTAAAAAATTCTAATGGTTCATATAGAAGTTATGGTGAATATATAGTTATAAATCATCATGATGGAACAATGACATTATATGCTCATGGAGCACCAGGATCCAGATTAGTTAGCGCAGGACAATCAGTAAGCCAAGGACAACAAATTATGAGTGTAGGAACTACAGGAAATTCTACTGGATATCATTTACATTTTGAAGTAAGAGTAAATGGTTCACCAGTAAATCCAGCACCATATTTACCTTAATATAAGGAGGAAAAACTTATGAAGAAAGTATTATTAAAAACATTAATAAGTGGAATCATTATTATTAGTATTTTACAATATAATGTAAGTGTATATGCTGCAAATCAAATAGATTCATTACAAAATAAGCAAGAAGAAAATGAAAAGAAAATAAATGAAACTAAAGAGCAAAAAAGTCAGGTTTCACAAGAAAAGACAGATGTTCAACAGCAAGTAGATAATTTAAATGAACAAATTTCTGGTTATGAAAATGAAATAGGAAATTTAAATAGTAAAATAACTAATTTAAATGGTCAAATAACTGAAGCAGAAGAACAAATAAATCAAAAACAAGAAGATTATAATAAACATCAGGATTTATTTAAAAAAAGATTAGTAGCAACTTATGAAGCTGGAACAACATCATTTTTAGATGTAATACTATCTTCTAAAAATATAAGTGATTTAATTTCAAACTATTATTTAGTTTCTGAAATAGCAGAAGCAGATTCAAGTTTGATAAAAAATATAGAATCAGAAAAGAAAGATATAGAAGAAGCAAAAAATAAGCTTGAAGAGACAAAGAAAGATTTAACAGCTTCAAAAGCACAAAAAGAAAGTACATCAATACAATTACAAACTGCTAAAACAGAGAAAAGTAAATATGTTTCTCAATTGTCAAAAGAAGAACAAAATTTACAACAAGAAATAGATGATTTAACAAAAGATAATCAACAAATATTAAGTGATATTCAAGATGCACAAGCCAGATATGCAAAACAGCTTGAAGAATTAAAAAAACAAGCAGAATTAGCAAAAAAGCAACAAGAACAACAATCTAATAGTTCAAATTCAGGAAAAAATAATAATAAAAACAATACTAATAGTAATCATAACTCTAATTCAGGGTCAAACTCAGGCTCAAATTCTAATAGTGGCTCAGGAGGACATACATCTAACCCAAATGGATTTATAAGGCCTGTAAATGGTGGAACAATTACTGCTAATGGATACTATCCTTCAAGCGGAGCATTTCATGGTGCAATAGATTATGGCGTTAGTTTAGGAACACCAGTATATGCAGCAGCAACAGGAGTAGTGCTTACAGTTAAAAATTTAACTACGAGTTATGGTACTCATGTTGTAATACAACATGCAAATGGATTACAGACATGGTATGCTCATGGTACACCTGGGTCAGTTTGTGTATCTCCAGGACAGATAGTTTCACAGGGACAGATGATAATGAAAAGTGGAAGCTCTGGCCATTCAGGAGGACCACATTTACATTTTGAAGTTAGAAAAGCACCTTATACATATAGTTATAGTGCAAGAAAATATGGTGATGATTGCAGAGTAAATCCTAATCAATATTTTTAGCAGGAATTAAGGAATATCCTTAATTCCATAAAATTTTACAGAAAGGAAATGATTTTTTAAATGAAAGAGCAAAAAAAATATAGAATTTATAGAGTTATTATGTTAGTTATATTAGTGGCTTTTATAACATTTATGATAACATCTATAGGATTTTATCAATATTTTGTCAAAGGAAAAAGCTTAAATAAATATTTAACATTAATGACATCTAATGAAAGTAAGGATATTTCACAGACTATAGATACATATAAATCATTGATAGACAAATATTTTTTAGGAGATGTAGATGAATCTAAATTAAAAGAAGGAGCTATTAAAGGATATATAGAAGGATTAAATGATCCATATACTGAATATATTTCAAAAGAAGATATGGACAGTTACTTAGAAGATACAAAAGGCAATTTTGTTGGTATAGGAATTTATATGGTAAAAGATGAAAAGACTAATAAAATAAAAGTATTATCTCCAATAAAAAATAGTCCAGCAGAGAAAGCAGGAATACAGCCAGGAGATTTGATTTTAACTGTAGATGGAGTTGAATATTCAGGTGATGATTTAACTGTTATATCAACAAAAATTAAGGGAGAAAAAGATACTTCAGTTAAATTGCAAATACAAAGAAATAATGAAAAAATGGATTTTGAAATAAAAAGAGAAAACATAATTGTAAATCCAGTAGAGGGAGAAGTATTAGATAATAATATAGGTTATATTGAATTTTCTTCATTTGATGAAAATACATCAGAACAATTTAAAAGTGAATTTGAAAAATTAAAAGATAAAGGAATAAATTCATTAATTATTGACTTAAGAAATAATGGTGGGGGAATTGTAGATGAAGCATTGAAAATAGCTGATTATATAGCAGATAAAGACTCAGTATTATTATATGAAGTTGATAAAAATGATAAAGAAACAGTAAAAAAATCAGAAAATGAACCTATAATAAATATGCCAATAGTAATCTTAACAAATGGCAATACTGCAAGTTCATCAGAAATATTGGCAGGAGCTTTAAAAGATTTAGGAAAGGCAAAAACAGTAGGAACAAAAACTTATGGAAAAGGAATAATACAGCAAATATTAACATTACCGGATGGTAGTGGTTTGAAGATAACAACAGAAAAATATTTAACACCTAATAAAACTGCAATACACAAAGTTGGTATATCACCAGATGAAGAAGTAGAATTACCTTCAGATATAGATAATGTTTTAAATGTTGAAAAAGAAAAAGATACTCAATTACAAAAAGCGATTGAATTATTAAAATAAAATTAGTAGCAAGGAGAGAGTAAAGATGAACTTACCTAATAAATTGACAATATTTCGAGTTATTTTAGTTCCAATAATGGTAATAATACCATTTTTAGGAATAGATGGAGAATTTTTAGGCATACCAATAACATATTTGATAGTGGATTTAATATTTATAATAGCATCAATTACTGATAAATTAGATGGATATTTGGCAAGGAAAAATAATCAGGTAACTGCTTTTGGAAAATTTTTAGACCCATTAGCAGATAAAATACTAGTTTTATCTGCTATGCTAATGTTAGTAGAAGAAGCAAAATTACCAGCATGGATTCCTATAATTGTATTATCTAGGGAATTCCTAGTATCTGGATATAGATTAATTGCAGTAGAACAAGGAGGGAAAGTGGTAGCTGCATCAGTTTGGGGAAAACTAAAAACAGTGACTCAGATGATTGCTATTATATTGGCATTTATTGATTTAAATGCTTTTGGGGATTGCTTTACAGGCATATTGTCAGGAGGAGAATTTATACTAAATTTAATAGTAACTATAATGATGATAATACAGACAATTGCAACTATTTTTTCAGGTTGGAATTATATGAAAGATATCAAAAATTATATTAAAGATTAAATATGTATTGACAAATTCAACTTTCTGCCGTAATATATTAAAGTACAAAAACTTAAAACTTATAAGGAGGAACTCACTATGGAGGAAAAAGAAGTTATATTAACACAAGAAGGATATAATAATTTAGAAAAAGAATTAAATTTTTTAAAAACAGAAAAGAGAGCAGATATAGCAGACAGAATTAAGGTTGCTTTGGGATTTGGAGATTTGTCAGAAAATTCAGAATATGATGAAGCTAAAAATGCACAAGCAGAAAATGAAGTAAAAATAGCAGAATTGGAAAATAAATTAAGACATGCTAAAATAATTGATGAAAAAGAAATAGACACAGAAACAGTTCAAATAGGAAATATTGTAAGAGTATTAGATATTGAATTTGATGAGAAAATAGATTATACAATTGTTGGTTCAACAGAAGTAAATTTAGCTGAAAATAAAATTTCTAATGAATCACCATTAGGAGAAGCATTACTAGGAGCTAAAAAGAATCAAACAGTAGAAGTAAAAGCACCTGCAGGAATTATGAAATATAAAATTTTATCAATCAAGAAATAAAAAATATAACAGACCTTTAATATGGTCTGTTATATTTTTTTATAGCTTTATAGCGCTTTCTAAAGCAAGTTTTATCATAGAATCTAATCCTTTTTCACGTTGCTCAGATGAAACTGCATCTTTAATGAATTTGGAGTCTACTACAGTCATAAGGCAAGTGGCTTTTTTGTTGAGCAATTGAGCATTATAACATAGAGCAAAAGCTTCCATCTCAGCAGACAACGGATTAAAATTATCTGGAAATCTTGACATATATTTGTTAACATTTTCAGGACTCATATAGACATCAAAACAGTCGCTACAAATAGTATTTCCTTTGATTATAGAAATATTTTGTTCTGTGGCAGTAGAGTAGATAATATTATTTAAATCAGAATTTGCGTTGACTATATGGCAATTATCATTATTAAAAGTAAAAGCATAATTACTTTCACTAAAAATTGAATTAGATAATACAATATCAAATAATTTTAAATCAGGTGATAAACCTCCACAAGAACCTATTCTTATAATATTTTCAACATCATAGAATTTAAATAATTCATAAGAATAAATTCCCATACTAGGTATTCCCATTCCAGAAGCCATAATGCTTATTTTTTTACCTTTATAAGTTCCAGTATAAGCATATATACCTCTTACAGTATTCACCAATTGAGAATCTACTAAAAATTTTTCTGATATATATTTTGCACGTAGTGGATCTCCAGGCATTATTACAGTTTTAGCAAAATCTCCTGGTTTTGCTTCATTATGTGGTGTTGACATATATAATCCCTCCTTTGAAAATAGTATAACAATAAAAATTAATTAATGCAATATTTATAGTATTTACAAAAATAAATCTTATATGTTATAATAAAAAAGTATAAAGCTATAAAGGTGGTAATAAAAATGATAATACTTATGATAATATATATGCTAATACTTATAATATTTGCTCTTATAATATATGCTGTTATGCAAATAAAAATGTTTGGAATGAATGTTAAAGATTTTTGGAGCTTTATAGAAGCAAATCAAATGTTAGACAAGTTATATATTTTTGCCAAACAATATGAAAATATGACAGCACAAGAACAAGTTATATATTTATCTGAAGCTGAAAAAATATTTAAAGCATTTGATAAAGTTCCAAATGAATTATGGGACGAAGAATATCAAAAATATAAAGAAGTATTAAAAAAATACAATGATATACGAATGTTAAGATGGTCATCAAATTAAAAAATAATGTTTCGCTTTTAAAAAAGTGAAACATTATTTTTTATTACTTTTATTGTGTATTATTCTGATTTTTTATGTTTTTCTTTTTTTGAATCAGTCATAACATCTTTTATAGTACCTAAACTGCTTAAAGCAGAAGTGGCTTCAAAAGGTATAAATACCTTATTAGCTTCACCTTTAGCTACTTCTTCCAAAGCTTCTAAAGATTTTAGTTGAACTAATTTTTCATCAGGATTAGCGTTTTTAATTGCATCATAAACCATTTGAATTTCTTTTGCTTTAGCATCTGCAACTTCTTTTATAGCTTGGGCCTCACCGGCTGCTCTTCTTATTTGAGATTCTTTATCTGCTTCAGCCTCTAATATTGCAGCTTGTTTTTTACCCTCAGCAATAGTTATAGCTGATTGTCTTTGAGCTTCAGCTTCAAGAATTAAAGCTCTTTTATTTCTTTCAGCATTCATTTCTTTTTCCATGGCATCTCTAACATCTGCTGGTGGTTCAATATCTTTGATTTCAACTCTATCAATTTTACAACCCCATCTATCAGTAGCTTCATCTAGAACTACTCTTAATTTTGTATTAATACCATCTCTAGAACTAAATGTTTCGTCTAAATCCATTTTACCAATGATATCACGAATTGTTGTAATAGCTAAATATTCAATACCTTTTTTCAAACTTTGAATTTCATAAACAGCTTTAGCTGGATCTGTAATTTGATAAAACACTACAGTATCAATTGTAATTGTAACATTATCTTTTGTAATAACACTTTGAGGTGGAATATCCATTGTTTGTTGTTTTAAACTAACCACACTTCTAATATGATCAAAAAATGGAATTATAATTGTAAGACCAGCATCTGCAACTTTATAAAATTTACCTAATCTTTCAATTATATATACCTCTGATTGTTTTACGATTTTTATTGACATGAATGCAATAACTAAAATAATAATAAGTAAGAAACTTAAAAAAAACATAAAACCGCCTCCTTTTAAAATTATATATAAAATAATAAATTATTTTTCTATTGGAAAAACTATAGCTTTAACACCGTCTATTTTTTTTATTTCTACTTCTGTTCCTTTTTCAATATTAGCATGGTCTATACTATCTGCAGACCAGATTTCACCATTTACTTTTATTTGCCCAGAATTATTTATAGAATTAATATCTTCAATTACTAAGGCCTTTTTTCCAATCATTGAAAAAACATTTGTCTTGGTAGTAGTAACAGTTTTTGAAACAAACTTGTTTAAAAAAGGTTTAGTAATAGGAATTAAAATAGCTGAACAGCAAACAAAAATTAAAGATTGTATGAATAAATTACTTGTAAATAAACTTACAATCATTGTTATAAGACTTGCAACCCCTAACCAAAATATTAAAAAACCAGTAGTTAAGATTTCTGCAATGAAAAATATTCCAGAAGCAATAAGCCAAAATTGCCACATAAAACTTCCCCCTTTTATTACCACGATAAATTAATTATACTATAAAATAAGGAAAAAATAAATAGTTTTGGCTAAATTTGTCATAAATAATTTACACTACAATTTATTAAGTAGTATACTCCCAAAAGTTACAAGATAAGAGAAGATTATAAATCAAGGTTAAAGAGACTTAGAAATATAAGATTGCAATTAAATTTCGAATGTGCATGAAAAAATTTTAGAAATTCTATGTAATTGCAATCTTATATTTCTAAGTCATATTAATCCAAACAATTTAACTTTTATATTGTAACAAAACAAAAATTTTTAACGAAATTAAAACTTGTATTTAAGCCAAAAAAATGATATAGTAAAAGGGAATTTTACAAAGGAGAATTTGTATATGAAAATTAATAACAAAAAAGAAACAGGAGTTACATTAATTTCTTTAGTGGTAACAATTGTAATAATTATAATACTAGCTGGAATAACATTAAAAATAGGAAGTAAAGATACTAAGTTTGCAGAAGATAATGCAGCATTAACAGAGATTGCAATGGTACAAAATGCGATTTTACAAAGAAAAACGAAAGTAGAATTAACTGGTGAAAATTATCCAGGAGTAATAATATCACAAAGTGGTATAGACATAAATTCAGTAATAAAAGAGATGAATAGTAAAAAAGCTAAAGACGAGAACAATATACAACTGCAAGATGAAAATTTAGATAATTATTATTTTTTATCAACTTCTAATGGAGGATTAGAAGAACTAGGAATTACAAATTCGGATAGTGATTATATAGTAAATTACAAAACAGGAGAAGTTATTAATTATACTAATCAAGTAACTAAAAATGGTAAATTATTATATATAGGTTGATAGGCAACCATAAAAACCTAAATATTATAATATAAGGATTGTAAGTATATGACAGAAAAGCAAAAAAAAGAAATCTTAGAGTTAGGCTTAAAAGAAACGAATATTTTATTTAATGAAAATATGGCTAAACATACAACATTTAAAGTTGGTGGAGAAGCTGAATGTTTTATAAAAATAGATAACATGAAAGATTTACGAACAGTACTAGTATATGCGAGAAACAATAACATGAAAATTACAGTGATTGGAAATGGAAGCAATGTTCTAGTTTTAGACAAAGGGATAAAAGGAATTGTGTTAAATATAAGAATTAATAAGATAGAAACAGTAAATTATGATGGAAGAATATTTGCAAAAATAGGTGCTGGAGTAAAAATTTCAATGTTGGGACATTTATTCTTAAAAAATGGAATAACAGGATTTGAAGAATTATCAGGAATTCCTGGAACAATAGGAGGAGCAATAAGAATGAATGCAGGTGCACATGGTAAAGAATTTAAAGATATTGTAAATAATGTAACCTGTATGGACTATGATGGAAATATAGTAAAACTAGAAAACAAAGATATGCAATTTGAATATAGAAAAAGCATATTAAAAGATAAAAAATATATCGTTATAGAAGTAGAAATGATGTTTCAAAATGGAAATGAAGAAGAAATAAAAGAAAAAATGACACAATATGCAAAATATAGAAAAGAAAAACAGCCAATTGAATATCCTAGTGCAGGAAGTACATTTAAAAGAGGAAATGATTTTATAACAGCAAAGTTAATAGACGAAGCAGGATTAAAGGGATATAATATAGGAGGAGCAGAAGTATCAGAAAAACATGCTGGATTTGTAATAAACAAAGGAAATGCAACCGCAAAAGATATACTAGAGTTAATAAAATACGTACAAGATAAAATATATAAAGAATTTGAGAAAAAAATAGAGTTAGAAATTGAAATTATAGGTGATGAATAAAGGAAAGGATTGAAATAAAATGAGTGGGTTTATGCATTGGTTTAAAGCAAATACTAAAATAAAAAGATGGATATTTTTAATATTAGTAGGAATAATATTGTGTTGTTATGGGATAGTAGATATATTAGTGCTAAAAGAAATATCATTTCAAGAAGTGGGAAAAATTGTTGCTATTTTTGTAGTTGGATTTATATCAATTGTAATAGGTGTAGTATATATAAATAAAAGAACTTTAGAATTAATAGTAGAATCTACAGATACAAGAATGGAAAATAAAAAAAATGTTAATATCAATTCATTAATTTTTAATAGAAAAATATATGATAAAGGACCTAAAATTGTAGTAATAGGTGGAGGAACAGGATTAAATACAGTTTTATCAGGTATCAAAAATTATACAAGTAATGTAACGGCAATTGTAACAGTATCTGATTATGGAGAAGAACAGTCAAGTTCAAGAAAAGAATTACAAACATTACCACTTGATGATATACGTGATAGTATAGTCTCATTATCAAAAAATGAAGATATAGTAAGAAAATTATTTAACTATAAATTTAAAACAGGAAGAATTAGTGGATTAGATTTTTGCGATATTTATTTTACTGCTATGAGAGAAATAAATAGTGATTTTGCAGATTCTATAATGCAAAGTAATAATGTTATAAATATGGTAGGCAAGGTTATCCCTGTAACATTAGATGAGATTAAAATTGTAGCAGAACTAGCAAATGGATATGTAGTAGAAGAAAGAGAAAGAATAGCAGAGGTAGTAGCAGATAAAATAACAAAGATAAATAGAATTACAATCAATCCATCAAATTGCAAACCAGCGCCAGGAGTAATAGAGGCTATCCAAAATGCCGATTGTATTATTATAGGACCAGGAAGTTTATATACAAATGTAATTCCTAATTTATTAGTAAATGGAGTTAATAAAGCGATAAAAGAAAGCCAAGCGATAAAAGTATATATAAGTAATATAATGACAGAACCAGGTCAGACTGATAATTATAGTGTAGCAGATCATATAAATGCAATCATAGAGCATTGTGGACAAGGAATCATAGATTATTGTATTTATGATACAGGCGAAATTATACCAGAATTTATAAAGAAATATAATAGAGAAGGTCAAGAAATAGTAGAACAAAATACAGACAAGGTAAAAGGAATAAAATTTTTACAAAGAAATTTATCTACAGTAGATAATGAATATATTAGACATGACCCTGAATTAGTTGCTGCTTCAATTATAGAATTAATTTGTGATGACCTAAAATATAGAGATAAAGAAAAAGATCCTCAATACTTAATGTTAAATACAAAATTAAGAGAAGAAAAAAGGATAAATAGAAAGAAAAAATCTATAGAGAGAAAAAATAAACTTGGAATAAAAACAACAAAGAAAAACAAAAGAGGAAAAAGCAAATTTAGTAATAAATATATGGATAGAATAGAATCTATTAGAGAAGCTGATAAAAAGGCTAAAACTAAAAGTAAAAAAACAAGTGAACATAGTCATAAAAGTACAAAGAATAATGTGGATGGAAAAATAAATAGTGAAGAACTAAGAAGAGAGATGATGGAAAAATTAAAACATAGTTCTTATAAAAAATAAAAGTACATAAGAAAGAAGGAAGAAATATGAAGTTTACAAAGGAAAATTTAGACTTAGAAACAGGACTTACTAAAGAATGGTTGATAACTAATGGTATAGGTGGTTTTGCGTCATCAACAATTATAGGTGCAAATACAAGAAAATATCATGGTTTATTAATTGCACCATTAAAACCACCAGCTAGTAGATATTTGATTTTATCAAAACTTGACGAATCTATAGAATCAAATGGAAAAAAGTATGATTTATATACAAATGTATGTGAAAATTATATATCACAAGGATATAAATATTTGGAAGAATTTGAAAAAGATATATATCCTACTTATAAATATAAAATTCCAGGAATGGAAATTGAAAAAAGCATTGTTATGGAATATGGTGAAAATACAGTTGGAGTATATTATAAAATAAGAAACGGAAAATTTAAAGCCAAATTAACATTAGCACCAATAGTAAATTTTAGAGATTTTCATACAATGAGTACAAATCATAATTTTGATATAAGACAGCAGGTAAATGAAGACGAAAAAGTAAAATTAATAGTAGATAATAATTCACAAGTACCTATATATATGTGTACATCAGAAGGAAAATATATAAAACATGAAAATGATAGTTTTAAAAATATGTTTTATATAGAAGAGGAAAAAAGAGGATTTTATCCAGAAGAAAATCATGCTGTACCAGGCATATTTGAGATAGAAATAAAACCTAATGAAGAAAAAGAAGTATCATTTATTTGTTCAATGGAAGAAAATATAGAAGAAAAAGATGCAAAATACTTAATGGAAAAAGAAACAAGTAGAATAAATGAATTTATAGAAAGCACACAGTTAATAGAAAAAAAAGAAAAGAAGACTAAAAAAGATTTAGAAAAAGAAGAATTAATAAAAACTTATATAAAGGCAATTGATAATTTTATAGTATATAGACCTAATTTTAGACTACATACAATTATAGCTGGATATCCATGGTTTTTAGATTGGGGAAGAGACACATTAATTTCATTTGAAGGATTATTATTATGTACAAAACAATATGGCCTAGCAAAAGAAGTATTAATGACAATGGTAAAAGATACAAAATATGGTTTAGTTCCTAATGGATATTCAGGATATGATAATAGACCTTTATATAATAGTGTAGACGCATCATTATTATTATTTGAGCAAGTACATAAATATTTAGAATATACTAAAGATTATAAATTCATAAGAGAAAAAATATATCCTAAAATGGAAAGCATTATAGATAATTATGTGAGTGGAAATAATGTAGATGGAAATAATATTTATTTAGATAAAGATGGTCTAATTGTGTCAGGTACAGGCGAAACACAAAATACATGGATGGATGCAAAAGTAGGAAATGTAGCAATAACACCTAGAAATGGTAAAGCTGTAGAGATAAATGCTATGTGGTACAATGCAAATATGATAATGGCTAATCTTACATTAGTAATGGGAGATTTGCTTAAAATAAAAAAATATAAGGATTTAGCAAAAAAATGTAAAAAAGCATTTAAAACTAAGTTTTACAATCCAAAAACTAAATGTCTTGATGATGTAATAGGAGATGATAGGATAAGACCAAACCAGTTATTTGCTTTAAGTTTAACACATCAAGTTATAGAGGCAGATTCAGAAATAGCTGAAAATATTATTAATATAGTTGAAAAAAAATTATTAAATAATTATGGATTAAAAACATTAGCTAAAGGAGAACCTGATTATATAGAAATATATGAAGGCGATGGTGCACATAGAGATGCTAGTTATCATCAAGGTATTACATGGCCATGGCTACTAGGATTATATTACAATTCATTAAAAAATATTATAGCAAAATGTAAAACAAAAGCAGAAAAACAAGAATATGAAAAAATATTAGAAGAATTTATACAAAATG
>JABLTL010018737.1_pt1 | contig 23810 bp, 23 predicted proteins | sample 7160151 | NCBI WGS metagenome assembly JABLTL01 (sample SAMN14651223, study PRJNA627086) | human gut metagenome | isolation source: feces | host: Homo sapiens
AAAAAAATATTTTAAAAAGTTAATCACTGCTACTCAAATTGACGTTTTGCTCAGTTTTCAAAGAACTAAATTCTCTTTTGTTTTGCCCTTTCTTTCGGGCACAGTAATTAATATATCATTTTTTATTTTCAATGTCAAGTGTTTTTTTGAAGTTTTTTGATTTTTTTCTTAATTACTTTTTTTTACATCAATCTCATCACAAGTCCTTGTTTTTCGGGCTTTTTCGTTTGATGTAATCTAATAATACTCTATTTTTCGTCACATGTCAACACTTTTTTTAAAGTTTTTTGATTTTTTTGCTAGTTTTGGTGCTTTTCGACATTTTTAAACCTTTTTTAGACCTTTTTCAGACCTTTTTTAATTTTTTTTGATTTTTTTTATTCTTTTTTTAAATTCTTTTTTTAAACTTGCAATCGAAAAACTGTAACTTTTTTTATTTATAGAATTATATTTATATATATTGTATTTAATTGTTGATAATAAATTTTAAATATATATATTTAACATACATAAGCTATATATTTTTTTAATAGCTGTAATAATATTGACTTTGATATAATGTATTCTAATTTTTTTATATAGTTTTTTGAAATTAGCAATTAATTTAATAATTAATAACTTCTTTGAAATATTTTACTTACAGTTTTTAATAATCTGCAACATTTTACTTACAGTTTTTAAAAATTTGCATTATTTTGTTTATATTTTTAATAATCTGTAGTTTCTCATTCCTTGTTTTTAAAAGCATATTTCTTTTAGCAATTTTTAAAAATATGCAATTTCTTGTTTTCTTTTTTTTAGAATTTGCAACTTTTTTCTAGTAATTTTTAATAATTTATTACTTTTTATTTATTGTTTAAAAAAAATGTGAAATATTTAAATTCAAAAATTTATTTATCAATACTATAATTTTATCAATACTATAATATTGGAAATCTTTTATTTTTTTATCATTCTAATAATTAGGTTACCTTTTTTAATTGTCGGATTTGTTTGATAATTATTATTTTTTGTAATCAATTAACTAATAATGAAGATTTATGTATTAATTTAGATAAGAGTACTATTAGTTAAGAGTTTTTTTTAAGTTATAAGCTGATTTTTAAGTTATTATTTAACTTTTCCTTATGATTCTAAAAGAAATGAATAAAGAACTATATTTTAGTTCGCCAAGTTTAAAGATTTTGGGATTATTGTTTTTACGACCTTGTAATCTACTATTTTCACAAGTATATATATTCAGACTTTCCCAACATTACAATTATTATTTGTTGAAATTGATTGTTAGATCTTGAGTCCAAATATTTGGGGTTTTGCAAACTTAATTATAAATGTTAGTTTTTTATTATTTATTTCATATTTTATTATTTATTTCTGCTAATAGTATTTTTATATTGTTATATTTAACATCTTCTTTTAAAAAATAAAAATAAATTATCTTCTTTTAAATCACACTATTTGTAATTAATTTAACTTTTGGTTGCCTTTTTTTTATTTGTTTGAAGAAGAATTACCTTTTATAAAAGAAAAATCCAACCTTAGAGGTTGGAAATAAATTAATGAAAGATAATATTTTTTTATTATATTTTTAGATGCTTACGAACGGCACTGTAACTTCCAAACATTCCGACTGCAGCACCTATTAATAGTAGTAATAATGATACAAGATAAACGAATGGTACTGGAGGTAATAATTTAGCAAGAGATGAACCGAATACTTGTCCGCCAAAGTAATTATATAGAGTTGTATAACCATATATAGTTAATATTATAGGGATAACTGCACCAAGAATACCAATAAATAGTCCTTCTATTATAAATGGAACTTTTATTGCTATATTAGATGCTCCTACTAAACGCATTATTTCTATTTCGGTTTTTCTTGAGTATATTGCTAGTTTTATAGTATTTGTTATTAGGAAAGCTGTTACTATTATAAGGGCTACAACTGCACCAATACAGACTTTTTCTATGACCTTAAATACTGTAACTAATTGGTCTACTACTTCTTCGCCATAACTAATGCTGTTGATTTTATCTATTTTTTGAATTTGAGCAACTGTATCTTTAATAATAGCTACATCTTTTACTTTTATCATATAACTATCTAAGAGGGGATTAGTCTCATCAGTCCACATATCAACTAATGGGGCAACGGCCTCTATTTTGGATTTTGTTTCTTCGGCAGTTTCAGCTTTGGATTTGAATGTTATTTTATCGACATTATCTATTTTTTGAATCTCGTGTTTGATTTGTTTTAAATCTTCTTCTTTGGCGGTTTTATCGACAAAGACTACCATTGTTACGTCTTTTCTTATTGATTCAGCGAAATTTTCAACGTTGTATGATAGTAATATAGAAGTTGCGACAACTATTAGGGTTATGGTAATACAAGAGATTGAAGCAAGGGAAAGGGAAAAGTTTCTTATAACGCTCTTGAAGGCGTCTCTAAAATATCTTTGTAATGTTCTAATGGATTTCATAGTATTTTCCTTTCTCTATATCTTGTTTTAGTCTTCCCTCTTCTAAGCAAATTACTCTTTTATTCATTCTGTTTACGATGTCTCTATCGTGGGTTGCCATTATTATAGTTGTTCCAAGTTTATTTATATCTTCTAATACTTTCATTATTCCCATACTTGTATCGGGATCGAGATTTCCGGTTGGTTCATCGCATATTAGTAATTTGGGATTATTTACTATTGCTCTGGCTATTACTACTCTTTGTTGTTCTCCTCCGGATAGTTGATTTGGATATTGTCTTACTTTGTGTTTTAATCCTACTAAATCTAGTACTTCCATAACTCTTTTTTGGATTTTTCTTTTATCATAACCGAAAACTTCCATTGCAAAGGCGACATTTTCGAAAACTGTTAATTTTGGTAATAGTTTAAAATCTTGGAAAACAACGCCTATTTTTCTTCTTAGAATGTATACTTTTCTATTTTTTAGTTTAGCGACATTGATTCCTCCTATGATTATTGAGCCTTTATCGGGTTTTTCTTCACGATATAGCATTTTTATAAATGTGGATTTGCCACTGCCGGATGCTCCAATTACGAAAACGAATTCGCCTTTGGATATACTTACGTTGAAGTCATATAGGGCGACAGTTCCGGTTGGATATGTTTTTTGGACATCGGCTACTCTTATTAATTCCATACTTCACCTCTTTTATTTCATATTATATTATAGCATTTTTTTTGATACTAATAAATAGTTATTTGTTATTTTACATTTTTTTCGCTAATGCGGGTAAATATTAGTAATTATTGTATTGTAGTTATATTTATGGTAATTAGGTAGTATTTGGTATTTTGGTTTCAAATGTATCTGTGATAAGGAAGAAGGCATCTTTATCGATATTTTTTATGAATTCTTTTAGAATGGTATAATCTTTGGTTGGGATAGTGCATAGATACTTTTTTTTGTTTTTGTTTGTATAACCGCCTTTGACAGAAAGACGTGTATAGTTTATTAATTTATTTTCTTTTAGGTATTGTTCTAATTCTTTTTCTTTAGTTGTTATGATGTAGAATGTTTTTTCACTTGATATTCCTATTAGGGTTTTATCTATTACGGTACTTATTATATAGAGAGAGATTAGGGCATATAGGCCGGCACTTATTCCAAGGAATAGGCTTCCGGTTAATATTACGATAGTGTTTATTATTAGAGTTGCTTTTCCTAGAGAGATATGGAAATATTTGTTTATTATTTGGGCGAGGATTTGGAGACCGCCAACGCTGAAATTGGTTTTTAGGATGAGGCCGGAAGCAAAGCCATAGAGTAATCCTCCGAAAATGGATATGAGGAGTTTACTTCCTTCTACGGGGATAAGGGTGGCATAGAATTTACTACACTCTACAAAGAGGGGAAAGAGAATGCTTCCAATAAGGGCATTTAGGGTTAATTTTTGGCCAAGTAGTTTATATCCTAATAGGAGTAATAATAGGGATGATGTGAGTATAAAGATGCTTTCGTTTAGGTGTATTGTTTCTCTAAATATTATGGAAAGGCCTGATAGTCCTCCTATTACTATATTGTTTGGGGAAAAGAATAGGTTAAAGGAAAGGGCTAAGAGAAAGGTTCCAAATGTAAAGAGGGATATTTTTTCATATATATTATATTGGTATTTGTTATTCATAGTATTCTCGCTCTTTTCTATTTACTTCGTAGGCGTCGCATACAAGGAAGAATACTTCTTTGTCTATTTGTTTTAGTCTTTCCTTTATGTAATAGTAGTTTCGTGTAGGAACGACAGCAAGCATTAGGGATTGGGAATGGCCGGTGTAGCCCCCTTTGGCTTTGATTAGGGTGAGGCCGGAATTTATGTTGCTAGTGAGAAATTGTTTGGTTTCTTCTTCTTTGTTTGTGAGGATGTAGAAGGCTTTGCTACTAGATATGCCGAGGATGATTTTGTCAATCATTAGGCTGATTATGTATAGGATTAGGATACCGTAAAACATTGTTTCCCACGAATATACGATGGCTCCGGATAGGACAACGAGGCCGTCGGCAAGGAATTTGTTTTGACCCATACTTTTCTTGGTTATTTTGGAGAAGATGAGACCGATTACGTCGGTACCGCCGGTTGTGTAGCCGGTTTTGAAGATGAGACCGAAGCCTGTACCGGCAAGGACAGCTCCAAATATGGCGATAACTATGGTTTCGGTTCCGGATAGATCGATAATATTAGTTAAGGGGGTGGTTATGTATACGTAGAGGGGGAAAACGAGGGAACCGATTATGGAATTTTTGGTTGTTTCTTTGCCGAGGACTATGAAACTTAGTGCAAGCAATGTGAGATTGGCAAGGAGAATAAATGTAGCGGGAGTTATTCCGAAGTGTTTCATTACAATAGAGAGACCGGAAACTCCGAAGCATACTAGGTTGTAGGGTGAAAAGAATATGTTAAATGCTAGGGCTACTATTAGGCAACCTAGATTTAGGTATATTAGTTCTTTTAGTTTATTTCTTTTTTTGATTTTGGTTATTATTTCTTGTACTTTTTTTTGGCGATTAAAAAATATCATTTTATCATCTCCTTATTCCTGCTAATATGAGGTCATCTAATTTTCCGTCTAAAATGGCGGTAACATCAGGGGTTTCGTAACCGGAATCGTTATCTTTGACGAGGGTGTATGGGCACATTACATAGCTTCTTTTGCCGGATCCGAAACTTATTTGCTTTTGGTCTTCAGTCATTTTTTTTAGGTTACTTGCCTCTTCTTCTTCTTTTAAGAGATAGAGTTTGTTTTTTAGTATTTCGAGGGCTTTTTCTTTGTTTCTTATTTGACTTCGTTCGTTTTGGCAGGTTACTACTATTTTGGTAGGGAGATGGGTTATTCTAACAGCAGAGTCTGTAGTGTTTACGCTTTGTCCTCCTGCTCCACTACTTCTATATACGTCTATTTTTATGTCTTTTTCTTGGATAGTTATATTGGTATTGTTATTTATTTCTGGTATTACTTCGACGGCTGCGAAGGATGTATGTCTTCTTTTGCCGGCATCAAAGGGGCTTATTCTTACTAGTCTATGTACGCCTTTTTCTCCTTTGAGGAAGCCATAGGCATTTGGTCCTTTTATTAATAGCATTATGCTTTTTATTCCTACTTCTTCGCCGTCGGTTTTGCTTAGTACTTCTATGTTGTAGCCTTTATTTGTTAGGTATCTTGAATACATTCGGTAAAGCATATTGGCCCAGTCCATTGATTCGGTTCCTCCTGCTCCTGCGTGTATTTCAAGGGTACAGTTTAGGTTATCGTACTTTCCGTTTAGGTATGTTAATAGTTTTAATTCTTCTAGTTTATGGGATATTTCTTGGTATTCTGTTTCTAGTAGGTTTAATAGTTCTTCATCCTCTACTTCTTCTATAAAGAGGGCTTGGTTGTTTTTTATTTGGGTGTTTAATTCTTCGATGGGGTCTATTTCTTTTTTTAGGGTGGAAATTTTGTTTACGACTTTGTCAGCAACTTCTTTATTGAGCCAAAAGTTTTCTTTGGTTAGTTCTTTGTTTAGGGTAGTTAGTTCTTTCTTTTTGGTATCTAAGTCAAAGATACCTCCATAATTGGTTTATTTCTTGGGATAATTCTTGGTATTTTTCTTTCATTTTTGGATCCTCCTTAATTTTATTATTTGTTTCTATTATGATTATAACAAAAGAAAAGGAAAAATGATATAGTTTTTTCACTTTTCCTTATTTATTTTGTTATTATTTTTTCTACGCCTTTTATAAAGAGGGTTGCACAGCCTTTACGAGAGGGTTGTTTTCCGACATCATTATAGACTTGGGCTTCTTCGAGAATGTTTATGTTACAGGGTTCTTCGTTTATCATTTTGTTATAGTTATCTATGATGTTTTGGGCTTCTTCGAGGGTTTTTCCGATGAGGATATTACTTAGTATTGATGATGATGAGATGCATATTACGCAGGCTTCTCCTTCGTATTTTACGTCTTTTATTGTATTGTTTTCTATTTTTAGATAGATATCTATATTGTCAATACAGGAGTGATTTCTTGAATTGGTCATTTGATATCCTTCTTCTTTTGGTACTTCTTTATTACGGGGATTTTCGTAGTTATCTAGGATTATACTTCTTTTTAAACTTGGGTCTATCATTATAGTATCTCCTTCCATATATTTTCGCTATTTTTGAGGACTTTTATTAATAGGTCTATTTCTTCTTTTGTGTTATAGAGGCTTAGGCTTATACGACAGGTATTGCCAACGCCGACGATATCGGGAAGGATTTTGGCACAGTGATTTCCTGCCCGAACGCATATATTGTATTTATCTAAGTATACGGCGGTATCTTGGGCAAAGACGCCTTTAATGTTGAAGGCTATGATAGTGCCTCCTGAGTTGTAGTTATATACTTCAATAAAGGGGAGTTTTTTTAGTTCTGATTTGAGGTATTTCGCTAACGCGTGCTCGTACTCTTCTATTTTTTCGATAGTTATATTTTGGATATAATCGATAGCACAACCGAGGGCAAGGACTCCTTCGATATTGGGAGTGCCGGCTTCTAATCTTGTTGGTACTTCTCTTAATTCAACGTATCCATCACTATGGAAAATGGCATTCATTCCACCACCGTATTCTGTGGGGGTTAAATCGTCTAGTAATTCGTATTTTCCATAGAGTACTCCTACTCCACTTGGGCCATACATTTTATGGGCTGATAGGGCTAGAAAGTCTATGTTCATTTCTTCAACGTTTATTTTGGTGTGAGCAGCTGATTGGGCTGCATCGACAACTAGTTTTAGTTTTTTTTCTTTGCATATTTGGCCTATTTCTTTTATTGGACGAAGGTCACCTATTACATTTGTTATATGAGCTATGGATATTACTTTTGTTTGGGGAGTTATGGTTTTTAGTACATTTTCTATTGTTACTTTATTGTTTTTATCGAGAGGGATATAATTTATTTTTAGGCCTAGTTTTTTGGCAAGATAGAACCATGGTAAGATATTTGAGGCGTGTTCTGATTTGGTTAATAGTACTTCATCACCTTTTTCGAGGTGATTTTGAAAGTATCCGAATATTATTTTGTTTAGACTATCTGTAGTTCCACTTGTAAAGACTATTTCATCGTTACTTGATGCTCCTATTAGTTTTTTTACTTTTTCTCTTACTTCTTCATACTTACTGGATACGATAAGGGAATTTTGGTAATCTCCTCTATGGATATTGGCGGTGTATTTAGTGTAATAGTTTTTTATTTCGTTTAGTACTTGTTTGGGTTTTAGGGTTGTGGCTCCGTTATCGAAATATACTAGGGTATTATCTAATATGGGAAAGTCTTCTCTGTTCATTGTTTCACCTCCTTTGGTTATTTAGGGTTTCTATTATTTTTTGTTTGAAGTCGAATGCGAAGTCTAAGGGAGAAAGGATATGGCCTTTTATTAGTAGTTCAAGGGCTTTTTCTCTTGGCACGCCTCTACTCATTAGATAGAATATGGTATCTTCGGAAAATGTGCCTATTACTGAACCGTGACGGGCTTCGACATCGTCTTCATCTATATACATATTGGGTTTTATTTGACAAGTGCCTGTTCCTAAAGTCATTATTTTGGTTTCTTGATTTAGGTAACATTTGGGTGTTTGTTTGGGAAGTATACTATCTACTGTTACATTTATATTGGCGGTATTTTTTTCTAATATATGGGTATATATATTGGATGTTGTATGGGTATGGTTATGGTTTATTATTATGTGGTGATTAGCTCCAGCGGTATTTACTTCGGCAAAGTTGTATTTTATAGTGGCTTTTTCTCCGTTTAGATTTATTGTTACTTCTTCGTTTATTTTTTTATTGTTATAGTATTTATTTATTGTTAAGTTGCTTCCTTCTTCTAGGATATAGGTTGTTTTTAGGTCTAAATTGTCATTATTTGAAAATTCGTATATATTTATATGGGCGTTTTTTTGGATGTTTAGGGTTATATTTGCTTTGGTTGTATTTATATAGTCTATTGTTAGGCTATTTGCTCCGATAAGGTAAATGTTATTATCTTTTATATTTACTTCGTTAGATGTATAGTTTTTTAGTTCATTATTTTCTATTATTATTTTATTCATTTTGGCCTTCTTTGTATGTACTATAACCTGTATATCCTTCGGCTTCGATTAGTTTTGCAAGGGTAATATCACCGGTTTTTTCTATTTTGCCATCCTTCATTATATGGACATAATCGGGAACTATGTATTCGAGTATTTTGGGGTGATGTGTTATTATTAGGATGCTGGCTTTGCTTTCTTTTTGGTAATTATTTATATTTTGGGCGGTTATTTTGAGGCTGTCTACGTCGAGGCCGGAATCTAATTCATCTAATATTATGAACTTTGGTTTTAGGAGTTTTATTTGTAGGACTTCGTTTTTCTTTTTTTCACCACCTGAAAAACCGACATTGAGGGAGCGGTGGATTAGGTTTTTATCCATAGAGAGATCGGTTGTATTTTTTTCGCATTCTTTAATGAATTCATAAAGGCCTATATTTCGGCCAGCTTTGGCAGACATTGCTGTTTTTAGGAAGTCCTGAGTGGAAACGCCTTCTATTTCGAGGGGATATTGCATTGCGAGGAATATTCCTAATCTACTTCTTTCATCGGTTTTTAGGGGAAGAAGGCTTTTTCCTTCGAACTTGATATCTCCTTTGGTTACTTTATAATTAGTGTCTCCCATTATTACTTTGGAAAGGGTTGATTTTCCTATTCCATTGGGGCCCATTATGACGTGGACTTCGTTATCTTTTATATTTAAATTGAAGTTTTTTAGGACTTCTTTATTATTTACTTTTACGTTTAGGTTTTCTATATTTATCATATATGCCTCCTTTGATTTCTTTTATATTATATCACAGTTTGGGTATTTTGGTATAAATTTTTAAAAGTTATTGTATATAAAAGAAATGTTTGGGTATTTATGGGAACAGTTTTTGGATTTCTGCAAGTTATTTAGTGCAGTTTTTTAAATATTGTTATTTGTGGTAGAATATATAGTGAGGTGAAGGGAATGGAACTTACTATTTGTACGTTTAATATTAGGAACTTTTATTTGTGTAATAGGGATGAGAGGGATAATTATTTTTATGTACTTAGGGATTTTATTATTGATAATGGTATTGATGTAATGGGAATGCAGGAAGTTACGAGAAGAGTAGAAAGGGAAATTAGGAAGGGATTTAGTGATTATTTTTTGTTTGGGAAGTATAGATATGGGAAGCTTCCTTCTTTAAGGGGAACTAATGAGGGGGTATTTATTCTTTCTAGGGATAGGGGAACTGATACTTATAGTAGATATCTTATTGGGGCTAGTTTTTTATATGGTAGTATTGTTCCTAGAGTTATGGTTAGTTGTTATATTAGGGGGATTCTTTTTATTAATGTGCATTTGGAGTATATGAGTATGAAGGCTAAATGGGTTTGTTTAGAGAGGTTATTTTGTTATATTGATAAAAATAGGGATAGGGATATTGTTTTAATGGGAGATTTTAATATGACTTTAAGGAATGGTTATTTTAGGGAATTTGTTATAAGGCTTAAGAATATTGGTATTGGTTTAGTTAATAATACTGTTAATACTTATATTGGGGATAAGGGGGAAAAGATACTTGATTATGTTTTTGTTAGTCGGGGTATTAATGTTACTAGGTGTTATACTGATAGTGGTATTTGTATTAGTGATCATATTCCTTTTATTGTGAAAATTTCTTTGTAGTTAGTCCTGCACATCCAAAAGAAAAATAGTCCGAAGACTATTTTATGATTGTACTTAGATATTTGTCTATTTCTTTTACTTTTTTCTTGAAGATAAGCATATCAACGACATCTAGTACTGAGTATATGATTAGTATTACGCCTACTACGGTTGTGATAACGAGGGCTGATATTATTGGATTTAGTATTAGTACGACACCGCAAATTATCATTAAAATAGATGTTATTACCGATAATATATAGCTTTCTTCGTCTTTAAATATTAGGGCTATTCTGGTTTTGAATGCACCACTTATTATGAATAGTATGCCTAGCATTATTGGTAGTAAACTTTCAAATATACTTGGATTTAGTAATATTGCTAGTCCGAGGAGGAACGTTAATATACTTGATGACATTTGAAATAGGCATAGTACGGGGTTTATTCCGAAGCTATCTATGAAATTGTATGTTCCGTATAATAGCATTATGGCTCCAAGAAAGTATGAGAATGTATCTAGGGATGCTTTGGGCCATATTATTAGTAGAAAACCAGCTATTATGAATAGTATTGATAGTATAATTGATAAGTTTATATACTTATTTATTCTTTTTACCATATCCTTCATCCTTTCTTATTTTATTATAACAAATTTTGGTAATATTACAACTACATTTTTTAAAATTTGTCTATATTTTAGTGCAATTTTTTAAAAATTGTATGTTAGTTATTGAATCTTAAAAGATAGCCATTTGGATCTTGAATGAGAAATTCGGTATCGTAATAGGTGGTATTTCCTACTTTATAGGGAGTCTTTTTTAGTTCGAGGAATATTTTTATATTTTTTGTCTTGATATATTCGTAGTATTTTTCAATATTTTTTACAGTCATACTTATGTTTATTCCTCTTCCAAATGGGTATTCTAAGGGGGCTGTATTCCAATTGTTATTTACTTCTTCTATCATTATTTGGTTTTGGTATAGTTCTAAAAAATAGAATTTTTCTCTTTTATAGAGAACGTTAAAACCTAGGGTTTGGTAGAACCTTAGGCTTTCTTCAATATTTATCACTGATAGTTCGGGAATTAGGCTATTGTATTTTATCTTCATAATCGCATTCCATACATTTTATCGTGTCTTTTTTTTCTACAAGGGTACTACCGCATTTGGGACAAGGGGTTTCAATTGGTTTATCCCAAGAGGCGAATTTGCATTTTGGAAAGTTAGAACAGCCATAGAATAGTTTGCCTTTTTTACTTTTTCTTTCAATGATATTTCCTTCACATTTTGGACATTTCATTATTATTTTTTGGGGGGAATCTTCTTTTTCTTCTTTTTTTATGTATTTGCACTCGGGGTAATTGGAACAGGCTATGAATTTTCCATAGCGACCGTTTCTTATTACTAGTTCACTACCGCATTCAGGGCATTGTTCCCCTACTTGTTCGGGTGCTTTCTTTTCCATTTTGGCAAAGGCTTCTTCGACTTTGGGTTCAAAATCTTTATAAAATCTATCTAATAGTTTGGTTTCTACAAGAGTGCCTTCGGCTACTTTATCGAGATCATCTTCCATTTCTTTGGTATAGGTTACATTGATTATGTCTTTGAAGTATTCTTGAAGTTTATCGGTTGTTTCGATACCTATTTCTGTTGGGTGGAACTTTTTGTCTATTACTTTAACGTAGTTTCTTTCTTCTAAGGTGTCGATGGTTTTGGCATAAGTTGATGGTCTTCCTATTCCGAGGGTTTCCATTTCTTTTATTAGTTTGCTTTCGGTATAGCGAGCTGGTGGTTTTGTTGAGTGTTTAGAGTATTCTACCTTCTCAGCTATTTGTTTTTTGGTGTTATCTAAGTTTGGTAATATTTTGTCTTCACTATCTTCGTATTCTTTATATACTTTTAGGTATCCGTCAAAGATTAGTACTTGACCGGTTGCTTTGAACTGGTAATTGTTATTTTCGAGGTTAATGGTGGTTGCTAATACTTTGGCATCTTTCATTAGAGAGGCAAGAGCTCTATAGTATATAAGGGAATATAGTTTGTATTCATCATTTGATAGGTATGGTTTTACTGCGTCTGGTGTTCTATTTATGCTTGTTGGACGAATGGCTTCGTGAGCGTCTTGGACGTTGTCGTTGTTTTTCATTTGTTTTACATAACCGATATATTCTTCGCCATAGTTTTCTTTTATATATCCGTAAGTGTTTTTTACGAACTCATCTGATAGTCTTACGGAGTCGGTTCTCATATAGGTTATTAGTCCGACTGTTTCATTACTTAGTGTTACTCCTTCGTATAGTTTTTGAGCAAGCATCATTGTTTTTTTGGAAGTGAAATTTAGTTTAGTTGATGCTTCTTGCTGAAGGGTTGATGTTATAAAGGGGTATTTGGCTTTCTTGGCTTTTTCTTTTTTGGTTATTTCTTTTATAATAAATTCTTCATTTAATTTGTTTAATATGTTTTGGGCTTCTTCTTCGGTTTTTATTTCTAGTTCTTCATTATTGTATGTTTCTAATTTGGCGGAAAAGTCTTTAAAGTGAGCATCTATTTCATAGTAGTCTTCGATATTAAAGGCTTCTATTTCTCTTTCTCTATCTACTATTAGTTTAAGGGCTACGGATTGGACACGGCCGGCTGACTTTCCTCCGGTTTTGGATTGCATTAGTTTACTTAGGCGAAAGCCTATTATTCTATCTAGTATTCTTCTTGCTTCTTGAGAGGAAACGAGATTGTTATCTATTTTTCTTGCGTGATTGAAGGAATCTAAGATGACGTTTTTGGTTATTTCGTTGAATACTACTCTCTCGTATTTGTCGTCAGTTAATCCGAGTGCATCGTATAGATGCCAAGAGATGGCTTCTCCTTCTCTATCGGGGTCGGTTGCTAGATAGACAAAATCGCTTTCTTTTATGTCTTTTTTTAAATCTTTTACTAATTTGCTTTTTCCTTTTATTATTTTATAGTTGGGTTTGAAATTATCGTCAACATCTACCCCAAAGCCATACTTTCCGGTTGTTGCAAGGTCACGAATGTGGCCTAGTGATGATACTACTTTATAGTCCTTACCTAGATATTTTTCTATGGTTTTACTCTTACTTGGGGACTCTACTATTACGAGGTTTTTGGGCATATATTCGCCTTCCTTTCTTTATAAATATAATTTACTATATCATATATATTGGTAATTTACAAGTGTATTTGGAAAAAGTTTTGTGAAAGAAAATGGTGAAGTTATTATTTTTTCACTATTGTGGGTTATTAATTATATATTAATTCTTAATTATGAACTTTTGGTAATTTATTATCTTATTTATAAGGGGTTAATAATAATTGGCGTTAAGAAAATATATTATAATTTATTTAGTTATGTTTTCTTGTAAGAAAATATGTTGACATATTTTGAATATGGTTATATAATTTATATAGAGGTGATTAGTAGTGATAAAAAGAGAAAAATATTTATCACAAATTAGAGATTTTTATGATAAAGACTTAATAAAAGTAATTACAGGTATTAGACGTTCTGGTAAATCTATATTATTAAAACAAATTATGGAAGAATTAAAAGAAAAAGGAATAAAAGATAATCATATTATATATGTAAATTTTGAAGATGTTAAGTATGCAAATATTAATGATTTTATGAAGTTAAATGATTATATTATTCCAATGATTGGAGACGAGGAAAAGTATTATTTGTTTTTTGATGAAATTCAGGTTGTAAATGGTTGGGAAAAAGTTATTAATTCTTTTAAGGCAACACTTAATGTTTCTATATTTGTAACGGGTTCTAATTCTAAATTGTTATCTGGAGAGCTAGCCACACTTTTATCAGGAAGATATGTAAGTTTTCTTGTAATGCCTTTTACTTTCAGTGAGGTTGTTAAACTTAAAGATTTAAAAGGCAAAGAGGAAATTAGAATGGCTTTCTTGGATTATATTTTATGGGGTGGTATGCCACAAAGATTTGAATTTGATAATGAAAATTCAATGCGAGCTTATCTTACTGATATTTTTAATTCTATTGTTTTAAAGGATATTGTGTATAGATACAATATTAAAAATGTCTCTTTGTTTGAAAGAGTTATGGAATATTTGGTTACAAATCCTTCACAGGTGTTTTCACCTAAAAATATGTTAAAAGAATTTGAAAAGGAAAGTATCCCTATATCTACAAAAACTATTTATGATTGTTTGGACTATGCAGAAACATCTATGCTTATGACTAGGGTTTCTGAATATGATATAAGAAAAAAAAGAATATTATCTCGTAAAGATAAGTATTATTTGACTGATTTGGGACTTGGACAGATTTTGAATGTTAATAAAAAGGCTCAATATGGTGCTTATTTGGAAAATATTGTATACAATGAACTTGTTTATAGGGGTTATAGTGTTAGTATTGGCAATAACAATGGTAATGAAGTTGATTTTGTAGCCACAAAAAATGGAAACAGAGAATATTATCAGGTATGTTATTACTTAGCAGATGACAAAGTTATTGATAGAGAATTTGGAGCTTTTAAGGGTATTGATGATAATTATCCTAAGTATGTGATATCTTATGATGATTTTGATTTTTCTCAAAATGGAATTATACATAAGAATATAATTAATTGGTTACTTAACAAATAATGATTTTAGTTGTAGCATTATAGATATTGCTATAACTTTTTTTATATATATAGAAAAAAAAAACAAGTTCAGAGATGAACTTGATATAATCATAATGGCGCCTGATGTAGGACTCGAACCTACGACCTATCGGTTAACAGCCGAGTGCTCTACCGACTGAGCTAATCAGGCATCAATTGCGATTGCTATTTAATTATATAACAAATTTTAAACAATTGCAATACTTTTTTTAATTATTTTTAACTTTTTTTCGGGTTTTATGCGTTTTATGGGGTAATTTTCTGATTTTGAAGCCACTTGTTTCTATATTGTACTCTTCTTCTCTATTGTTTTCATAGGAATGGTCTATTCTTTCACATAGTATTTCGAATTCGTGAAGGTTACGTGGTATATCAAAATTGGTACCTATTTCCATTGTTATGGGAGATGTTACATATACTTCTTTTTCTCCGTAGAGGAAGGCTTTATATGATAGGTAATAACTGCCTTTTTTTATGGGAGCTCCAGTTAGCATACAACTACGAGGACGGGCGGATTTTTTTTCTTCTACTTGGGGACAGTATATTAGTTCTTTACCTGGTAATAGGTAATTGCTTATATTTTCTGTTAGGGCTATATCGAGGTTATAGTTTATTTCATCGAGGGATTTTCCGGAGGTTATTATTTCTTCATAATGGGGATAGTCTTTTAGAAGGATATCTATTATTTCTTTATAATGGGTTATTATTTCTTTTTTATCTGGGTAGGTTCTTATTACTAGTTCCTGTAGGGCATAAGACCAATAGTTTTCTTTATTTATCATACTTATATAAACTGTCAGTTGACACTGCATTCAGGGTGAGGTCGGCAGTTACTCCTTTCTTGTAAGCGTAATAGGCAGCTGATGCTATCATTGTAGCGTTGTCAGTGCAATATGCAAGGCGGGGTTTAGAGAAGTTTATACCTCGCTTTTCGCACTCTTTGGCAAGAGTATCACGTAAATGGCTATTGGCTGATACTCCTCCAGCGATAACGAGATTTTTTACTTGGTATTCTTCGAGGGCGTGCATTGTTTTTTTGACGACAACGGAGACGACTCTTTCTTGGAAGGATGTACACATATCTTCTACTCTTATGGTATGGCCACGTTGTTTTTCGTTATGTACGGTATTTAGGACGGCACTTTTGATACCACTAAATGAGAAGTTATAGGTATTATCGTTAAGGGGATATGGGAGATTGTAGGTATCTTTTCCTTCATAGTATTTTTTATCGATAATGGGTCCTCCTGGGTAACTGAGACCGAGGATACGGGCTACTTTATCATAGGCTTCGCCGATAGCGTCATCTAGGGTTCCTCCTATTTTTTTGAAGGTATAGTCTTCTTTCATATATATTAATTCGGTATGTCCACCACTTACTACGAGGGCGATTAGGGGGAATTTTAGTCTTGATTCGAGATTGTTTGCATAGATATGGCCGGCTATGTGATGGACAGGGATGAGGGGTTTTCCGGTGACAAGGGAAATGGTTTTGGCACATTCTACCCCGATTAGAAGGGATCCGATTAATCCGGGGCCGTAAGTTACGCCGATTATATCGATATCGTCCATAGTTAGGGTGGTTTTTGAGAATAGTTCTTCTAATACTATGGTTATGTTTTCGACGTGCATTCTACTGGCTATTTCGGGAACAACGCCATTAAATTCTTTATGGGTATCGATTTGGGTTAGGACTACGGTGGCTATTTCTTCTGTTCCGTTTTTGACAATACTCATACTGGTTTCATCACAAGAGGATTCTATGCCGAGGGCGTATATTTCTTTCACTTACATCACTTCTTTCTTCATTAGGATTCCGTCTTCGTCTCCGTAGTAGTATTTTCTTAGGGCTATTTCATTGAAGCCGAATTTTTTATAGAGATTACGGGCTGGGGTATTGGAGATGCGGACTTCGAGGGTTATGTTTTGAGCTCTTTTTTGGATAGCGACACTTACGAGGTAGGCCATTAATTTGGTGCCGATGCCTTTATTGCGGTGGGTTTCTTCGACAATTATATTGTCTATTTCTATTCTATCGTAGATATGGGAATAGTCGAGAGAACCGAGAAGGGTTCCTTGTTCATAGTATTCTAGTTTATATCCGAAGGGGTTGTGGGTATTATTTTCTTTCTCTATTATCATTTTTTTCCTCCACTGCTTGGGGTTCTTTTAGGTAATTTACCTGGAGTTTATGGGGATGGATGCTGGGTTTATTTTCGTAGTAAGTGACTATATTAGTGATATTTTGGGTATATTTGGGAATGGTTATTTTATCTAGGATAAGGGGTTCACTAGACACTATTGTGGGTTTATACTTTGTTATTAGGGATAGGACTTCTTCTTTTGATGCGTACTTTTCGGGGAGTATTTCGTTATGGTTTTCATCGTATAGGCCTAGATAGTAATGTCCGTGGTGGAAGTCGATTAAACTCATTATGGTTTTACCTGTTGTTGTTAGGCTTAGGGCTTTTAGTGTACTTATGGGAACTACTTTGATATTTCTTAGATAGGCGAATGTTTTGGCGATGGTTACACCGATACGGATACCGGTAAAGGAACCGGGACCGTTTACGACATAGATTTTTTGGATTTCTTCGGGAGTGGTATTGGTGTCTTTGAGGACTTTATTGATATAGCTTACGGTATATATGGAGTGTTTATTGGGGATATTTTCATTGATTGTTCTTAGTTCTTGGGTACCGTCTAATAGTGAGATAGATACATCAGCGGATGATGTATCTATATATAGGGCTTTCATTAGATTATGTCCTCGCAGACTTGAATATATTTTTCTCCATAAGGTTTTAGTATTAATAGTCGGGTATTTTCGTTTATTATTTTGATATATATATCTAGTCTTTCTTCTGGTAAGTCTTGTTTTATCATATCAGCCCACTCTATTATGCAAACTCCGCCTTTATCGAAGTATTCTGTTATTCCTATGTTAGTTGGTCCTTCTTCTAATCTATATACATCCATATGGTATAGGTCTAGTTCTCCTTGGTATTCTTTTATTATGTTAAAGGTTGGGGAGGTTATTTCGTCTATTCCCATTGCGTGAGCGAAGGCTTTGGTAAAGACGGTTTTTCCACTTCCTAGTTCGCCGTTTAGGCCTATTACCATATTTTCGAATTTTTCTGATTCTATGTTTTGGGCAACGTGAGCCATTTCGGCTTCGCTATGCACCGTTATTTTGTATTCTTCCATTTTTTTCTTCCTTCCTTCTTGTATTTTCTTCTTTATTATATCAGATGTTTTACTCTTTTGACAAGTGTTTTGGTTGTTATTTTGTTAATTCCATATATTTTATATAGTAGTCTTCGACGGCTTTTTTGTCAAAGGGCATTTCTTTGGTACGGACCATTTCGATTAGGTTTCCTAGTTCGTATTTTAGTATGAAATCTAGTCTACTTGAGTAGTGCATTTGTTTTTTGTGATATTTGTACTCCATTCTATCGAGGATTTTAAAGCTTCCGTTGGGGAATACTCTTAAGTCTAGATCGTAGTCTATGTATTTTATGATTCTGTTATCGATTAAGACGGGGGTGGCGATATTGCAATAGAAGTATATGCCGTAGTCTTTTAGTTGTCCTATTATGTTATACCATTTGTTTTTGAAGAAGAACATTATGGCTGGTTCTTTGGTTTTCCATATTTTGCCATCTGAGTCTATGACTGTTGTGCGATTGTTTCCGAAGACGATATAGTCTTCAAAGACGTCTAAGACAACGGCTTCGTCCCATCTTCGATGAAGGGAACCGTTATGTTTATAGCAGTGTATTTCGAGTTTATCTCCTACTTTTATATTTTCCATATTTCTCACCTAAAATTCTAAATCTATGTGTATTATACAACAATTTGTTTGTTTAGACAAGAGACTTGGTACAATTTTTGGTTATTTTTTGTGGCCCCCGATAGGGCAAGTGTAAAAAATGTGTCCAAGTGGGGGAATGTGTGATATAATTGTTATAGAATAGGAGGGGATCGTGATGTTTAGGTATTTTGTGCTGGGCGTGCGGGCGGTGCCGATTATTGTTTTGCGGGGGATTAAGTATTTTGGGATTGGGCTAATTAGTTCGCTCACGGTCTTTCCGAAGTACCTTATTATTGGGATTGGGGCGGTGATGAGGCCAGAGAAGACGAGGGATATTAGGATTCGTAATAAGCCGTTAGTTCCTCTTATGGTGATGAGTTTGTCGCTTATTATTTATTTTTCGGGAGTGTTTTTGTTTTCGAGATGGGCGGTACAGAAGTTGAAGATGGATTATCTTTATACGGATATTATGGCGAATACGGAAGTGATTGAGGAAAACGGGGAAAATAGTGGTATGAATGGGGTTAATGCTCCTAATGAGGGAAATGAGGAGAATGTTGGGGATAATGGGAATGTTTATTATCCGAATGATTACTGGGATTATATTAATGTGCCTTTTATTGATGTTGATTTTAATAGTTTAAGGGGGAAGAATAGTGAGACGGTGGCGTGGCTTAAGGTTAATGGGACTTATGTTAATTATCCGGTTGTTAGGCATAGTGATAATGGGTATTATTTGAATCATGATTTTGGGGGTAGGTATAATCCGAATGGGTGGATTTATAGTGATTATAGGAGTAACTATGATAGTTATGGATATAATTCTATTATTTATGGGCATAATCTTAATAATAGGACTTTGTTTGGGTCTTTGGTATGGGTGCTTAATAGTAATTGGTATACTAATTCTAATAATTATATTATTAAGTTATCTACTCCTAGTAATAATACGAACTGGAGGGTTTTTAGTGTTTATAGTACACAGAATGATGCTTATTATCTTAAGACGATGTTTAATAGTAGTGAGGAGTTTGGGGGATTTGTTAATGAACTTAAGAATAGGAGTATTTTTGATTTTGGAACGGTAGTTAGTGGGAATGATAGGATTCTTACTTTATCTACTTGTGATGATACGGGGACAAAGAGGGTTGTGGTGCATGCTAAGATGGTTAATATTAGTTATAAATAGGGAAAAAGATAGAAGTATGGGGGCTTCTACTTTACAAAAAAAGCAATTTTTATTTTACAAAAAAGGCTTTTTTTAGTTTACACTTTGAGCAAAATATGGAAGAAGAAAAAAAGAGTGGAAGTTTGGTATACTTCCCCTACTTTTTTCTTTCTTCCATTTCTTTTATTAAGTCATAGGCTATTATGTAGTTTGATACTTGGATGAGATCGTCAGCGTGCTTACATCTTTCTTTTATGTAGTCTTCACTAGTTACATCGTTTTTGATACTGTATATTTCTGAGTTTTCTACGTTATAGTATATTTTATCGGTTAGATAGGATCCGTCAGAGAATACGACAGTGTTATCTCCATCTGTTATGTTGAATATGTCTGTACCGAGAGCATATTTGGATGAGATGCCTAACATATTTCCGAGAGTTGGTAAGACGTCTATCATTCCTGTAGGGGTTGTTACCTCTGTATTATATTGGGTGTCTTTAGTCCAAATTATAAATGGTACTTTTCTATCTAGTTCGTATCTGTAATTGTTATAGTCGATATAGCCTTTATCTCCTTCGGTTAGGACTGTGTCGGTTATGGGATCATAGTTATATAGTATATCGTAGTATTGTTTTGATATTCTAGCGTCGTGATCGCCATATATTACGATAGCGGTATTTTCGAGGAGGCCGGCTTTGTCGAGGTTTTCTATGAATTCTCCTATGGCACTATCGGCGTAATGGACGGAACGGAAATAGTTTCCAAGAGTGGTATTATTTATGTAGTTTCTTGTTACGGGGGTTCCTCCTATATTTACAGTCATAGTGGTTGGGAATTCTTCCATTAGGTCTAAGTCGCTAAATGGGGTGTGGTTAGATAGCATTATCATTGTTATGTAATAGGGGTTGCCTTCGTTTTTGATTTCTTGTATTTTGGGGATGGACTGGGTAAAGAAGGATTTGTCGGAGAGGCCGAGGCCTATTACTTCGTCGATGTTATAGCTTTCTTTAGCGTAGAGTTTGTCGTAGCCCATTGTTTTGTGCATTACGTCACGATTCCAAAACTTGCCTACGTTTCCGTGCATACTGTATACGTTATAGCCTTGTTTTTTTAAGAGGTTTTGGATGGTTACGTATTGGTTTTTGAAGTAGTTTACAAAGACAGTTCCTTTATTAGAGGGCATCATACTGGTTGCATAGGTGAATTCGGCATCACTGCTTGTTCCTACGGCTACTTCGGAATAGAAGTTAGAGAAGAAGATTCCTTCTTTGGCTAGTTTGTTTACATAAGGGGTTACTTCTTTGCCATTAAAGGTTAAGTTCATTGCTATTTCTTGGAAGCTTTCGGCGTGTATGGCTATGATGTTTTTTCCTTTGAGGATATCTGTATACTCATTATTTTTGTGTTTAGTTTGGTGTTCGTTATAGTAGGTTGTTACTTTTTTCAAAGCGTGGTCAAAGCCAAAGATATTGGTTACTTTGGGTTGGAGGCTTTGAATAAAATCATCGGTTTGATACGTGTATATTCCATAAGCATATACAACACTTTCTCTATTCCATAATTTGGTTAATCTACTCCAATCTGATGGTAGCATCATTATAGAACTTATAGCTATTAGTAAAAGGGATACTAGGGTTGTTTGGACAGCTATTTTCTTTTTGGGGAGTATTTGCGAAGTTGTGCTTTTGTTCTTTTTCTTCAATACATAACTTGTTACGTAGAGTATTAAAGGGGCTAAAAAGTAGATGAAGTCATAGATGTGTACTACTTCCTTTTTAATGGTATCTGTTACGCCAAAGGCATTAACTGATGATGCTAAAAGAGAGATGGATGCGAAGGACTCATACCAGTTATAGTAAGCTGAATTTATAACACATATTGCACTTAATATTATGGATGTTATGAGTAGTTTGCGAAATCTTTTTTTACGGGGGCCTATTAGATACAGTAATCCTATTAGGAGACTGAATGCTAGATCTAGTAGGAGAGCCCTTATGGTAAAGGGATTTTGCACGGTAAGAGTTCTTAGTAGTAATCCATCAAGTGTTGTTACGATTACGAAGAGCCAGTATAAGGGCTCGTTTTTCATATATTTTATTACTCTATTTACCCATTTTTGAGCTTTATCTTTTACTTTCTTCATATATTACCTCTTATTTCTTTCTTTGTAATTATAACATATTAAGAGCAAATATTCAATATATTAAATATTTTTTTGGGCCCTATGGGGAGTAAGTAGGAATATTAATGGTATTAATAATATTACACTTCTTAAAGTAGAGATACTTCACTACCTTGAAATATTACTACATATTTTCTAAGGGATAAGTTATTATATATCTAAATTATCTATATATTCTATAAAGTATAAGGGAATGTTTAATATTTTACCGTCTTTTTTTAAATTATTTAGAGAAAATCTTATTGATAATTTATTATCATTTTGAGAGTTATACTTGGTTAAACTACTATTATTAGTACTAATACCACCTTTTACTTCGATTGGTATTATTTCATTTTTTCTTTGAATTACAAAATCTATTTCATTTCGATCAAAGGTATAATAATTTGGATTTTCTTCTAGTAAATAGTTTAGGGCTTCAACTACATAGTTTTCAGTGAATGCTCCTTTAAATTCCTCAAATAATTTATCTCCTTTTAAAATAATACTTGTATCTAAGCCAGACATACTTCTTAGTAAGCCGACATCATTTAAATATATTTTAAAGGCTGATAAGTCATTATAAGCTTTTAAGGGAAAGGCACATTTTGTAACTGCATAACACTTATATATTAGGTTAGCATCCTTTAACCAATTAAGAGCATTTTCGTATTCGCGGGCACGGGCTCCTTCTTTTATAGTTTGGTACAGGAACTTTTTATTTTCTTTGGATAACTGGGATGGTACGCCATTCCAAATTAAGGATATTTTGTTGGCCTCATTAGAAGATGTATGTTTTGAGAAGTCACTCTCATAAGCATCTAAAATATTTTTTTGGATTCTATTTACTTTTTCGATATCTTTATCATTAACCCAACTGTATACCACTTCTGGCATTCCTCCGACAATATAATATATTTTTAGTTTTTCTATTAATTCAGACGCAAATATTTGCGGAAACTCTGTTATACTTGTGGTATTTTTCATTATATTAACTAGATTTTCTGAACCATCAGCGATTAGAAATTCGCTAAATGTCATTGGGTAGATATTAAGAAATTCTACTTTACCTACTGGAAAAGATGTTTTAGATAATCTTATTCCTAGTAAAGAACCGGCACAGGCAACGTGGTATTCTCGTGCTTCTTCACAAAAATATTTTAATGAGTTAAGTGCATTGGGGCATTCTTGTATCTCATCAAAAATTATTAGTGTGGTGCTGGGATTTATTTTTTTTCCGCTACCAATAGATAATTGTTCTATTATCCGTTTTGGGTCTTTGGTATGTGTAAATAATTCACTTAAACCTTCATCGTGGTCAAAGTTAAAATATGCTACATTTTCGTAGTTATCGTTCCCAAACTTTTTTAAAATATAAGTTTTCCCGACTTGCCTAGATCCACGCAATATTAATGGTTTCCTATCTTTACTATTTTTCCAAGACACTAATTTCTGGGTTATAAATCTTTTCATTAAATCACTCCTTTTTCTATATTATATCACACTTTTGTGCGTTTTTTGACATTATTTATCACATTTTTGCAATTGTTTTTATGTTTTTTTACACAATTATGTTTTCAACATTATTATAATGTAGAAAGGAAGGACTTAGTTATAAGATCTAGTGACATCACTTCACAGTGATATATTTTCTGTTTCACAGACCCTGTAACCAGACTTCTCCACAGACTTAAATTCCGATATGTGCTACCGTACTTATTTTTTTATTATAAAGAAATTTTATGTATTAGCATAACTTTTTATATATAACTTTAATCCTTCGAACATTATATTTATACTTGCGTTTAA